>ENA-UEQL01001690-UEQL01001690.1-human-gut-metagenome-genome-assembly--contig:-NODE-1690-length-15164-cov-8.773646_pt1 | contig 15164 bp, 19 predicted proteins | sample MGYA00242905_ERZ507926 | MGnify/ENA primary metagenome ERZ507926 (study PRJEB26167, sample SAMN06115531) | human gut metagenome | host: Homo sapiens | place: China:Henan | collected 2015-09-09...
CCCGTGTCCGTCATAGACACCAAGGGCGAGTCCCTCCTGGAGAGGATGATCTACGGGATCATGGTCGGCGACCACATCTCCCTATACATCGCCGCCCTCCACGGCATAGACCCCTGCAACGTGGACCCCATCACCGACATCAAATCGAGGATAAGGAAGGAGCTGAACAAACCGGATTGATACCTGTACGGGCCGGCATAATGCCGCACGGTCTTCCCCATACCTTCCAGGGGTCCGTCATAGACATCAAGTCAGAGGGCATGCCGTCCCTCGGATCCGTTCCGCCGGACCGTACGGGCCACCTGCCAACCCTTTTATATGACCATCCGATAGTCCTGATACGCTCTTTTGGAGCCGATGAATAATGATGGTGCCCAGAGCACCTGAAAGAGGTAATTGAAATGGCAGTATTCGTGAAATTCGAGACCCCCAAGGAAGTTTCTGACAAAGCGTACGCCCTCGCTGAGATCGCAAGGGACAGCGGAAAGGTCAAGAAAGGAACCAACGAGGTCACCAAGATCGTCGAGCGCGGAGAGGCGGCCATCGTCATCATGGCGACCGACGTCGAGCCCCCCGAGATCCTCGCCCACATGCCCGCCCTCTGCGACGAGAAGAACGTCCCCTACGTGTACGTCCCCTCCAAGGAGGAGCTCGGAAAGGCGATCGGACTCGAGAAGCCCACCGCATCCGTCGCCATCGTCGACGCCGGAAACGGAAAGGCCCAGGTCGACGAGATCGCAGCAGCCGTGAAGGACCTGAAGAACTGAGGGATTTGAATGGTCGACACCGACAGCATCCCCTCCGAGGTGGTCGAGATCATCGGCCGCACCGGAATGACCGGAGAGGCAACCCAGGTCAAGGTCCGTGTTCTCGACGGCCGCGACAAGGGAAGGATCATCACCAGGAACATCATGGGTCCCGTCAGAATGGGCGATGTCCTGATGCTCAGAGAGACCTCCAGAGAGGCCAGAAAGCTCGGAATGGGAAGGTGATTTGAATGGTAGAGGAGAGAAAATGCTCGTTCTGCGGAAAGGTCATCACTCCCGGAACCGGCAAGATGTTTGTAAAGAGGGACGGATCCGTCCTGTTCTTCGACGCCAACAAGTGCTACAAGAACATGATCGAGCTCAAGAGGGTCCCCAGGACCACCCTTTGGACCGAGAAGGCGCACTCCGAGAAGGACGCACGCCTGAAGAACGCCGCCGCCAAGGCACAGGCACCCAAGGAGTGATCCCGATGGCTATGGAGAGAACCTATCTGATGGTAAAGCCCGACGGGGTCCAGCGCGGACTCGTCGGAGAGATCATGTCCCGTTTCGAGAAGAAGGGACTCAAGCTCGTCGCCGCCAAACTCATGGTCATCCCCAAGGAGACCGCCGAGAAGCACTACGCCGAGCACAAGGACAAGAAGTTCTTCCCGTCCCTGATCTCCTACATCACCTCCGGACCCGTCTTCGCGATGGTCTGGGAGGGTGAGAACGCCGTGCAGGTCTGCAGGAACATCATGGGCAAGACCAACCCTCAGGAGTCCGCTCCCGGAACCATCCGCGGCGACTACTGCATGGTCACCGGCGTCAACATCATCCACGGCAGCGACTCCCCCGAGTCCGCGGCCAGGGAGATCGGTATCTTCTTCAGGCCCGAAGACCTCGTCGACTACAAGAGAGATTCCGACAAGTGGATCTACGAGTGAGTCGAAGGGGCCTTCGGGCCCCGGAAACATTTTAAGATTTTCAGCTCGATGTTCATTATGTGAGATGGTATTATGGCGATAAGGCAACCTGTAGTCAGCGTTCTGGGTCATGTCGATCACGGTAAGACGAAACTTCTCGACAGGATCAGGGGTACCGCCGTAGGCGACAGGGAGGCCGGGGCCATCACCCAGCACATCGGTGCCACCGAGGTGCCGATAGGCCGCATATACGAGATGTGCGGCTCCATCATCGGGAGCAAGAAGTTCACTGTGCCAGGCCTTCTCTTCATCGACACGCCCGGCCATCAGGCCTTCACATCCCTCCGCGCCAGGGGAGGATCCCTCGCGGACCTCGCCGTTCTGGTCATCGATATAAGAGAGGGGCTGATGCCCCAGACCATCGAGTCCATCCACATACTCAGGCAGTACAAGACCCCCTTCGTCATCGCCCTGAACAAGGTCGACACCATCGAGGGCTGGAACTCCACCGCCGACAGGCCGTTCGTCCTCTCGGAGAAGGACCAGCAGGCGCACACCAAGGAGGTGTTCGAGCAGCACATGTACGAGATCATCTCCCAGCTGTCCAGCAACGGCGTCTTCGCAGACAGGTACGACAGGATCGACGACTTCACGAAGGCCGTGGCACTCATACCCATCTCTGCCAAGACCGGGGAGGGTGTACCCGACCTCATGCTCATGCTCATCGGTCTGGCACAGCGCTTCCTCGAGACAAGGCTCACCAAGGAGGAGGGTCCCGGGAAGGGTACCGTGCTGGAGGTGAAGGAGGTCAAGGGTCTGGGGCAGACCCTCGACATGATCCTCTACTCGGGGACGCTCAAGACCGGAGCCACGGTGGCCATCGGGACCAGGGGTGCACCCCTGGTCACCCGCATAAAGGCCATTTTGAAACCCAAGCCCTTGGACGAGATCCGCGATCCGAGGGACAGGTTCGACAATGTGAAGGAGCTCCACGCCGCCGCCGGTGTGAAGATCGCCGTCCAGGACGCCACGGGGGTCATCGCAGGCGCACCCATACGCGTGGTGAAGAACGCCAAGGACCCGTCTATCCAGGAGATCACCGAGGAGACCTCCATCAAGATCGAGACCGAGGAGAAGGGGATCACCATCAAAGCCGATGCCATCGGCTCCCTGGAGGCCCTTGCCTACGAGGCCAAGGCCGCCGGGATACCCATCAGGAAGTACGGTATCGGGGAGATCACCCGCAGGGACGTCCTGGAATCCTCCTACGGGAACGATACGCATCACGTGATCCTGGGATTCAACGTCTCCACGTCCAAGGATGCGGAGGCGGAGATAGCCACCCACAGCATCAAGGTGATGACCAACAACATCGTCTATGCGCTCATCGACGATTACAAGCTCTGGTTGGACGAGTCCACCAGGCAGAACGAGTCCGACAAGAGGGTCGAATTCGCCTTCCCCGCCAAGATCACCATCCTTCCCGACCACATATTCAGGGTCAACAAGCCCGCAGTCGTGGGAGTCAGGGTCCTGGCCGGAAGGATCCGTGTGGGCGAGAACCTCATCGACAGGGAGGGCAAGGACTGCGGCACCATCAAATCCGTCCGCGACGACGACGGAAACGTCCTCAAGGAGGGTGTCCAGGGGGACGAGGTCTCGGTGGCCATCGAAGGTGTGACCGTAGGCAGGCAGATCAACGAGAACGACGTACTTTACGTCGACATGATCGAGTCGGGATACAAGGAGGTCCAGAAGGTCGAACTCACCGACGACGAGAAGCTGGCACTTTCCGATACGGTCGCCATCAAGAGAAGGACGGAGCCCTTCTGGGGAATGTGATCCGCCTCATCTGGCACATCTCCTCTCAGAGGAACGGCGCCATATACGCGGGCAGGTACAGTATGCCGTCCACCGTCTTCACATCTCCCGTATACAAGATGATCTGCTGGCCGGTGTTCGGGAACCTCCTATGGAATTTCTTCAGGGAGGAGACCGAATCGGATGATGACGACTTTACTTCAATGGGACAGATCTTCCTGTCGGCCCTTATAAGGAAATCCACCTCCATGTTGTTCTCCGCATTCCCCGCATCGCTGCGATAATAGTAGAACAATCTGTTGCCGGACGCTTGGAGCATCTGTGCCACTATGTTCTCCATGAACATACCTTCGTTCACACCGAGTCTGTCCAAGAGTATGTCGCGATAGAATGAGTTGTCGGCGCCGTCCCTGTCCATGAGTGCATGGGTGACCAGAAGCCCGGTGTCGCACATGTAGCATTTCAGGGTGGGGCGGTCCAGATACATGGAGAGGCCGACGGACGATGGATCGCTGGCATTGAAGCATAGTGACGATATCATACCGTCTGCGAGCCACATGAATGAATTCTCATAGTCACGCATACGTGCGTTCTCTCCGAGGGCCGTTATCTTGAACTTTTTATTCTTCTTGCTGAGTTCCGAGGGGATGTCTTCGAATATGGCCTCGACTTTTTCCTTATATCCTTTGGCGAACCGGGTTATATCGGAGCGATAGGTGTTCAGGATCTGTTTCTTTATGATATCGACCCTTTTGAAATCCTTGCTCTTCGCATATTCGGAGACTGCTTGAGGCATGCCCCCCACAAGCATGTATTGACGGAACCAATCCATGGCCCGGGCATGTATCGCATTGCCTACAGGTGTCTTTTTCTCATAGCACTCGCGCAGATATCCGATGAGGTCCCCATCCCCCATGGCTTTCAGGAATTCCTCGAAGTCCATCGGATACAGATACATCTGTTGTTCTTCTGACGGTATGAGTATGTTTTCAATGTTGGATTGGATCGATATCAGGGAGCCTGTTTCTATGTAGTCGTACCTCCCGTCCTCAACGAAATGTTTTATCATCTGTCTTGCAAACGGGAATGTCTGTATCTCATCGAATATGACGAGGGTCTTTCTTCTGTATAGGGTGACGCCGTATGCTCTCGATAGTTTGTTGAATAAGAGGTCCAGGTCTCTTGCGTTCTCTACAAAAATATCTTTGATCTTCCTGTCGGCCAGAGAGAAGTCGATGTATAGTGAGCTTTTGTACTCGTTTTTAGCAAATTCCTTTACGAGATATGTCTTGCCTACACGACGTGCCCCGTCCAAACGAATGGCCGTGGAACCATGCATGGTTTCCTTCCACTCGAGAAGATGGGCATATGCCTTCCTTTCCATGCCATTCTTGACCGACATGCGTGATAATCGGCGTATGCATACTTATAATTTCACGGAATTGGAACATTCAACTCCTCATATTCTCACGGAATTGGAACATTCAACTCCTCATATTCTCACGGAATTGGAACATTCAACCCCTCATATTCTCACGGAATTGGAACATCGGTCTTTTGGTGCTGTGAATTCCATGGACCGGGATCCTGTCGAAAACACTTCGACGACCTTGCTGACCGATCGTCGTCACACCAGCCTATCATTCCGCAGAGGGGGCATCCATGAAGGATGGCACATTCCCCCATCCCGATAAATATATAAGCGGACCCTCGTTAGGGACCCCCACACAGGTGTTCAAATGGCAGACTTCAAAGCTATTGTCAACGATGTGAAGACCGGCAAATCCTACAATGTTGCCGTGTCTGGTCACCACGCGAACTCCCTGGATGGTAAAAACATCGGGGAGATCGTAGACGGAATTTTCGTCGGACTTCCCGGATACAAGCTCAAGATCACCGGCGGTAGCGACAAGACCGGAACCCCCATGAGGGCGGACCTTCCCGGAAAGAAGAGGGTAAAGCTCCTTCTCTCCGACGGACTGGGCTTCCATGAGAGGTACCCCGGAGAGAGGAAGAGGGTCGCAGCCCGCGGTTCCACCATCTCCTCCGAGACCGTCCAGATCAACATGGCGGTCACCGAGTACGGCCCCAAGCCCATCGAGGAGCTCCTGGCCGGCGACGGTGAGGAGAAGAAAGAATGAAGGTACAGAAGCAGCCCGAGATCAACATCGGGATGATCGGACACGTCGACCACGGAAAGACCACCTTGACCAAGGCACTTTCCGGCGAGTGGACCGACCGTCACTCCGAGGAGATCAAAAGAGGGATCTCCATCAGGCTCGGGTACGCAGATGTTGCCTTTTACAAGTGTCCCAACTGCGAAGGCTCCGTCGCATACAGCACTTCCAAGAAGTGTCCCAACTGCGGGGCCGAAACAGACTTCCTGAGGGCTGTGTCGTTCGTCGACGCCCCCGGGCACGAAACGCTCATGGCCACCATGCTGTCGGGAGCCGCCCTCATGGACGGAGCACTCCTCCTGGTGGCCGCCAACGAGCGCTGCCCCCAGCCCCAGACCAAAGAGCATCTGATGGCCCTGTCGATCATCGGTATCGACAAGATAGTCATCGTGCAGAACAAGATCGATATCGTCACCCGCGAACAGGCGATGCAGAACTACAAGGAGATCAAGGAGTTCGTCAAAGGCACGGTCGCCGAGAACGCTCCCATCATCCCAGTCTCCGCCAACCGCGGTGTCAACATCGACCTCCTGATCGAGGCCATCGAGAAACACATCGTGGCCAACGTCAAGAAGGACACCGGTCTCGACCCCATCATGCATGTGGCCCGTTCCTTCGACATCAACTCCCCCGGTACCACTCCCGACAAGCTTCGCGGAGGGGTCATCGGCGGTTCCCTCATGCAGGGTAAGCTGAAGGTCGGAGACGAGATCGAGGTGGTCCCCGGAAGGCGTGTGGAGGCCGCAGGCAAGGTGTCCTACGAGAGGATCACCGCCAAGGTCATCTCCCTGGAAGCAGGCGAGAAGAGCGTCAAGGAGGTTCTGCCCGGAGGGCTCATAGCCATCGGAACGGAGCTCGACCCGTCCATAACAAAATCGGACGGTCTCACCGGAAGGGTCGTCGGTATACCCGGCAAGCTGCCCCCGGTGGTCAGTTCGTTCAAGATGAAGACCGTCCTGCTGGACCGCGTGGTCGGTTCCGCCGCGGACCTCATCGTGGACGATATCAAGAGCAACGAGCCGCTCATGCTCAGCGTCGGTACGGCCACCACTGTCGGTATCGTCAAGAGCGCCCATGAGGGCTATGCGGATGTCGTTCTGAAGCTCCCGGTGTGCATCCTGCCCAATCAGAGGGTCGCCATCTCGAGGAGGATCTCCAACAAATGGAGACTTATCGGGTACGGCATCATCAGTCAGTGACAGTATGCAGACCGTAGTCTTGGACACAAACGCCTTACTCATGCCTTTTGAGGTCGGACTCAATCTGGATATAGAGGTCCGTAACCTTCTCGGGGACGTACGTTTCGTCGTCCCCGGCCCCCTCGTGGGGGAGTTGAAGCACTTGGACAATAAGTGGGCCAAGGCCGCCATAACCCTTGCCAGAAGCAGGGAGATAGTACAGGCCGAGTCCCACGGGGACGATTCCGTCCTAGAGGTTGCGGAACGCGAACACGCATATATCCTGACCAACGACAAGGAACTCAGACGCAGGGCCAGGAAGGCGGGGATACCTCTGATATATCTCCGTTCCGGCACCCATCTGGTCCTGGAGACCTATTGAGACGGTCGTCAGCGCTCGTGGGCGATATAGTCCATGACGTTCTCGGACGAGAGCAACGGGCGGGGTTCGTCCAACGGTTCGCCGGCATAGGGCTTCCTTCCGATGGAGGCGAGTTTGTCGATGACCAGCTTCTTACCGGTCTCCGATACTCCGTATACCTCGACCTTGTTCCCTGCCACCACTATGTCCCTGTTCTCCGCCTCCTTTCTGAGAGGCGCATTGGCGCAGGCGGTGATGATGTCGCAGTTGTCGAAATAAGTCTGTGCCCCTTCGTGGTTGATGCAGCTCGTATGTACCGCTACGACCACGACCCTGTCGCCGTAGGCCTTTCTGAGGGCCTCCGCATCCTTGGGCCTCGCCACTGTGACGGCGAACTTCCCATATCCTTTCCTGTCGGCCATCTCCGCGCCCTTCATCTGGTCGATGGGGGTCTCCTCGGGATCGACGACGTTGTCCCTTCCTACGGCGTCCAAGACCACTTGGAGGGGCGATGTCTCCATGAGTCCGGAGATCCTTCCGCAGAGTCCCTGCAGAAGGCCCGGGTCGGTGATGATTGCGGTACCGCAGCCGTCTGCGGCGATCACGGCTGCGTCGATCTTCTTCTCGGCGAGGGCCGTGCTGAGGATCTCCGACACCCCGAAGGTGACATAGTCGTCTGCACGCACCTTCCTGTTCTCGGTGCATAGGCCGAAGTCCCTGATGCGGAACTCTATGTTCTCTTTGATGGCCTCGGGGGTGATCTCCTCCATCCCTCTGAATTTCTTGTACAGGGGGCAGTAGTTCAGCCGGGGCTGACCGACCTCCACCACTTTTCCGTCCTCGATGACGACCTTGGCGAGGCCTATGGCTTGGAAAACATGACGGTCCTTCTTGGCAGCCCCGGTCATTTCGATCACTCCTCGATGACTTCGGCGGTCTCGATGACGACGTCCTTCAGAGGCTTGTCGTTCCTGTTGGTCGGGACCTTCTGGATCTTGTCGACGACATCCATGCCCTCGACGACCTGTCCGAAGACGGGGTGTGCGTAGGGGGTGCTGGGGTTCTCCTTGTCGAGGTAGCCGTTGTCGTTGGTGTTGATGAAGAACTGGCTTCCTCCGCTGTGGGGGCGTCCGGTGTTGGCCATGGATACGAATCCGGGCTTGTTGGAGTGTCCGTGTCCGAACTCGTCGTCGATGGTGTATCCGGGTCCGCCCATGCCGGTGCCGGTGGGGTCCCCTCCCTGGATCATGAAGTCGTTGATGACCCTGTGGAAGATGGTGCCGTCGTAGAATTTCTCCTTGGCGAGCTTGACGAAATTGCCGGTGGTGATGGGCATGTCGTCGTGCATCCTGATCTTTATGTCTCCCATGTTGGTGTGGAGTATAACATAAGTAGCCATGCTACTCATTATGGTTTACTCAGTATAAAGAAAATGGGTCTTGGTCGGGAGAGACTTTTATATCTCCGATGTATAGGTGTCGACATCATATGCCGTTCGCGGCAGGTGTTTGAAATGGAAACCAAAAAGAAACTCGTCATCACGCCCGGGAAGAAGCTCGCCATCGTCATGGCCGCGGCCGTCTTCTGCGTAATGCTCCTGTCCTTCCTCTGGGGTCCCGCATCCCAGTGATGTCCGGCAGGACTTTCTTTATCGCATGCATCAGCGTTAGCTATGCATGCATCTAAAATAATATTTTAAGAGACCGATAATGGTCGCAGATAAATGTGCCAGATTACAGAAGGAGGAGCCCCTATGTCTGTCGAGGAGATCAGGAAGGCCGTCATCGGCATGGATATGAAAGGTGCGCTGGACGCCGTGAAGAGGACCGTTTCCGAAGGTATGTCCTTGGAGGAGGCCGATCTCGAGGGCATCGACGGCGCCATAGCCGAGGCAGGAAGGAAGTACGAGTCCGGAAAACTGATGTTCCCCCAGTTCATGAACACGGTGAGGGCGGCCTATGCCGTCAGGGAGGAACTGGATATACCCAGACCGGACCTGGGTAAAGCGGTGGTGGCGGCCCTGGACGTCCACACCGAGGGCAGGAACACGATGGCCCTCTTCCTGGGTGTGGCGGGATTCGAGACCAACATCGTCGAGATGGGTATGATGGAGGACGACATCGTAGGTTTCTGCAAAGAGCCAGATGTCACAGTGTGCTGCGTCTCCGGGGAGTTTGCCTCCGTATCGTCCAAGATAAAGAAGATCGGCGACATGTTGACCGAGGCCGGTCTGAGGGACAGGGTCGTATACAATGCCGGCGGGATGACCGTCTCCGAGGAGGCGGCCGAGAGGGCCGGTGCGGACGTATTCTCCCGCAGCGGAGCCGAATCGGTCTTCCTGATAAAGAAGAAGGTCTTGGAAAGGAAAAGGGGAAAGGCCTGACGGCCCTCTCCCTTCATATGTGCCAGATCATCCGATGTAGGCCTTTTCGATCTCGCCTATGTAGATGATCGAGCGGTTTCCGTCGGGGTTCATCTCGTCGTCCAGCCTCGGATCGGCGAACTTATCCCTCTCGATGGGGTCGGTGTAGAGGACTTTGCACGATATCATGAGGCGACCCTCCTCGAAGGTGGGCTGTCCGTCGACGTGGGTGGGTGTCAGACCGGCCTTCTCCGCCTTGTCCGGCACATCCCTGCCGGACGTCTTTCCGAGGTATCCCAGCGCATCCTTCTGCCCGTCGAAGAAGGTCAGGGTGAACCTGCCGCTCCCCTCGATGAACTCGTTGGTGTATCTGCTGGGTCTTATGAATATGAATGCGACCTTCCTTCTCCAGAGGCTTCCGAGCCCTCCCCACGACGCCGTGAGGGTGTTGGCCTTTCCGTCCTTCTCCGCCGTCACCAGCATCCACTTGTTCTGGATGTCGTCTATCGCATCAACGTATTCTCCCAGACGGGAGAGGTCTATTTCCTGCATGCTCCCCCCCGATGACGTGCCCTGATTAATCGGTGTCGATTCACATGTTCATGCAGGCCAGGTTGAACGTTATGTCGTCGTTGTCCTCGACCAGGAGTCCGAAGTTCACATAATAGGTCCCCGTGGGGACGTTCCCGATGGAGAACGCCTTCCTCGCGATGTCGTCATAGGATATGTCGGCGAACGAGTACGATATCCCTCCGGGGCATCTCACACTTATGACGTCGAATACCACCGACCTGTCATCCAGATACACCCTCAGCGCTATGGGGCCGTCGTTCATGTCGTTGACCACGAGCATGGCGGTGGCGGAGGCCTCGTACAGTCCGCTGTCCGGGTCTATATCGCCGGAGATCTCGGGATGGATGGTGATCATGCTGTTGCCGTACAGGGAGGGGGAGGTCCTGATCCTCCCGTCATCCGAGTGGGAGATCTCGCAGTACGAGAATCCCAGGTTCGGATTCGCATCCGGCAGGTCTCCTTCCCCGTCGCCCCCTGCTATGGATATCATGGTGACTATGGCCACCACGCATGCCGCTATCGTGACCATCTGCGTGTTCAGATTGGCGGATCCCCTGCCGTCATTCCTCGGAGTCCTCGGGAACAATTATTCCCCCCCCCCCTTCAGCCTTCCTGGCGTGGACGATATCGGCCATGCTGAGGGCTATGACGATCACGCACAGACACATGGCCCCTGCCATGACGAGCCTGTCCTTGGCCAATCCGACGAAGAAGCCCAGCGTCGTGGAGACCCCGGTCACCTTTCCGTAGACCTGGTCGGCGCTGATCTCCTCGGCAGCGTAGTTGGTATCGCCCTTGGTGTAGACGGTGTTCCTTTCGTCGTCTATCGATACGACGCGGTGGATTATGGTGTATCCCGAGAGGCTGTAGGCGACGACGTCGCCGACCTCCACCTCCGAGATGTCCCCCACCGGAGTTATGGTGACGAGGCTGTTCTCCGGGACGGAGCCTATCTCGTAGCCTGTATCGCCTCCGTCCATGGAGTCGGTCTTGATGAACCTGATCTCCGTGTCCCCTATGCTGACCGAGCCGTTCCCGGTCGCAATGGCAGTGAGCAGGACGAGTACGAAAACAACCCCTGTTGCGACCAGTGCAGTCAGCTTATCCTTGTTCCGTGCATCCATCCATATCACGACCGTTCCCAAATCCCGTTCATTTCCTGCATTTTACAAAACGGTTTGATTGAGATATAAAGGATTACGAACAAAATTTTATATACAATATGTAAATTCGTCACTATTTTGATGTTATTCGTAAATATTTATCGATTTAAGAAAAAGTATCTACGTATATCGAAAAAAATCCCAATACATTCCTGTTTTTGTAAAAAACGGCTTTATCCTTTTAGATAAAGGATAAGTTAAATATAGGTGGTTGTAACTCCCGGCGGAGACCCGGGGGACGGGTCATCCCACGGTGACCTGGTAGCCGTGGCCGACGAGGACCTTCTCCGCCTTCTTCACGTCGTTCTCGTCATGAAGCTCTATCCTGAGGGAGCCGGTCTCGAACTCGCGGTTGTGGACGATGCCGACGTTCTTCACGTCTATTCCCTGGGCCGCGAGCATGGTTATGACGACGGCGAGGGCACCGGTCTCGTCGGGTATCTCCACGTGTACGGCGTTGTCCGTCTTTATGGGTCCGGAGGATGCGTCTATGAACGTGTCGCGGTACCTGCGGGCGGAGTCGAAGAAGTCCATCAGCCTGTCCCCGTCCTTCGAATCTATGGCCTTTCTTATCTCCTCGAGCGAGTCTATGTAGTCCCCGAGGAGTCTGGAGACGTTATCCGCGTTGGTCAGACAGATGTTCTGCCACATGACGGGGGAGGACGACGATATCCTGGTGATGTCCTTGAACCCTCCGGCCGCGATCATCCTCATCTCCCCGTCCGGGGAGTCGCTGTCCCTGACCAGGTTGACCAGGGAGGCGGATATCACATGGGGGACGTGGCTCACCGCCGCGGTTATGAAGTCGTGCTGCCCATAGGTCATGACGAGGGGGATGGCACCCATCGCCTTCACGAGACGGCGGTATCCGTCCAGCCTCTCCTGCGTCGTCTCGGGCGTCTTCGTGATTATGTAGTATGCGTTCTGCAGGAGTTTGGATTTGGAGTTCGCATAGCCGGTCCTCTCGCTCCCGGCCATGGGGTGCCCCCCGATGAACACGGGCCCGAGTCCCAGCTCCTCCATCCTGACATGCATCTCCGTCTTGACGCTCCCGACGTCGGTGAGGACGGTCTTCGGGGAGAGGAACGGCTTCAACTTCTCCGCGTTCTCCATGTTCACCTTCACGGGGGCGCACAGGAAGATGTAGTCGCAGTCGGAGAAGCGGGAGTCTATGTCGGAGACGAGGACGTCCACGACACCGTCCTGATAGGCCTGCGTCAGAGCCTTTTTATTGGTATCGTACGCGACCGTCCTGACCTCCTCTCCGGAGTCTTTCAAGGCGCGGGCGATGGAGCCTCCGATGAGGCCGAGACCGATGAATCCGCAGGTTATGGACGACATGCGTGCTAAATATTATCATGGTATGTAAACTGTTGCTCCCGTGTGTCCGGTATGGAAAAAACGGACGTACTCGGAGGGGCGGCGCCCTCTGCATAAGGCGCCGCCTTTGGATTACCATCAGATTTCAAGCGATCCCTCTTTCTTCTTCTTCGCGTACACCTCCTTTCTTCGTATCCCCTTAGTGCGCGGCACCCCTTTTCCGGGTGCTGTATTTAGGATAGACTAAATCCTTTAAATAATTTTGGTATACCTAAATAACAGGAGGGTCACGACGTACGGTCTCGGAGGAAATCCACCCTTCCGGACCCTATGTCGTAGAGTGCCCCGACGATGACGGCTCCGTCCTCCAAGGGGAGGTCCTTCCCGATCACGTCCATGCTGTGGCGTATGTTGAGGATACAGGCCCTGTCCGGGTCCTTCTCCTCACCGATCCCGGCGCGGACCTCGTCCAGTATGAGTCCCACATGCCCTTCGTCCAACCCTTCGAGGGCGGCGGCCACGGCCCCGCAGTGCGTGTGTCCCATGACGACGACCAGATCGCATCCGAGATGCTCTACCGCATATTCTATGCTCCCCAGGGTGCACCCGTCCACTATGTTGCCGGCGGAGCGGATGACGAATAGGTCGCCGATACCGGCGGAGAATATGCTTTCGGGGACTACGCGGGAGTCGGAGCAGGTGACGACCACAGCGTACGGGTGCTGTCCCAGCTCCTCGGTCTCCCTCCTCCTGGACGGGGAGACGTCCCCCGACCCCTTCTCGGATACCAGGAATCTCCTGTTCCCCTCCTTCAGCCTCTCCAGGGCCTGTCCGGCGGGCATCCCTTTCGCATGTTTCATGCAGGACGGATCGCGGAGATCGTACAAATATCCGTCTTCGGGGGATTAAATCATAGGGATATGGCCACACATGTCGGGAGATTGTCGGGACGCGGTCCATCTTCTGCATATGTCCGATGCGGGAGGAACGGGGTATTTCGGCACATCTATGTGAAAACCATAACCTTTTGAAGTTATCTTACATAACATATAAATGTCCAGATAAGCAATATTTTCTGTAAGAAGTAAAAACCCGTTTCCAGAACCTTACCGGCCCGATTTTTCGGGCCGGGGGGGGGGGCGCGATTTTTATTTCGAAGCCTTCGGACACATGCCCGGACAACTTCATCATACGACGTCGGTCAGGGAATCTGCTGGAAGAATCCGGAGGCTATCAGATAAAAACGGAAAAAAAGGGATAGAATGAAAGCAGAAACAAAAATGATCGTCGCGGCGGCGGTCGTCGCTGCTCTCGCTCTCACCGCTGTATCAGGGATAACATATTCCTGGTTCTCCGACTCTGAGAGCACCGAGGTGACAATCAATACCGCCAAGGTAGATATGGACGCCGATTTCTACTATTGCGACGACGATACGGACACATGGAAGCATATCGACGATGCGAACGGCGCATTATCGTTGGAGAACTTCAAGCCCGGAGACGAGTGGAAGTTCAAGGCGGTTTACAGCAACAACCAATTGCCTTTTTGGGCCTCTTCCATTATCCATCGGCTGCAACCGACAAACGTAATCTTAGATAACCCAATTTTCCCTTTCTCCTTAAAAACAGAAGCCGCTAAATCAAAAAACGGATTTCGTTTCAGCATCGGGCACTGATAACAATTCGATATATACTTCTCACATCCTCCCGGATAATGACAAATAGCCGTAGCTGGCCACAAATCATGCATAGTCCACACAATAGGTTTTCCGGTATTTACTAATTTCTTAATATCAGAAAGACACAAAAATCCTTGATTCACCCAATGCAGATGAATCACATCCGCCTGTTGCACTAATGGGTGCTTCGATAAATCCGTGCCTGTATTGGCTATGGAAACTTGAAAAAGGTTCTTCTTGCTAAAGAAGTTACAGATAAAGATTATCAGTCGTTCCCAAATGAAGCGAAAAGAATTAAGCCTATGTGAAATCCATGAATTATTTACAGAGAAAACTTTTACATGGTCTGTTTTCCGATCACGTACTAACATAGAAACCTCTACACCAGATTTACCCAATGCTTTCGCTAGTCGGTTCGCAGCGACTGCCGCTCCACCGGTTAATTCAGAAGTATTTAATATCAATATATTCATGGCTTCTCTATTATTTTCCAATAACCATTTTTCTTAGCTCCAATGCGTTCAATCCAACCATGCTCTTTCAATTTTTTTATAAGCTTCCGGATATACTGCTCTGTCAAATCCAAACGATTTGCTAAATCTATTTGACGGATAGTAGGCTCCTCTCGCAAGATCTGATATACCTCCCGTTCCATATCCGACAATTCATTTATCCGCTCAAAACCAAGCACTGATAAAAGGAATTGTTCAGGTTAGGCCGATTATTATATAATTTATCCATGACATCCTAAGTTATTATTAGAAGTATTGATTATCCGATGAAGCTCTACGTCTTTATCAGAATAGAGGTCATACAGCTTACATATACCTTAATTCCGCAACATAATTGATAATTATTT
>ENA-UEQL01001691-UEQL01001691.1-human-gut-metagenome-genome-assembly--contig:-NODE-1691-length-15164-cov-8.464373_pt1 | contig 15164 bp, 10 predicted proteins | sample MGYA00242905_ERZ507926 | MGnify/ENA primary metagenome ERZ507926 (study PRJEB26167, sample SAMN06115531) | human gut metagenome | host: Homo sapiens | place: China:Henan | collected 2015-09-09...
AAGTACCCCGTGGCGATCAAACCCGTCGGGCTCACAGGCGGGAAAGGGGTCAAGGTCCAGGGAGACCAGCTGAAGGATGTGGAGGACACCATCGCATACATCGACGAGATCTTCCAGAACAACGTAGGCGGCGGGAAGGTCATCATCGAGGAGAAGGCGGTCGGGGAGGAATTCACCCAGATGGTCTTCACCGACGGAAAGGACATCATCCCCATGCCCTTGGTACAGGACCATAAGCGTGCGTACGAGGGGGACACCGGACCCAACACCGGAGGGATGGGGTCGTACAGCGATGCGGACGGGCTTCTCCCGTTCGTGACCGCAGAAGACAGACAGAAGGCCCTGGACATAGTAAGATCCATCGTCAAGGCACTGGCCGACGAGGGATGCCCCTACAAGGGCACCATGTACGGACAGTTCATGCTGACCAAGGACGGACCCAAGATCATCGAGATCAACGCCAGGTTCGGAGACCCGGAGGCCATGAACGTCCTCACCGCCCTGAAATCAGACTTCACCGAGATCGTCAGATGGATGGCCACCGGAAAGATGAGGGGCGAGGTCGAGTTCGCCCCCAAGGCCACCGTCTGCAAATACTTGGTACCCAGAGGATACGGCGTGAAGTCCGAGCCCGGACACACCATCGCCGTCGACGTGGACGCCATCGATAACGTCGGAGCGGTCGCATACTTCGGCAGCGTGGACAAGAGGGACGGCAAGCTCGTGACCGGGACGTCCCGTTCCGTAGGCATTGTGGGTATCGGCGAGAACCTCGCCGAAGCGAACGACAACTGCGAGAAAGCCCTCAACTACGTCAGATGCGACGCATCGTATGTCCGCCACGACATCGGAACGGCGGAGCTGATCCAGAAAAGGGTCGACCACATGAACCAGATCCGCGGACAATGAGACGTGTAGCCGTCAAGATAGCCTATCTGGGAGACGGATTCAACGGCTCCCAGATACAACCCCCGGAGACAGGCCTCCGCACCGTCGCAGGGGAGATCCTGGACAAACTAATCCTGGTGGACCATGTGCCGGAGGACAGGATAGACCTCCGTTTCTCCAGCCGCACCGATTCAGGCGTCAGCGCCCTCGGGAACGTCGTCGCATTCTACACCGAATTCAAGGATCTGGGTCTTCTTCTCCAAGCGCTCAATTCCGTATCGAGGGGAGTCTACTATACCGGGGTGGCCGAGATATCGGACACCTTCAATCCGAGGATGGCGGATAAGCGCTACTACAGGTATGTCACCCCTTCGAAGAATATAGATCTGGCACGTTTCACCGAGGCCGCCAAGATATTCGAGGGGCATCATGATTTCAAGAGGTTCGCCAAGAACGAGACCGGAAGGTCCACGGTCATGGCGATAGATTCCGTGGAAGTACGTACCGGGGACGGCGTCATCATAACCGACTTCTGTGCCAATTACTTCCTTTGGAACATGATCCGCAGGATAATGGCCGCCGTCATACAGGTCGGAAACGGCATGTCGTCCCTGGATGATGTCAAGGAGGTCCTCGCGGGTAAAGACGCCACCTTCGGTCTCGCCAAACCCTGCGGACTTACCCTGCTGGATGTCACATACCCAGATCTGGAATTCTGGAGACCGGAGACGTGCCCTTATACCAAGCGCATAGACCGTGACCTGTATGTCGATGCCATGAGGCTCGATTTCCACAGATCGCTGAACTACCCCGAGATGAGGCGATGACCTTCGAAGAACAGATAGAGGATGTTACACGTGCACTTACGGATCTGGAACAGGCGCAGGAATCCGCATTCTCGCAATCCAGAAAAATAATCAGAAAGACGAAGACGGCCATCCACCTGATACATGAAGACAGAAGGGACGCCGAACTGATCGATTCCATTTCAGGAGACATCGCGGCACTCATAGAGTCCGTCTCGAGATATCCGCAGATCGTATACGGACAATCCGTGGAAGATGCCATGATGGAATTCGCAGAGACTGTGATCTACGATTACGTCTCCCGCGGACAGGATATCCCTTCATACCTGGTCCTCGATGTGACACCGGCCGCCTGGGTCATGGGACTTGCGGACACCATAGGGGAACTCAGGAGGGATCTGCTCCGCTATCTGATGGAAGATGACATGGAAAAAGCCGAAAAGACATTCTCCAAGATGGAGACCCTTTCCGATGCGCTGATGTCCTTCGATGTCAAGGATTCGGTAGCGCCCATAAGAAGAAAACAAGACATAGCCAGAGGCATAATGGACCGTTCTCGCACAGACCTGTCCACTGCCATGGTGATGTCACGTTACGGAAGAAGATGATCTTTTTCATAGGATCTGCGGCAATACCTTCCAACAATCCCTTGAGGAACGCCACATCGTCCACGTCACATACCTTCAGCATAGGCTTCGCACCCTCGTAAGAGGGTCCCCGAACCTCTTCACCGAGGGCCGATACGGACATCTGGATCATGTTGAACAGGAATCTGTCGTCATAGATCCCTCCGATGACGGCCCCCCCCCTACAATAGACGGGATACCCGCCCATCGTCTTCCTGAATGAGACATCCGACCCCGAAAGGGCGTCTTTCACCTGACGGAAACGGATCTGAAGTGGATGTTGAAAGAAAAGGGGGCTTTCGCCCCCATTGAATGGTTTTCAGCGCCTGGCCTTCGGCTTACCGTAGTTCTTCACCGGCTTCCTCACCACGTAGATGAACGCGATGATGACGATGATGAAGATGATGGCCATCACGTAGTTCAGCCAGTCGTAGTTACCGTCCTCGTAATAGAACGTGGACTTCTCCAAGACTATGCTGCCATCGGAAGTCGCGACATAGAACGAATGCTGACCATGAGACAGGTTCGAACTGTAGTACTTGTAGGATATAGTACTGGAACTTCCGGGTGAGACCTTCAGCGTGGTGGCGCTGTCCTCGATCTTCTCTCCATCCACGAAGAAATAGACCGTCGTGTTGATGTCTACCTCCCCGTTGTTGGAGATCGTGGCGGACAGGGTTATCGGTGTTACGACCTTGATGTCTACACTGTCGGTGTAGGTCATATCGCTGCCGCCGTCGATGGACTCCGTCCAGGTCACGGTAAGGGTGTACCTGCCGGTGGTGGTGGGCGCAGTCACCGTGAGGGTGACGACCTCTCCGTTATCCATGTCCCCGGAGGACGGGCTGACCGCACTGCTCTGGGTCGTCCCGGAGGAATTGGTCAGCTTAGCCGTATACGATATCGAGAGCGTGGTATACGAGGAGATCTCCTTGAACGTCATGTCGAACTTCAGTTCACCGCTGGGCTTTACAGAAGTCTCATCACCTGTTATCGAGTAGTTGGCGGTCTGTTCCGAATCGGCGGCCTCGGACTCAGAACCGGTCTCGCTTAGGAGAACGGCCCCGGCCGAGAAGACGACCAGAACGGCCGCGAGCATGGTCCATACCTTCACTTGCGTGAGAACACCCCCCTCTTGGATCCCGTCCAGATTATCAGGAGCAGGACCAGCACGGTCAGTATGAAGAGGGCCCAGAAGGTCATGCTGATCTTCTTACCCTCATTGGAAGCGCCTCCGTCGGAGACAGAGCCGCTGTCCAGAGACAGATCGGCCGTCTGAGCCTCCAGGGCGGCCGCGGATGCGACATTGCCGCTCACCGTGATCTCCGAACTGTCGGTCTTCAACGATACGGCATTTCCGGCCACATCGGTAACGGTCACATCGACCTTGACCTTGGGAACGGCCGTACTGCTGCCGTCGGTGTTGATCACCATGACATACAGGGTGGTGGTCGAGAATCCGTTCAGATCGAACTTCTCGGTACTGTCGCCTGCATAGATGATGTATCCGGTGCTGTCGACGACGAACACCTTCCAGCCGGTGACGGACGAATCGGACAGCGATGCGGTCACATTCGCATACTCCAGGTTGGAGTTGGGGTTGACGATGGTTATCGCATACCTGTATACGGAACCGGCGGCGATATCGGAACTCGTCTTGTCGGCGGATGTGACGTTTACGACGGTATCGTTCACAGTGGAAGCGGCTGCATACTTGTTCGCAGGAACGATGCACTTGGCGACCTCGTTACCGACGATGTCGGAAACGGTCACATACATGTTGGAGTCCCCGGCCCCGATCTTGGTAGCATCGAAATGTCCTTTCACGGTGACCGTTCCATTGCTCTCGCCGGCGATCGTCAGCGTGTAGGCCTTGTCCAATACGAACACGGAGCTTCCGGTTATCACGTAGGTCATGGAGTATTTGTTGGTGTTGAAGACCTTGATCTCCAGAGTTCCGTTTCCTGCGGTGTCGAAGGATCCGCTGACTACCTCGACGGCATCGTCGTAGGTAGATCCCACGCCATTGCTGATGACGGAGAAGTTGTAGGTGACATCCTTGTCCTCGACCGTCACAGACTCGTCGGCATCTGTCTTGAGCTCGTATTTGATATTATTACTCTCGACGGTGATCTTCTTCACACTCATGCTGACCGTCACGTTCTTCGGAACGTTGAACTCGTAGTTTCCGTCCTTGATGTCGACTCCGAGCTCGTAGTCCACGGCGTTGTATGTGTATTCCACGGTCATGCTTCCGTCCGCTGTCACACCTACGTATCCGGAGACCTTCACCGTCTCGTAGGGAGAGGTCAGATCCACAGCGGATATGGAGGAGGTTATCTTCTGAGAGACTGCGACCTTGTCTTCTCCGGACTTGACGCTGAAGATGTACTCGTGGTTCTTCTCGAGGTAGTACTTCACAGTGACAGTGGTGTCCGATGTAGACTTGTCACCTTTCTCGTAAGTCCCGGTGTTTCCGTCGGAATCTTTCAGAGCGGTGATGCTGAGGGAGTCGCCATCGGTGTACTTGACCTCGACGGCATAGCACTCGAACCCGTTGGTCAGGGAATCGAGGGTGAGGTTGTTGTGACCGAGATAGACCGTGAAGTTGTCGTCTGCGTAGTATCCCTGGTTGAGGAGCTCGTCGACGACCAGGTAATACTTGCCGGCGAACAGCTGGATCGAGTTTCCGTTGTTCTTCTGAAGCTCGAAATATGTGGGAGCCTCGGAATCCTCGTCGGTGTAGTAGTAGATCTTCAGGTCGTATTCGGTGGAGTTGGTCACTCCGATCTTCTTGACCTGCAGAGGCTTCTCCGCATCCTCGGTGAGTTCGAACGACATCGTGGACAGAGATGTGTTGGACGTGACTCCGGTAGAGGAGTTGGTCTTGTCGTTCAGGACCTTCAGCAGAACGGCGTCCATTGCAGACATGGTCACATCTATGCTTCCATCCTTGGGCACCCAGAACACCGCCTTTCCGGAAGTGTTGGTGAGTACGTACAGGTTGTAGGAGGTCTCTCCATCGGTGATCTTTCCGCTCAGACCGTAGAACGGCAGGGTCTTGGTGGACGAACTGCTGGTCCCGGTGTGGAAGTTGACGGTCTGACTGACGGAGTATGCGATGCGCAGGGAGATGTTCCCGCCCTCGCTGTCGGCGGATATGTTACCGGCGACTTCGAGGGTCCTGAGATCCGCCTGACCGTCACCGTTGTAGGAGTACAGGGTGTAGGTGCCGCTAGGAACATAGGCTGTATACTGACCGTCACCGTTGGTGGTGCAGCTGAACACTGCGCCGTCGTCACCCCTTATGAAGGTCACGGTGACTCCGGATGCGGCCTTGCCGTCGACGTCCTTGACCGTACCGGTCACGGAATAGACGGTCTTCCCTTCACCGAGAGCGATACCGGAGTATGTTCCGACACCATAGTAGATCTTGCCGTCGGATATGACATAGGCGGTATAGGTGTTGGCGACTCCTCCGGGAGCAGGCACGTGTGCGAGCACATCGGTGGATGCGACGGACATGTATCCGATCGAGGAGATCGTAGGCGCGGATCCCGTACTGTTGTTGGCGATAGCCATGTCTTTGGCAGGATATGCGGTAAGAGAGATGGTCTTGGATCCTCCGGACGACACGGACACGGTAGAGGTGGAAGATATGGCATATCCGACACCTGCATCTTGTGCACCGTATGTGCCGGCAGGGACGACTATCTTGGCCGACCCTGCGGAATCGGTGGTTCCCTTGAAGACCTCTCCGGTATCCACATTGTAGACGCTTGCCTCGGTTCCGGAGACCTTCGCACCGTATTCATCGGTGACGGTGACGGTGACGGTCCCGGTGGGGACGGATATGCGCAGGCTGTCGATAGCGGATGATACAGTCACCTTGGCGGTGGTCACGGAGGTGCCGTCCGCAAGATAGAGAGTAACGTTGTAGATATCCGGGACCATGTGAACTTCGCTGATAGAGCCGTTGCTTACAGCCACCTGATAGGATTTACCGGAAGCCACACCGGTGTAGACCAGATATCCCTCGAATTTGTAAAGGGAGTTGTCCGATGAGAGGACGGTGGTCCCTTCTACAGCCACAGCGGTCAGTGCCAGATCCCTGTCGGACTCGAAACTTGCCTTGACGCGCGTATCCACGGCCGTACCGTCGTATGCATTGGTCGCTCCGACGTAGAACGTCACATAGTAGTCGGGCCCGTTGGGGACCGCCACAGTGTATTTACCGTCGCCGTCGGTGTATGCGGTGCTGCGCTGCACATACTTCCCGAGCTGGGAATCGTACTCGAACACCGCGACCTTCACGCCCTTGACCGCACCGGTTCCGTCGATGACGGTACCCGAGAGGTCGGTGTGGGCGGAGGCGTTGTTGCCGACGTATTCAAGCAGGACTACGGAGGAAATATAGTTGATGAGTCCGCCGTCGGTCTTCTGCTTCGCGATCGCCTCGTATGCATCCATGTCGACCCATCCGTCGGAGGATGATGTGGCCGAGGAATCGGGGTTGTACATGACGTGCCAGTAGACCGCCTTGAAACCGTCGAGGGTGGCCGCCGGGGTGACGGTCACGCTCTTGTCGGCGAGAGCGAGGCTCTGCAGGAATGTCATACTGCTGCTGTAACCGCTGCCGTCGATACCGAACAGGGCCTTCCACAGGAATGTCTGGTACATTGCATTGGTGTAGGACGTGTACCCGGTGGAGGAGTTGATCGAGTAGAACTCGCTCACCGCCCCGTAGGAGCCGGCGGTGTAGTTGCCGAGGTACGCCATGGTGGTGAACGAGGAGCTGTCGTTGTAGTAGATGGGCAGCATGCTTCCGTCCACTTCTACATATTTGATCCCGTTGTAGTGCTTGGCAGAGACACATACGGAGGAGTACATCTCCTGGATCTTGTCCTCGGAGACGGTCTTCACGATGTAATCGGTTACGGCCAGGTACACCGCGTTCTCGTCCGTCAGGGCGGGGATGTCGATTCCGGAGAAGTCGTCGGAATTGGCCGCGATGTAATCCTTCGCACCGCTTCCGGTGGTCAGCCTCTCCATCTCGGCGTAGTCGAGACCGGCGGCCGCGATGTCCGCCCTGAAGTTCTCGAGGTCCGCCGAGAGCATTATACGGAGGGCGAACGTGGCGACGACCTTCGCACTGCTATCGGACAGATAGACGGACGTCATCGCAGAGGCCCCTCCGCCCACGGCATCGGTGACGCTCTTGAATCCGCCCTTTATGACGGAATCGTTGGCGTTACCTATCCAAGTTACGAGGGAACCGCTCTTGTCCACATCGGAATACTCGTTCCAGAGCGAGTCGATCATGGAGTCCTCGGCGGTGTTGATCGTGTAGCCGAGCCCTCCGTAGTATCCGGACTTCTCGTCGTTGGTGGGGGTGGCGGCGTCGACGGCGTATACCGCGTTGGGCAATACCACCAGAAGAACGGCCACCAGAAGGGTGGAGAACGGGAAGAACTTGAGTGCCTTCCTGGCACCGGCCTTGACACCGTTGCCCCTGAGGGATGCGAAGTATCCTTTCATGTCCACGGACCTGATGATCCTCACGGACAGTGCGGAGCATCCGATGGCGAATGCGGCACCTGCCAATACGGCATAGTCCGCATTGAACCATCCCACAAAGAACATGGAGAGGAGGAACAGCATGGTGAACCCGTACATCCTGGAGTTGGAGTGCTTCCTGTATCTGTAAAGCATCCATCCGCCGTAGATCAGCGGGAACCAGAGGGTGAGCCATCCGTAATACGAGGCCATGCCGGAGATGCTTGTGCGGGATGCGCTGTTGACGAGGGACTGCATGAGGCTCCCGTTGTACACGCTGTTCCCGTGGGTCATCGCGTTGGATATCTCGGGCAGTCCGAGGGCGAAGGCGATGGCGACGACCGCGATGGCGACGATGAATACGGGGATCGTGACGACCCACGGCTTCTTCTCGACGGCCGCGAAGGCGATGCTGAACGCGATGGTCAGGAGACCGAGGACGAATCCACCGGAGAACACGGCGTCCCACAGTCCGACGGGGATGTAATAACATGCTCCGAGGACGAGTCCGATGGCGAGGACCGTGTCGACTATGAGGGCGGCGGACCACATGTCCCTTCCGCCGATACGCTGGACGATCATCGCTATCGCAAGACAGACCGCCGCGACGATGACATACATCCTGAAATCGGTCCAGGAAAGTACGACCGCTGCGAAGAATATCCCTGCGAGGACGGTGTACCTGAGGGCGGACTTGTTGTGGAAGACGCCCTTGGGACCGGCGACGGAATCCCTGTCCACCGCTTCGAACGCCGATGCCAGGAAGTAGACCATCCAGGCTGCGACGAAGCAGATGAACGCGAAGCCCGTCCCGTTGGAGAACGGGGTCGTCATGATGAGCAGCGCGAAGAAGGCGTAGAACAAGGCTGCGACGATACCGATGGTCTCGTCTCCCTTGAACATCTTCTTGGCGGCCATGTAGACGGGGATGCAGGTGAGCGCTCCGAGTATGGGGGCGGACCATGCGAGGACTCCGGCGGCCGCGGTAGCGTCAGAGACCCCGAAGAGGGTCACGACGAACGCGATGGCGGCGATAATATAGTCGAAAAGCGGACCGAACGTGTTCGCCGATCCGAAGGGGTAGTTCAATGCCGCATCCCTGACGGGACTGTAGGTACCCGCAAGGATCTCCTCCACTATGCGGAGGTTGTTGGAAGCGCTTGAACCGCCGGACAACGCATAGTTGTCTCCGGCGGAGATTCCGTACGCGAACACGAACCTCATGAGGAAGGCTGCGATGATGATCGCGAACATGGAAAGCAAGCGCCAATGCTCTCTGAACCATACGCCCTTGCTCCCGCTGTTCGCGGAAGACTTGGGTTCCCCATCATCCGGGGCGGCTTTTCCGATAGCAAATTTGCGCATTCTCGATTCTCCGTAACGATATCGAATGCGCAAACATGCCTGATTTGTTATTTATAGGTTTACGGGCGCGTATTATTAATATAATATACTGGGAGAGGAGTTGGATGGAAGAACAGGACGCTGGCTCTTTCAGAGTACCGTCCTGATCTCGTCGGCGATGTCCCCGGCCACCTTCGATGGGTCGTCCGATTTATAAATGGCCCTGCCCACTATGACATAATCCGCACCGGCACTTATCGCGGCGGAGGCGGACCCTCCTTGGGCACCTACCCCGGGGGAGAGGATCTCCCTGTCCCCTATGACCTTCCGTATGGCGGCTATCCTGTCCGGACGAGTCGCAGGGGCGATGAATCCCTTCACCCCGCACCTTACTCCGACAAGTGCCAGCGCCTCTGCGTTAGGTGCTGTGAACTCCTTTCCGCCCGGATGGCTCATCTCGGTGACGGCATAGATGTTGCCCCTTCCCGCCGCGGTATCGACCGCCTCCTTCATGGAATCGCTCCCCGTGAAAGAATGGACTATGACCGCCGAAGCCCCTCTTCCGAGGGCGCCGTCGACGATGAGATGGACCGTGTTGGGTATGTCCGCCACCTTGAAATCGCATATCACGTCGGAGCGTCTGGAAAGTTCCGTTATCATCTCCGGACCGGCGGACAGGACGAGCGGCCAGTTAATCTTGATGGCATCCACAGTGCCAGACACGGCATCGGCGATATCCAGTGCCTTCTCTCTGTCGGTCTCGTCGAGCGCAAGTATCAGACGGCTGCTCTTTCTCATCGCGGTTGCCATCGTCCGAATATTTTTAAAACCTTGCTACAGATGTTGCGACATGTCCTTCATCAGGTTCGATTCGGGGTCCGCCGCCAACGGAAAACTTGCAAACGGTTGCGAATTCTGCATAAGAGGGTCCAAGATGGTCCTTTTCGTCACCGGCCGTTGCAAAGCGGGATGCTTCTACTGCCCGATATCGGCCGAAAGGAAAGGAAGGGACACAGTCTATGCGAACGAATGCCCGGCCATGAACGACGACCAGATCATTGAGGAGGCCGAGGCGATGGACGCGGAAGGGACCGGGATCACCGGAGGGGACCCCTCCGAGAATCTGGACAGGACCCTGCACTACATCCGTCTCCTGAAGGATCACTTCGGAAAGGACCACCACATCCACATGTATACGTCCGTCATAAGTCTGGAGAACGCAAAGCTCCTGGAGGAGGCGGGACTCGACGAGATCCGCTACCATCCCCGCGAGGACCTCTGGACCTGCATGGATACGACGGAACTGGAGGACATCGTCAAGAGTGTCGGTATGGATGTGGGTATAGAAGTTCCAGCACTTCCGGGGAAGGAGGGCGAGCTCACGGAACTCGCCGGATACGCGACAGGCGTCGGTGTGAAATTCATCAACCTCAACGAACTGGAGTTCTCCGAGACCAACTGGGACATGATGGAAGCGCATGGTTATGAGATCAAGGACGACCTCTCGGCCGCCGTACTGGGCTCGGAGGAGACGGCCATAAAGGTGATGAATGCCCTTCCTGACGCACCGTTGCATTTCTGCTCCTCCACATTCAAAGACGGCGTCCAGCTGAGGAACCGGCTCAAGAGACGTGCGGAGAACATTGCCCGCGAATACGACGTGGTCACAGAGGATGGGACCATACTCAAGGGGATCGTATACTCCGACGACCTCGACGGAGCGGCCAGATATCTGAAGGACAACTACGATGTGCCAGACGACCTCATACTGGTGGACGCGGAGAGGAACAGGATAGAGACCGCATCATGGGTCCTGGACGAGATAGCGGAGGAGCTTCCGTTCAAATGCTATATCGTGGAGGAATATCCTACCAAAGACAGACTGGAAGTCGAGAGGACCCCGCTCAACTGAGAACCAAAATCACAAGACCCTCCCGCGAGGGGAGGGTCAGGTAAGAAGTTTCTGATGTTCCATACACCTTGAGATGTTAACCGGGGGCACCGGTCAATCCACACTGAGGCTCTGGATGTCGTGATGTCTGTTCACGATATCCCTGGCTATGCGCAGATTCTTTCCGGCTTTGCCGATCGCACGACCCTTGAGTTTGGGGTCCACCGTCACGGTGGCGTGCGTTATGTTCCCGCGCTGCTCGATAACGACCTTCTGAGGATTGTATATGTGGAACACGTTCATGACGAACTGCTGGGGATCGTCCGAGTACTCGACCACCTGGATGTTCTTCCCGGTCATGTCCTTGAGCTTTATGACGTGCTCCCCCTTCTTTCCGACCGCTATGTTACCCTGACCCTTCTCGACGACAAACACGAGCTTGTCCTCGGTGTCCATGCAGTCAACCGCATTGGTGTGGGTCAACTGCTGGAACAGGGCGATATAGCGTAGGGTGTCCTCTGTCAGTACGATATCCGCTGCCATAGCACTCACAGCGTTAAGATGTTGGAAGTACCCTTGTCGATAACGGCCAGGGCGGATACGGAGAAGGGCTTTCCGCAGAGGGCTCCCAGCTCCATGTTGTTTCCACCGTAGACGTGTACCTTGACCTTGTTGTTTGAGACGAGGAACTCGCTGGGACAGTTGTCTGCGAGGACGATCATCTGTGCCTTTCCGGCCTTGACGGCCTTCTCGGTCTGGTCGACTCCGAACTCCACCTTTCCGGTGGCGATGGCTGCTTTCAGTGCTTTGCTAATATCTACTTCTTCGCTCATTCATCTTCCCCCTTTTTCTTCTTGGGTGTATATATGAGATTGACTGCGCCGGTTCCTAGGGTCACCGGCTGACCCACTATGATGTTTTCGGTAACTCCTTCCAGGTGGTCGACCTCTCCGACCATCGCTGCGTGCAGCAGATGGGCGGCGGTAATCTCGAACGCTGCCCTGGCGAGCACCGACGATTTCTTTCCGGAGACTCCATGCCTTCCGATGGCCCTGACGGTACCGTCGTTGGTCATGAGGTCTGCGACAAGCATGACGTGCCTTACATCCACATCCAATCCGGCGTGCCTCATGGTGGTCATCGCCTCATGGATGATGGAGTTCCTGGCGGCTTCTATACCGAGGACGTCCGCCACCTCCAATACGGAGTTGGTCATGACGTTGACGGCATCGACGTTCTCCACCTGGAGGACCTCCTTCAGGTTGCTGCCCTCGGTGACGATCGACCAGTGTCCGGTGACCTTGTCCTTCTCGAGGATTGCCCTCTTGATCCCGTCGATACCTTTCAGCTTTGCGTGCTTTACGGCATCGTACATCTGCTGGAGCTTCTTGAAGGAAGGCTCCTCGGATGCGATGATGATGTCGTAATCAGCTTTGGTGACCATGCCGCGGACGGCCTTGATCTTGTTAAGCCTCTCGGTGATGTCGTCGATCTGTAGTCCGCGGTCCTCCATCTTCTTGGGATCCGGAGTGACGATCAGCCTCTGGTTGGTGATGTCGGTCTCGATAGACGCGACATCCAGCAGGGAGGTGATCTCGATGTTGGAAGCCACGTACCTGGCGAACTTCTCGTCCTCGGCGGCGAGACCGATGAGCGGGATGTTCATGGACGGGGTGCTGGGCTCGCGCCTGGCATCCACGATCTCGATTATCCTGGGCAGACCTTCCGTAACGTTGATGTTCGCGACTCCCGCGAAGTGGAAGGTACGCAGGTTCATCTGGGTAGCGGGCTCTCCGAGGGAGTGTGCGGCCATGACACCTGCGGACTCGTTCTGGTCCATCAGGTGGGAGGTGTACATCCTGTTGGCGACGGAGATCAGCTTCTCGCAGGTCTCGTCGTCCAGATCTGCGTTCTCGATCCTGTGGGCGATGTCGCAGACGATCTTCATGGGAAGGTCCACGCCGAGCTTCTCCTCGATGGCGTAGAGTTTCTTCTCCATCTCGGTGTACTCGTGGGGGCGGAAGACCTCCTCGGGAGGCACCCTGGGTACCTCGGGCATGGAGGCCTCGTCCTTTTTGGACCTGGAGGTACTGTGGGATACGCTGCGTTTGCCGATCTTCTCGATGATGGACTCGGCCTCCGACTGCTCGATGCCGAGGGCCACGAGGCCGTCGACACCGGCGTCGGCGATGGCGCCGAGCGTGACGTACTTCGACATGATGAGGTTGGCGACCTCCTCGCTGACGTCCCTTTTCATCAGTGCGTTTATGGTATCTTTCTTAGCCATTATCACTCACCTCCGTAGTCGTCGTCTCCGCCGTCGTCGTAATCGGTGCTCTCCTCGTCTCCGTCGGAGTCGAAGTCGTCGTCGCCGAGACTCTCGAGGTCCTTCTCACGGGCACCGTAGTCGTCTCCGCTGTTCTCCTTCTGGTCAACGTTGAGCAGCTTGTCGGCGTCGTCGCCGAGGACTTCCGCCAGCAGGTCGTTGAGGTCGATGGCCTTTCCGCGGACGGCGCGGGACGGGTCGATACCGTCCTCTCCGTACCTGAACTGGACGATCGTTCCGACGGTGTTCCTGACGGTTCCGTCGGAGGTCAGCTTGAGGTCCTCCAATGCGGAGATCAGACGCCTCTGCATGTATCCGGACCTCGAAGTCCTGACCGCGGTATCGACCAGTCCCTCTCTTCCTCCCATTGCATGGAAGAAGAACTCGGTGGGGTTCAATCCGCTCTTGTAGGAATCGGAGCAGAATCCTCTGGCGTACGCACCGAGGTCTCCCTTGTGGAAGTGGGGCAGCGTCCTGTCCCAGTAACCCCTTGCGATCCTCTCACCACGAACAGCCTTGTAAGCGAAGAATACCGGTTCCAAGTTAGCTTTCACATAACGGGTCAAGATCATACGGTCCTCTTCCTTATCCGGACGAGTTAACTCGTGTTTCTTGATAATTCCGTTCATGTAATCCTCACAAGCGGCACAACCTACGATACCATATTGAGTTCTTCCGTCCATCGTCTGGGCGTAGATATAAAATTTAGCTTCCTCATCTTGAACCAACCATCCCTTTTCCTGGAACATGTTGAAGTTTTCCACGCTCTTGTTATAAACAGTCTCGGAGTGGATATCGGTTCCTGCAGGGCAGTCAATCTCAGCTCTGGTAACATGCAATAATGAACGAGGTTTTCCTGCAGCCATTTGTGCAGCTTCCTCTGAATTCATTACGTCGTAAGGTAGACACGCCAGTTCCTCACAAACTTCCTGAGATGGTGTACGTAATCCTTTGAATGGTTTTACTATTGCCATATATAATTTTAGATTTTAGATTTTAGATTTTAAATTAGAATCACCCGATTTAAAATCTAAAATTTACAATTTACAATCTTATTTGTTTACTCTGAATTTCTCGTCACCTTTCTCGAGAAAATTCACGATCTGGTGAGCGGCAGCCAATCCCGCGTTAACATTAGCCTCTTCGGTTTGAGCACCCATCTTTTTCGGGGTGGCGAAGAAACGACCTTCGAATTTGCTGAAGCAATCACAATCCGGTGCGATATCCGTGATATAGTGGAAGTCAGCTCTTTCTTCCATCAATTTAGCCAAACCTTCTTCGTCGATAACTTCCTTACGAGCAGTGTTCACCAAAACTGCACCCTTGGGCATGTCTTTCAACAAATCATAGTTGATCGATTTCTTGGTTTGTTCTGTTGCCGGAATGTGCAAAGAGATGTATTGACACATCTTGTACATTTCCTCAGCTGAATGTAACGGAGTTGCACCGGCATTTTTGATTTGTTCGTCCGTCATGAACGGGTCGAAAGCGTAAACTTCCATACCGAATCCGCGAGCGATACGTCCTACATTTTGTCCAACGTTTCCGTAAGCATGGATACCGATTTTCTTCCCTTTCAACTCAGAACCTGATTTTCCATTGTAGAAGTTACGAGCCATGTAAACCATCATACCGAAAGCCAATTCAGCCACAGCGTTGGAGTTCTGTCCCGGAGTGTTCATAACGACCACGTTGTGCGCGGTCGCCGCGGCGAGGTCAACGTTGTC
>ENA-UEQL01001692-UEQL01001692.1-human-gut-metagenome-genome-assembly--contig:-NODE-1692-length-15161-cov-38.438809_pt1 | contig 15161 bp, 10 predicted proteins | sample MGYA00242905_ERZ507926 | MGnify/ENA primary metagenome ERZ507926 (study PRJEB26167, sample SAMN06115531) | human gut metagenome | host: Homo sapiens | place: China:Henan | collected 2015-09-09...
GATAAGACGAAAAAAGGCGCGGCGAATTATTGTGACCTCGATTACCTTAAACAAAACAAAATGCAGCCAGTCTCCCGGCTGCCAAAAGATAGGGACGCAAATTCTGCAAAAAAATGAGAAAGAAAGGATTCAAAAGCATGAAGACAAACAAGAAATTACTTGCGCTGCTTCTTGCTGTGGTCATGATGTTCTCTCTGAGCGTCACGGCTTTCGCTTCCTGGAACCAGTTCCAGAAGGACAGCAGCAACAGCGGCTTGATCGCCAGCAGCAGCGTACCCACCACTTCTGCCGCACAGGCTTCCACTGTCAACCTGACGACTGCACCGATCTGGACCGCAGACAGCGGTCTGCCCGGTGTGGACAACACCCCCGTCATCGTGGGCAACACGGCCTATGTACTCTACAACGCCGATGGCCGCGCCTACAGCAACGGCGGCGTCCGCGTTTCCGCGATCTCGCTGGGCAGCAACCCGAGAGAGCTTTGGAGCACCAAGGTCAGCGGCGATCTGAATACGGACGGCGTCTCCCAGCTTGGCACCCCGTACTATGACGAGAGCACCAATCTTCTGTATGCGCCCGTCACCTACAGCCAGAACATTCTGGCGGGCAAGACCCCGACCGTCTCCGGCGGCGCTACACTGAGCAGCGACAACATTCTTACGCTCCCCGGCAACAACACCACCTGCACGCTTACGTACACGGATGTTGTGATCGACGGCAGAAGCAAAATGACCTATTTCCCCACGGGCATCACGGCCGCGAGCGGCGTAACGGTTTGCGGTGAAGTTTCTTTTAGCAGCGCCTCCGGCAACAGCTGCTCCTACGGCACCTCTTTCAACTATACCGGCTATGAGTTCTGCCTGTACAATCAGACCGGCGACACGATCCAGCCGGATACCTACACCGTCACCATCACGATCCGTGCCACCTCTTACTGCAGCGGTTCCGATCCTGTGCGTGCTGTGACTCCCTACTGGCGGCTCTATAAGATGAACGCTTCCAGCACGACCGCTCCCACCGCGTCTCCTGTTGCGCTTTCCGGCAACACCTATGTGGAGGGTGCCGGTCAGTTCAACGGCCCCATCACCGCCACGACCTACAACGGTCACAAGTACCTCTACTTCGGCATCTATGATGGCGACCGTGCGTACTATCAGTACGATGCGACGTCCAACGATCTGAAGTCCTTCTACTATTACAGAAACAATGACGGCTTCTATTGGGCCGGTGCGGCTGTCGTGGGCGACAGCGTGTACTTCGGCGGCGCTGTGCATCCGGCAGTTCATCGGCTGCGCGGCGGTGGTCAAGGGGCGCAGTATGCTCTCCACCCTGCATCCGCGCGACGTGATGCTGGCGGTGCGTCCGCCGCTGCTTTACCGGCACATCTGCCGCGGGGACATTGTGCTGTGCCGCTATCCGGGGCGGTACTGGCGGAATCTCCGCTTCGTGCCGCAGACGTTCGTCAAGCGCGTGGTTGGTCTGCCGGGTGAGACGATTGAAATCGCGGACGGCGTCGTACTGATTGACGGCGAACCGCTTTCTGAGCCCTACCTCGACCCGGCGCACTGCCGCTTCCGCCGGAGTATGCCGCCGCGAACGCTCGACACAGATGAGTATTTCGTCATGGGCGACAACCGCGATAATTCCAACGACAGCCGAAGCGTCGGTGCCCTCATGCGCACCGCCATTCGCGCCCGCGTCGCCAAAGTGCTGTTCCGTCTGCCCTCGCGCAAGCGGAAAAAGCGGCGCTGAATGGGACAAGAACGCCCACATTGTTACAAAATGTGCCTTGTGTGCGCCTGAAAAGTATGGTATAATGAACCCGAACGAGTATTTCCAACGAAGGCTGGTGATTTCTGATGCGGAAACTGTTTCCGATGCTGCTCTTCTCGCTCCTGCTGGCGCTGCTGATGGCAGTCCCCGCACTGGCGGCTGATTTTACCTACGATGATTTTTCCGCGACGCTGACCGTCCCCGACAGCTACACGATGCTCACAGCATCGAACCTTGCTGACCACGAGGATCTACTGGCGAAGCAGGGACTTACCGTCGAGACGGCGCAGGCGGATTGGGCTGCGCGCGGCGTGCGCTTTCAGGCGTGGAACGCAGCGGGCGATATGTGCATCGAGCTGTCCGCCGTGCAGGATGATTTCGCCATGCAGTACTGGGATGTGAACGAAGTCACCAGCGACGAGCGCGCCACCTACCGTCTGGGGCATACGTCGGACAAAAACGGCTATTACCGCAATCTTGGCTACGACTACACCTCCGCGCAGTGGAAGAACGGCAAGAACTACGCCCGCTTCCTCGTGCTGGAGTACACGCGCAGCCATAACGGCGTGTCCTACGCGGGTTATGGGCGCAAGTCCATCCGCAACGGCTACTCCATCTATCTGGAGTGCCAAGTCTACGGTCGCAGCCCGAAGAAGGCGGACAACAACGCCCTGCAGGCCATTCTGGACACGCTGAAGTTCAACGAAATCTTCCCGCGTCCGTCCAGTGCCGTGCAGCGCGTCACGTTTGACGAAGTACCGCCGACGGAAACGAACTCCGGCAAATTCACCGTCTCCGGCACGGGCACGAGCGGGCAGTATGTCATTCTCTGCCTGATGCGCCTGTCCGGCGGCGAGCCTATCAATTATGAAACGCAGATTCCCAAGAACGGCAAGTTCTCCTTCAACATCCAGCTGCCGCAGGAAGGCGTCTGGCTGATGACCTACACCATCACCGACGCGGGCAAAGAGGTGCTGCAGGAGGACAAGTTCAGCCTGACGACCTACAAAAAGACGCTGCTGATTGTCAACCTTGACGCTGACCTGCCCGAAGCCATCGTCGGCGACACCCTCACCATTTCCGGTACGACGATGCGGCAGACGCAGGTGCAGTGCATCATCGACAGCCGCTATCAAAAGACCATCACGACGAACAACTCCGGCAAGTTCTCCTTCAAGATTGACACCAGCGCAGAGGGAACGTATGACATTGTGCTGACATTCCAGAAGAAGGGATACACAACGCGCCGCATCACCAGCACGGCGACCCGCGCCCTGACCGAAGCCGACAAGCAGGAGGACATTCGCGCACAGGCGGACAAGCCCGCGTACTCCACCCTGACCCGACTGCTGGACGGCTACGAAGGCCGCTACATGGTCTACACGCTTTTCATCGACCGCGTTGAGCAGGTCGGCGACGAGTGGTACACCTTCGCTGCCATGCGCAAGACCAACTCCGGCGGCCTGCGCGACGAAGTGGTTGTCCGCACAACGACCCAGCCGACGTGGCAGCCCGCCGACCAAGTGCGCATGTACCTGCAATGTACCGGCGGCTATGAGATTCAGGGCGATGCCACGACAAAGCTGCCTTGCTTTGATTATCTCTTTACGGACTAATTCCTCTATCCCTTCCCGCACAATGGGAAGGGATATTTTTTTGCGGCACCAATCCCCCGATTGACAGCCCTGCTTCCCCATGCTATAATGACGCAAAATTGCCCTTCGGAGGATAAATTCAATGACAGAACAAATGAACCTCGGCGGCGCGTGGCGGATGCGCGAGGCAGACAGCGAAACGTGGCATTCAGCACATGTGCCGGGCAGCGTGTATGCGGATTTGATGGCGGATGGCACAATGCCTGACCCGTTCTGGCGTGAAAATGAGCTGGATGCCTTCGAGCGCATGAAGAAAGATTATGTGTACCAGCGCACGTTCACCGTGACCGAAGCACAGCTGGCACATGCGCATGTGGAGCTGGTCTGCGAGGGGCTGGATACGCTGGCGCATGTGTCGCTCAACGGGCGCGAAATCGCCTTCGCGGACAACATGCACATCACCTGGGTGTGGGACGTGAAGGAGCAGCTGCACGCGGGCGAAAACACGCTGGAAATCCGATTTGATTCCCCCATTCTCTACTGTGCGAAAAAAGCTGAAGAAGCGCCCGGCTGGGAATCCTCCGACGCGACGCCCGGCTTCCGTCACCTGCGCAAGGCGCACTGCATGTTCGGCTGGGACTGGGGGCCCCGTCTGCCGGACGCGGGCATCTGGCGGCCGATTTTCCTGCGGACGTGGGATGCCGCGCGGCTGGAAAACGCGATGATGCTGCAAACGCACCATGACGGCGTGGTGGACGTGACCATCCGCCCGGAAATTGCGGGCGAAAGCGCGTGGTCGGCGGAAATCACCGCGCCGGATGGTGAAGTGATGATCATCCCCGAAACGACGGCGGCGGAGCAGGTCATCACGATTGAGCATCCGCAGCTGTGGTGGCCGAACGGGCTGGGCAAACAGCCGCTGTACCGCGTGACGGTTCGTCTGGCGACGGGCGATACGCGCATGTGGCGCATTGGTCTGCGCACGATGACCGTCAGCCGTGAAAAGGACGAATGGGGCGAGGAATTCTGCCATGTCGTCAACGGCATGAAGGTGTTTGCGATGGGCGCGGACTACATTCCGGAGGACAACATTCTTGCGCGTGTGACGCCGGAGAGGACGCGCCGTCTCTTGGAGGACTGCAAGGCGGCGAATTTCAACGCCATCCGCGTCTGGGGCGGCGGGTATTACCCGGATGACGCGTTCTATGACATCTGTGACGAGCTGGGCTTGATGGTCTGGCAGGATTTGATGTACGCCTGCGCCTTCTATGACCTCACGCCTGATTTTGAGCGTTCCATTCGTGTGGAGACGCATCAAAATGTCGCGCGCCTGCGTCATCATGCGTCGCTGGCGCTGATTTGCGGCAACAACGAGATGGAGATGTTCATGGCGGGCGCAAACAGCGCGCTCATCAACCATCGGACGTGGGAGTTCGTGCCGACGTATCCGCACCACATCACCGACTATGTGAAGATGTTCGAGTACATTCTGCCCGCAATTGTGAAGGAAACCGCGCCGCAGACGTACTGGTGGCCCGCGTCGCCGTCCTCCGGCGGCAATTTCGACGCCCCGAACGACGAAAACCGCGGCGACAACCACTATTGGGACGTCTGGCACGGTGAAAAGCCCTTCACGGAGTACCGCAAGTTCTTCTTCCGCTATGCGTCGGAATTCGGCTTTCAGTCCTTCCCATGCCTGAAGTCGGTCAAGCAGTTCACCCTGCCGGACGACCGCAATATCTTCAGCCGCGTAATGGAGCGCCACCAGCGCAATCAGGCGGCGAACGGCAAGATTCTCTCCTACCTTTCGCAGACGTTCCGCTATCCAAACAGCTTCGACGACCTGCTGTATGCCTCCCAGCTGATGCAGGCGGAGGCAATTCGCTACGGCGTGGAGCACTGGCGGCGCAACCGTGGGCGCTGCATGGGCGCGATTATCTGGCAGCTGAACGACATCTGGCCGGTCGCGTCGTGGGCGAGCATCGACTACTACGGCCGCTGGAAAGCGCTGCACTACGCGGCGAAGCGCTTCTTTGCCCCGGTGATGATTTCCGCCGAGGAGGAGGGCGAGCTGAGCCAAAATCCGAAAATCAACGAATATCACCCTGCGCCGCTGGAAAAGAGCTTCCGCCTGAACGTCTGCAACGAGACGCTGCGAGACGTGACGGGCGAAGTCGTTTGGGCGCTGCGCACGCCAGACGGCGAAATCGTGCGGCAGAATCAGCAAACGCTGACCATCCCCGCGATGAGCGCGAAGTGGCTGGACAAGGTGGACTGCGCGGATGCGTCGCTGACAGGGCATTATGTCAGCTTTGCGTTCGTGGTGGATGATGTCGCAGTGTCCGAAGGGACTTGCATCTTCTGCGCGCCGAAGCACTTCGAGTTCATTGACCCGCGCCTGACGGTGGAAACGCATGGCGACACGATTATTGTCACGTCGTACGCCTATGCCAAGCAGGTCTGGCTGGAATCCGAGGACGCGGACTTGCTGCTGGACGACAACGCGTTCGACATGAACCCCGGCACGAAGGTCGTGCGCGTGGTGCGAGGGTCGGCGGAGAAGGTCAGTGGCAGAAGCGTGTGGGATTTGGGGCGGTAAGCGGGTGCATTTTCGTGTTGCTAAACGAAGCACAATATGTTAGAATGTCAAAGGTGCTATGCAATATAGTCACTCACAGCTTGCGCTGAACAAACAAGAAAGGTCGAATGTGGGTGCTTGTAAATAAAATGACGCCTGTTCTTAAATGGGCGGGTGGAAAAACACAACTGCTTGGGCAGATTGCAAGCAATATGCCGTCAGAATATAATCATTATTATGAGCCATTTATTGGTGGTGGTGCTGTGCTATTGGGAATTGTGCCAGAGCAAGCATATGTGAATGATGTAAATGAGCAGTTGATTAACCTTTATATCCAGTTAAAGATAGCAGTTGAAGCCGTCTTGGAAAAAGTGAAAGAATTAGATGCTGTTCCTTGTGACAAGGAAAGGTATTATGTCATTAGGGAATATTATAATACCAAAATTGCCGCAAAGGAATTAGATGCCGAATGTGCCGCTTTGATGATATGGATCAATAAGCACTGTTTTAATGGTCTGTATCGTGTAAACAGTAAGGGACTTTTCAACGTTCCCTATAACAATAAGGTAAACGGCGTGTCTGCCGATCCGGAAAATTTGCGGGCAATATCGAATTATCTTCGAAAATTCGATATTTCTATAACTTGTTCTGATTTTGAACAGGCTTGCGCCGGAGTTTCTGAAGGGGATTTTGTTTATTTTGATAGTCCTTATGTGCCCCAAAGCGTAACTGCTTCATTCACAGACTATACAACGGATGGTTTTACAGAAGCAGACCATAGAAGATTAGCCGCTTTATATCGAAAGCTGGATAAAATCGGAGCAAAAATTATGTTATCAAATAATGATGTTCCGCTCGTAAGAGAATTATATGCCGGATACCGTATCCAATCGCTCGACGTGAAGCGGATGATTAACAGAAATGCGAATCAAAGAACTGGCAAAGAAGTTCTTGTAACGAATTACTAATATGAGCAAGTTTTTTGAAGGGTTAAAGCCGTACTACTGTGATAGCAATTCTGCACTATACTTATCTGACACATTTGAGGCATTACAAAAAATGCTGCCAGAGAAAGTGGATATGATTTTTGCTGATCCACCCTATTTTCTTTCCAATGACGGAATTTCATGCAGTGCTGGGAAAGTCGTATCCGTCAACAAGGGCGATTGGGATAGAATTGGCAATGTAGAAGAAAAGCATGCGTTTAATCGCCAGTGGATTAAGTTATGCAAACGCGTTCTGAAACCGAACGGCACAATATGGATAAGCGGAACGCTGCATAACATATACTCAGTAGGATTGGCGCTTGAGCAAGAAGGCTACAAAATAATAAACAATATAACTTGGCAAAAAAACAATCCTCCACCCAATTTAGCTTGTCGTTGTTTTACTCACAGTACAGAAACCGTTCTATGGGCACAGAAAAATGATAAGGGGGCAAGACACTATTTTAATTACGAACTAATGAAACAACTCAATGATGGTAAGCAGATGAAAGATGTATGGAGTGGTGGACTAACACCCGCTGCAGAGAAGCATTTTGGTAGGCACCCTACTCAGAAGCCTGTTTATCTGTTAGAGAGAATTATATTAGCATCTACAAAAGAAAATGATGTGGTTTTAGATCCGTTTTGCGGTTCTTCTACAACAGGGGTAGCGTGTAAACGACTAAAGCGCAACTACATTGGCATTGACGCAGAAGAACAATACATAAAACTATCAATAGAAAGGTTGAGGAATGAACTATGAACCGTGATTTTTCACAATGGCTAAAAACATTTAGGCAGTCCATCAATGGTTACACGTACTATATTGATTTTGCAAAGGTATATGGAAATGTCGAAAAATTAAAAGTCGAAATAAACATCCTTAATTCTCTGATTTGCTCAAAAGATATAGAACACGACTTTGATAACCTTATTGCCAAATACCCGGATTGCCTTAAGGCGATTCCGATTTTGCTGGCAGTGCGTGAGAATGAAATCTACTGCCAAGACAAAAATGGTTCAGTTAATTACAAGTTTTCTCAAAAAGTGCAATCCGCAGAGCAGTACAAGTACTTCATGCGAGAAACCGGACTTTTCGATATGCTTCAAAAGCATATCATCAGCAATCTATACGATTATGTAACGGGTGTTGAAGTCGGTTTGGACTCCAATGGACGCAAAAATAGAGGCGGAGATCAGATGGAAAATCTGGTTGAACGCTATCTGCGAGAAGCCGACGTTGCGTATTACAAGGAAATGTACTTAACAGAAATCGAACGAAAGTGGAATATGAACCTATCTGCAATATCAGCCAAGGGAAAGTCCACAAAGCGCTGGGATTTCGTAGTCAAAACCAGTAATTGTGTGTATGTGATTGAAACTAATTTCTACACCAGCGGTGGTTCTAAGCTGAACGAAACCGCGCGAAGCTATAAAATGATTGCAGAGGAAGCAAAAACGGTTGAGGGCTTTGAATTTGTGTGGATTACCGACGGCGGTGGCTGGACAAGTGCAAGAAGAAATCTGGAAGAGACATTCGATGTGATGGAGCATCTCTATAATATCGCCGACATGGAACAGAAGATTTTTACTTCCTTGTTTGTTTAATGGTCTCGTCTGTGACGAAACCCTGAAAATCCGGGGAAAGGGCTTGCTCTTTCCCTTTTTTCATGGCATAATGGAAAATGGCTGTTTGTCTGCGCTCCCAGTGCGGAAAGCAGTATAGAATAGTATTACCGTGTATTGCAGATTGTAAAATCTTCACATCTGCCGCGCCATGGCTTGACATCAATTCCCACCCATGTTAGACTGGAATCAGTACATTGCAGGCGCAGCGCATTCGCGGGCATCCCCCGCTTGAAAAGGATGGACAACATGGACATTAACTGGTATCCCGGACATATGGCGAAAGCAAAGCGGCTGCTGGCGGATCAGCTCAGCCGCGTGGATGTGGTGGTGGAGCTGTGCGACGCGCGGCTGCCGTATTCCAGCCGAAATCCCGATTTGGACAAGCTGCTGGCGGGCAAAAAGCGCGTGCTGCTGCTCAACAAGGCGGATTTGGCTGATCCCGCTGCCACCAGCGCGTGGCTGAACTACTTCCGCGCGCAGGGCATCGACGCCGCGCCGTACAGTGCCTCCACCGGCAAGGTGAAGGACGCGCTGGCGGTCATTGACCGCGCGGCGAAGGAAGCCGTCGAGCGCGCGGCGCAGAAGGGCATCCGCAAGACCGTGAAAGCAATGGTCGTCGGCGTTCCGAACGTGGGCAAAAGCACGTTCACGAACAAGCTGCACGGCGGCAATATCGCCAAAACCGGCGACCGCCCCGGCGTCACGCGCGCGAATCAGTGGGTGCGCATCACGCCCTACCTCGATTTGCTGGATACGCCCGGTCTGCTCTGGCCTCGGCTGGATGACCAGCTTGCCGCACGCCGCCTGTGCTATATCGGCACGGTCAAGGATGACGTGGTGGATTTGGCGATGCTGACGATTCACCTGCTGCAGGACATGCTGAAGGTGCAGCCGCAGGCGGTGATGACGCGTTTCCGCTTCGACAACCCCGAACTGCGCGGCGAAGAACTGCTGGAAGCAGTCTGCAAGGGGCGCGGCTTCCTGATGAAGGGCGGCATATGCGATTACGACCGCTGCTGCGCGGTGGTGCTGGATGAATTCCGTGCGGGCAAGCTGGGCAGAATGACGCTGGAAATGCCCGTCAAGAAGGCTCGGCTGACCATTCCCGGCGCGAAGAAGGATGACGAGAGCAAGCCGCAGGAGGAAAATTCCGATGGCGAAGATTGACCGCGCGGCGAAAGTGCAGCTGCTGGCGGATTTCGACGCGCAGTACGCCGCCTTCGTTACGGCGGGCATGGACGAAGCCGGACGCGGCCCGCTGGTGGGCAATGTCGTCGCGGCGTGCGTCGTGATGCCCAAGGAGCCGCTGATTCTCTGGGTGGATGATAGCAAGAAGCTCTCCGAGAAGCGCCGCGAAAGCGTCTATGCCGAAATCATGGAGCGGGCGCTGTATGTCGGCATCGGTCAGGCGACGCCGGAGGAAATCGACCGCATGAACATCCTCGAAGCGACAAAGAAGGCGATGCGCGAAGCCGCCAGCCAAGTGCCCGCCGAGGTGTTCCTCATCGACGCGGTGAAGAATCTGGGGCTGAACGGGCGCGAAATTCCGATGGTAAAGGGCGACGCAACGTCCTACGCCATTGCCGCAAGCAGCATCGTCGCAAAGGTGACGCGTGACCGGCAAATGCTGGAGCTGGACAAGCAGTACCCGCAATACGGCTTTGCGCGCAACAAGGGCTACGGCACGCCGGAGCATATCGCCGCCTTGCAGAAATATGGCGCGACGCCGCTGCACCGCCGAACATTCATCGGCCATTTTGTGCCGGTGGAGGAGAAATGAAGCGCTACGATGCCGGGATTCAGGGCGAACAGGAAGCGGAAAACGCGCTGACCCGGCAGGGCATGACGCTGCGGACGCGGCGGTATCGCGCGGAGGATGGCGAAATCGACCTCGTGATGCAGGACGGCGAAACGATTGTGTTCGTCGAGGTGAAAGCGCGCCCGCAGAGCCGCGCCGGGCAGGGGATGCTGGCGGTCACACCCGCGAAGCAGCGGCGAATCTGCCACGCGGCGATGCACTACCTGCTGGAAAACGACTGCATGGACGTTCCCGCGCGCTTCGACGTGGTGGAAATCACCCGCGACGGGCTGATTCATGTAAAAAATGCGTTTATGGCAAGCATGTAAAACAAAAACCCAATTCCGAACGTCCAATATCGGGGGTGACACGATGAAGAGAAACAGACTGGCTCGGCGACCGCTGCTGCTTCTGCTGTCTCTGCTGATGCTGCTGGGGATATTCAGCACCGCCTCGGCGGAGGAAAGCACGAATCTGCTGCAAAATCCGGGCTTTGAGGAAATCGGCGCGGACGGGCTGCCCGTCGGCTGGAAAACGGATGCGTACCTGAACTTGGAGGGCGTGACCTTCTATACCGTATCCGACAACGCCATGTCGGGCGCGCACAGCGTTCAGATTGAGAATCTGGACCACAACGACGCGCGCTTCTGCCAGACAGTCGCGGTAGAGCCGAGCAGTTTCTACCGCCTGTCCGGCTATGTCAAAGCATGGGATACGCTCGATGAGGGTTTGGGCGGCAACCTGTCCATCAAAGACGTGTATGTCTTCTCCGAAAGCGTATACGATTCGCCGGACGAGTGGCAGTACGTTGAACTCTACGGCGTGACGGACACGGATCAGCACGAAGTGACCGTGTATGCGCGTCTGGGCGGGTACAGCGGCGAGAGCTTCGGCACAGCCATGTTCGATGATTTGTCGCTGGTGAAGGTCGATGCGCCGCCGGAGGGCATTGTGGCGAGCCGCTGGTATCAGCCGACAGCCGCGGTGCAGGACGACCCGTCCGACGACTTGGCGGATACTGCTGCTGCCTCCCCCGCGTGGCCGTGGATGACGGCAGTCGGCATTGCGTATGTGGCGCTGGGCGTGTATCTGCTGCGCTTCCTGCAAAAGAAGAGCGCCGTTCCGCTGGATGCAAAGAAGCGCGAAGCCATGCCGCTCTTTGCCATCATCGGCTTAATTATCGCGGCAGCGGCGCGGCTGATTGTCGCAAACAGCGTCAGCGGCTATCAGGTGGATGTAAACTGTTTCCTCGCGTGGGGCAACACGCTGCTCAGCGTCGGCCCGGCGAATTTCTACCAAACGACAAACTTCTGCGATTATCCGCCCGCGTATGTCTACATCATGGGCTTGAACGCGGCGCTGATGCGGGTTCTGCCCCTGTCCGCGGCTGCGGTGCACAAGCTCATCCCGATGGCGTGCGATTTGGTGGCGGCGGTGCTTACCTACCGCATTGCGCGCAAGAAGAACGCAAGCGCCAATCAGGCGGGCATTTTGATGCTGCTGATGGCGTTCAACCCCGCCATTTTCCTCAACAGCGCGGGCTGGTGCCAGATTGACAGCGTGCTGAGCCTGCTGCTGATGCTGGTGGCGTATTTCGCAGTCTGCGGCAACTGGATGGCGGTTATGCCGATTTACATGCTCGCCGTGCTGGTGAAGCCGCAGGCGCTGATGCTGGGCTTCCTCGGTCTGGCGGCGATTGTGATGGCGCTCATCCGCGACCGCAAGTGCTGGAAACCGATGCTCATCGGCATGGGATTGGCGCTTGTGACAGCGGTGATTGTCGTCCTGCCGTTCAGCGTGAACCAAGGCGGCATCTCGTGGCTGATTGACAAGTACGCGCAGACGCTTTCGTCCTACCCGTACGCGACAGTCAACACCGCAAACTTCTACTATCTCTTCGGCTGCAACTGGACGTCCATTGTCATGGAAGCGCCCCGCGCGGTTCCGCTGCTGCTGATGGCGCTGTCACTCGTCTGGACGGGCTGGCTGATTTACCGCGCGCAGAAAAGCGGCTGGCAGCCCGACGTGCTGACGGGGCTGATGACGATTCTGCTGATTATCGGTGGCTTCGGGCTGGGCGGTTTCTTCGCGACGCAGAGCGGCTGGACGCGCACGATGATTTTCCATCTGGGCGGCAGCATGGTGCTTTCCCGCACAGCGCTGCTGGTCGTGGGTCTGGTGGGACTGGCGGGCGCAATTGCGCTTGGCGTGATGCTCTTTAAGCGCAAGAGGGCGGATTGGAATTCGGCGGAAATCGCCGCTGGGCTGACCTTCGCGCTGATTTTCCTCGGCTTGGCGACCTTCAATGTCAGCTTCACAATGGTGGGGCTTGTCGCCATGGCGCTGCCGTTTGTGATGGTGCTGCCCATGTTCATCCGCAGCGGCAAACTGGAGAACCTCGCCCTGTGCGGCGGCGTGCTGTTTGTGCTGTTGTATGTGTTCGGCATCAAGATGCACGAGCGGTATCTGTTCCCGGCGCTGTTCCTGCTGGGGATGGCGTACGCGGGCAAGCGCGACCGCCGGACGCTGGTGCTCCTGCTGGGCCTCAGCGCGACGGCATTCATCAACGAAGGCATTGTGCTGGATAACAGCCTGCGCCTCGGTTCGTCGCTGGGGCACTTGAACAATGATACGGTCGTGCTGGCGATGCTGCTGTCCGCGGCGAATGTGGCGCTGGCGTTCCTCGGCGTGTGGACGTGCCGCGACGTGTGCCTGCCGGTATCCGCCGCGGACGAAACGCTGGAGCACCCGGCGTATCTGCCCGTGAAGCAGCTGGACAAAAAGCCGGGCGACCCGCGCACCTTTAAGCAGGACGTTTCCCTGCACTGGCACAAGCGTGACTGGCTGCTGATGCTGGGCGTGACGCTGGTGTACGCCGTCGTGGCGCTGACGAACCTCGGCTCCATGAAAGCGCCACAGAACCCTTGGGTCTCCTCGACGCGGAATGAGCAGGTCATCATCGACCTCGGCGAGCATCACGACGATGTGACGATGCTCTACTTCTGTCAGGTGAGCTACTCCAATTTCTCCGTCGCCGTATCCGAGGACGGCGAAAGCTGGTCGGACGATTACATTGCGGATATGGCGGAAGGCGAGTGCTTCCAGTGGAAGTACCTCACCCCCAGCTATATGGGCAAAGATAAATACGGCAACGACAAGCGCTTCTTCTACTCGCAGCCCATCAAATTCTCTGCGCGGTATGTCCGCATCACGTCGCAGCAAATCGGGCTGAAGATGAATGAAGTCATCTTCCATGACGCAAACGGCGACCGCATTCCGGCGACGGTCATTGCACAGCTGAACGTGATGGAAGAATCCACCCTGTATAGCGACGCAAACAATATTTTCGACGAGCAGGACACGCTGGAAGGTCTGCCGAACTGGTGGAACAGCACCTATTTCGACGAGATTTACCACGCCCGCACGGCATATGAGCACCTGCACGGCACTGCGCCGTATGAAACGAGCCATCCGCCGCTTGGCAAGGTCATCATGAGCCTTGGCATTGCGATTTTCGGCATGGTTCCGTTCGGCTGGCGCGTGATGGGCGCACTGGCGGGCATCCTGATGCTGCCGGCGATGTCCCTGCTGGGCAAGCAGCTGACGAAGAAATCCAGTTTTGCATTCGCCGCCGCGCTGATGCTCGCGCTGGACTGCCAGCACTTCACGCAGACGCGCATTGCCACCATCGACTCCTACCCGGTGCTGTTCATCCTCTTCAGCTGGCTGTTCATGCTCCGCTTCATGCAGCGCGACATTGTGCGCCTGCCGGTGAAGAAGTTCCTGCCGGATTTGGCGCTGTCCGGGCTGTTCATGGGGCTTGGCATTGCCAGCAAGTGGATTGGCGTGTACTCCGGCGCGGGGCTGGCAGTGGCGTTCTTCTGGACGATTTTCCGCCACATGCGCATGGCGGCAACCTCCGCGCATCTGCTCAAGACGGACAAGAGCCTGTCGGACGAGGACAGGAAAATCCTCACCCTGCGCGACCAGACAACCATGAAGCGCGTGCTGGTGATTTGCCTGTGGTGTCTGCTGTTCTTCGTTGCCATTCCGCTGGCGATTTACCTGCTGGCGTACATTCCGTACTTCGCCTATGCGCACTTTGACAACCTGAAGGATTACCTGACGGCGGTCTGGAATGCACAGCTGCGCATGTTCAGCTACCATTCCAAGCCCGGTTTGGGCATGGATCACCCGTTCTACTCGCCGTGGTACGAGTGGATTTTCAACCAGCGCCCGATGTACTATGCTTCGCCGACGTATGTGAATACCCCCGGCTGGAGCTATGCAATCTGGTGCTTCGGCAACCCGGCGATTTGGTCGGCAGCACTTGTCGGCTTTGCGTATACGGTGTTCATGTGGGCAAAGCGCCACCGCTACACCCTGCGCAAGGATGGCGAAACGCTGCACTGGACAGCCGCCGACTGGGATGTGACGATGCCGTTCCTGCTCTTGAGCGCGCTTTCGCAGTTCCTGCCGTGGGTGCTTGTGCCGCGCGGAACGTACATTTACCACTACTTCGCCACAACGCCGTTCCTGATGCTGTCCATCACAGTGCTGTTCCGGGATATCACGCGCCGCTTCCCGAAAACGGGCAAGTGGCTGCTGGGGATTTTCCTTGGCGTGTGCTTGGTGATGTTCGTGGCATACTTCCCGTATGCCAGCGGCGCATTGACCCCGACGTGGTGGCTGGATTTCATGGAACAGTTCTTGCGGATTTACTACTAATACTATTTCCAAATGAGAATGCGCCAAGATGCGCCGCGAATTTTTCGCTCTGGCTAACGGGAGTGGAATGCAGC
>ENA-UEQL01001693-UEQL01001693.1-human-gut-metagenome-genome-assembly--contig:-NODE-1693-length-15156-cov-7.363486_pt1 | contig 15156 bp, 14 predicted proteins | sample MGYA00242905_ERZ507926 | MGnify/ENA primary metagenome ERZ507926 (study PRJEB26167, sample SAMN06115531) | human gut metagenome | host: Homo sapiens | place: China:Henan | collected 2015-09-09...
CAACTGCAATGCCAATGGGTTCTAAATATGGTTGCCACCCCGTTGCAGTGCCAAAAACACCTTCATAAAAAGAGATCCCTCCTGATAACAGTAACGCAAAGAGCAGAATAGTGAAAAGAGGATCCATATTGAACTTTTGGGCCTCTTCGTCCCAATCTCCGCCTAAATACACGACAATATATGTGAGCAGAAACAACACTGCGGATAGCACAGGAGCAATCCATAAACCGCTATGCTCATAGATTCCAAGTAGTGGAAATGCCATAGATAGCACTGCTACTACGAGAATACCTAGATCCACTTTCAGCAGCCAAAAGTGCATGCAATCTTTGATTTTCTCCCATACGGACTCTTCTGCCGGTGGGGTCAGCACATTGGTGCCATTTTTCTTGCGACTTTCCAACACTTCCGCATCAGATAAGCCTGTGTAATGATGTTTGACCATAATTAGTTGTTGTTTGTAGTTATGATTTATTATTTGTTAGTTTGGACTGCATCGTAACGCCTTTTTGAAGATATACCATAAGAAGCGCAACTCCGAAAAATGCCAAAAATAACATGAAATAGGTAGCACTAAATGTATCATACAATCCATGTAAAATGGCTGGGATAAGCAATGCCAATAACCGCAATGACCATCTATACTTGGGATACAAGACAGAAAACGATATAAAATAACCAGCAATGCCACACCACACAGCATGTATAAAAGGAAGACTTGTTAAGCGTGCAATGTTGAGCATAAAACTTTCGTTATAAGGGAGATCAATGTTTATAGTCATTTGATATTCCACTCCTTCAAATACGCCAAATGCAATACCTGACATCAACCCATAAAATACCATGGTTTGGGGTATTAAAGGTTGTTTTGACCTGCGTTCCACGATATACAATGGGATAGACTTGATGAGTTCCTCTGTCAGCCCGACGGCACCAATGTAATATGGTAGTCGTAGCAACCAATTTTCAGGATTTGTTGTGTAGAATATGTTGAGACGATTTAGTCCTAAACCAAAAAACAAGAATACAATCAGTTGAGTTGTGAAGAACATAATAACTGTTGTTTTCAGTTTTACCTGATTGGTACGGAACATAGAGTAAAAGAACAATCCCCATACGGAAGCAAAGTATAGCGAAATAGCATAGAACATCAACCAATTAGACAGCACAGAACTTAATGCCAATGGCAATAATCCTATCAAAGATAACATAAGCAGTCGTTTGTCGGTATGCCATTGCTTGGAATTGAATATGTCTTTAGGAAGAATAAGTTTACCACCGATGTTTTTAATCTGTCGGAATATGTTGCCGGCATTTTGTATCTTTGGCTTAAGATGTGCTTTCTTGAGGAAAAAACGCACCGTATATTTTTGCTGTGTAGCGATGTCAATGGCCTCATCACACAACAATATCTGCCCTTGGTTCACATAGGACAAAATCGTTGGTTCATCGTATGGACCAAACTGCTGATTATTGCGAATTATGTAGAACATTATTTAGGACTATCTCCATATTTATTTGTACCACTATCACCTGTAGCAAATAGTAGCCAGAATACATAGAATGGTATGAGTATATGCCATGCGGAATTACCCACATCATGGCATCGCTTTGCGGATTGCGCATAGAGAAACCATAACATCGGCAATAGAAGCATTAGCCAAATCATGGAAAAGGCAATCCAACCATTAGAATCTGCATCTTCCGGCATCAAGTATGTAGGAAAACAATAAGCGAGATAAATGAGATATAACCACCCATATTCTGCTCTTCCAATACGCCCCTTGAAAGAAAATGGATGCGCAAACATCGACTGCGTGTTTGAAGGATCAATACACGATGCCCCTGCTGATTCAGATGTTTGCTGTTCATTAGAGAGGGACGCTCCTCTATCTGTTTTTTCTAAGTTTATTCCTTTATGTATATACTTTCCGCAAGAAGTACAATCATATACAGGAGTACAAGCAGTAAGATTACATTGATTTTCAGTGTAATGCGTACATTGTTCACATTGATTTTTGATAGCCATAATAGATTAATTATTTACCAGTTGTACAATTACTAACCGTCCTCCTTGAGTGTTATCCAACAGAATTTGTCTGCCTTCTGTGAGCGGCACATATCCACCAATAGGAATTACCTTATCATCGGTTATATCTTTCATATATGGCAATTTCCGATTGATCAGAATCCACTGACCATTATGGAAATGAAAATCTCCGACAGGCTTTTTATCCTCATCACTCGTCTTCTCATTCGCTGCTACAAGATTGTTGGTGTGCCAACGATAAAGTGTCTGCTTGTCATAAACCATTAGTCGGTAATGCTCTGATATGTATTTGCCATGTGAAGGGGCATAGTAGAAATTGAGGATAGGAAGTTGCCCCGTGTACACGGTTCCACAAAACGGACAGCGCGGCTTGGTGGTATTATCAAAGACATACCAATGTGCCTCGCATTTGGGATTTTGGCACGGTTGCACCAGATCACATGTCTTAACAAGAGCCTCTTCCCATTGCAAAGCAGAAGGACGAGCCGATGGGTTATGGAGTCCGTCTATAAAAGCCTTGTCAAACAAGTCTTTCAAATATGGTCCGCAGATTGTATAAGGCAATTTAGCAGGGTCTCCTTGTGGCAATTGCGATGAGGCGAGTTGGCTCACCTTTACACGATTAGTCTTGTCTGTCGGATGCTCTATGAATATGGCTTTAGACCCATACCGCATATCATCGTCTTTTTGAGGATCATCTATATCCCATACTTTTCCACCATCTAACGGATGACGATTTAACAAGAATGTGTAAATCAGGACTGCCAAAGCATATCGATCAGTCTCTATTTTGGGGAGGTTCTTTCGTGGGTTGTCTATTTTTAGAGTCTTCGTGGATAATACTTCGGGTGCGATAAATCCGGGAGTGCCAACTACTTCTGGTGGGAACTTGTGTGGAACTACAAGTCCATCGCAATCAATGATGCATGCATTACCACTCAGAGGATCTACCAATACATTGTTGTACGACAAGTCGGAATGCGCCAAGCCCGCAGCATGCAGTCGGCGTACAGCGCGCGCAATTTTTAGGCACATGTGCAAACGATCCAAGAATGAACCTTTTTGGTCTGCCGGTACAAACTTATTGATCAGTTTTGCCGAAGAAAACCATTTTCCATTTTTCTCTTGTCCATTCTTGATAAACGGCCATGACTGAGGTATGCCACTAAAGAAGAACTTTTTGTCATAAAAGGGAATCACAATACCCGTCAAACCTTTCCATTCCACGATTTTGGTCGGCCATGCAAAAAATGCATTCCAATACTGTCCTATGGCATCGTTGGTAAAGATGCGATTTCGGTGAACATTGACAATATCATTGATGCGTGCTTTGTCGTTGGCATTGATAGGCTTGCGATAAAAAGCCACCACATAAGTTTTGTCTGTGGAGAAATACACATCTTTAACACCTCCTTGAGCCTTGATTTCATCATAGAACTCTACGGTGGTCCCATCTTGTGCCGTTAATGTTATTTTCGTTGCCATTGTCTATTCGGTTTGTTGTCGTTCCTTATTGTTATACTCATCAAGTGCAAATTCAGCATCAAGTACTACTTCTACTTCGGAATGTTCGATGCTGTCGCTATTTGGTTCTAACGCCTCTTCGGAATTAGCCGTAGTACTATTCAGATCTGCATTTGTCACCTCTTGGTTATCGCCATAAAGAATAACGATAGTTCGGTCGTCATGGTTGCCTGCAGCCCAAAAATCCAACCAATTTAGCAGTTGATCTTTTGAGTCTTCATTGTCATCAGTGAGTTGCACACCATTATCTCGCAGGTCGTTCCATAGGGCATCCCATTTGTCAGGATTATTGAGATTGGCATCTGTTTCAAATTTAGGATCACTCACACCATCACTCATCAAAAAAAGAGCAGTAAAGTCATCCATGATGTTAAAACGCAATCGCTGATACAATGTGGCGGCATCGTGAAATATATCCTGCATTGTAAGGAAGCGAGTTTGTCCGGCGTATTCTCCTTCATCAGGAATGCCTAATATCTTTGCGGAATGCTCGTCTTTATTGTACAAGCAAATTGCGCCATCTCCCACCCAAAAAGAAGCGATAAACCACCCAAAAGAGAAGTGCTTGCATACGGAAAGCAATAAAGTTGTGGCATACTGTTTCATAGGTATATTATGCGATGCAGCCTCTGCTTCAATGGCCTTGTGTGCTCTAAATGCGGCAGATCCTACAATGCTATAAATATAATCCCCTACTTTTTTGCGTGCATCGCCATCGCTTCCTCCCCGCTGCGCATAATACTCGGCAATTGCGTCTTCAAATGGGCTGTTATTCAGAAGACTTTGTCGGCAGAAATCGACTGCGGTATCGCAAGCAATTTGAGAGCCTTTTCGAGAGTATTTAGCCGAACCGGCACCATCAGCCACAGTAAGGATATACCAATCGTTTGGCAGATATTCAATACGGAAATGATCATCTCGCGGCTTTGCCTCTTGCGCATGACTGCGCCCGCGTTTGCTGGCTGCAACAATGTCCTTTTGCGGAATGCCGTCAGCATTGGCTCTTACCTTGATATATTCGCATTGAGTATCTTCTTTTTTATATTTTGGTTCTGGCATATTGTCCCAATCTACAGACAGATTTTTCCACAATTTGCGCGGGTCTTGATTGATAATAAATGGTATTTTACGCTCCAATGATTTGCAATTGTCCGGTAGAACCATTCCGTTGAGCGTATAAGACAAGGTCAATTCAAAATTTGACTCGGGAGTAGCACCATCTTTCCGGAATGTATCCAAGGTAGGTGTGCCGGATATGGTGAAACTCTGTTTGTCGTTAGATACAATGATAGACAACCCCTGCAGTTTTTCGCTGAGCCCGACTACACTTTGGATTTCAACTGTAACATTAGGTATAATTTCAACCGTGGGGATATGGTAGGTTTGTTCATACGCATATCCTTCCTTGGCGTTCGGAAGGTTGAATTTCCACTTATTGACTTCGTTCTCTATGATGAGTATTTTATCCATTAGATAGTTGTTGTATTTAGTCCATAAAACCTCTTTGCAAAATTGCAAGAAACCACTTATTTGTCTTTCATCTTTGCCTTGTAGAATAACATTGACAATATTTTCTATAGTCATAATTAGCCCCTTCCTCTTGTTATATTTTCACCGCCTGCACTGATTGCTCCTAAGGAACCTTCCATTCCGCACCACGGACAAGCCGTAGTGTTGCCATCAGAACACATGATATTGCCACACTCGCAAACAACGACCCCTAATTGCGCTCCGCAACAAGGACAAGTTGGGACACCCCGCAGAAGTGTGGTGTTGATACTTTGATTGGATTTTCCGTCACATAGGCTGTTGTAGGTGTCTTCGTCTATCGGATAGGCACCCACCAGTTTGTATTCGTCAGACAACAGTGTGAGATGCTCGTAATGTCTATCACGATACTCGTTTGTTCGCTTCGCATACTTGACCAAATAGGTCTTTGGGGTATTAGAGCATTTGCCCAATAGCACCACAAAATTTTCGTCGATGATGCAAGGTTTGCCAGTATCGACTTTCTCAAGATTGATTCCGGATGTAGGCGCAAGTTGTACATTGTCATCGCCCATATCAGATACAGATGCACTGGTTGCTCTGATAGATGCTGTTACCCACTTAAAAAATGCCTTAAATGACATTTCATCTGTGTTATTAAGTCGGAGTACATTGTCTGAGATCTGCCCTAATAATTGCGTATCAGCATTGTCGCCGATGGAGATAGCGACGATGTTTGCCTTGCTACGATACTTTTGATTCCAGCGTGCAATAGCAGAAGCGGGATTATCAGTAGGGGTACCATCGGTAAATAGAAAAATGATTGGCTTCCAATCTCCTTTTTGTTCAGCAGTGGTCTTGACCAATGTTTTATCCATATCCTTCATCAGGAAATCCAAAGCGTTTCCTAATGCCGTACCTCCACCAATGGGAAATATAGGCGGATAAAATTTATAGAGTTCGGTTAAAGGTGATATGCTCATTGCTTTTCCGGCAAATGCAATTACGGAAATAAACGCCGTTTCGAGCGCATACGGATCTGTTCGCAATTCTTGTACAATTGCCTTCATACCTTCTTGTACTTGCGAAATGGGTTCTCCTACCATTGATTCTGATACATCAACGAGGAAATAAATTGGCAGTCTTCTCATGTTGTGAAAAATTTAAGTGTTTGGGAGTTCTTATATAAGGTTGATTTCAGAAGGCGGAGGGGGCAGTTCAACGCCATTGTCTGCCACGCCCATAGTTTTTCCGCCCTGTTGAACATTGATTGTTACCCATTGGAAGAATTTTTTGAAAGTGTTGCTATCCATGGTATCAAGGGTAAACACATTATCTGTTAGTTTTTTCAATGGCTCAGTCTTGGCTTTTGGACCTGCAGCGCAAGCCACAATGCTGGTAAACAGATGCTTTTTTACATTAAGGATGGCTTGTTCATAGACCATTAGGTCGGATGGATTTCCATCCGTGAGGATGAAAAGCAGCGGCATCCAATCCCCTTTTTGTTCGCGATTTCCCATATTTACCTCTTTGTCATAACAATCGCATAACATATTCAATGCTGCCCCGGTATGTGTGGGACCAGATTCCGGGCATTCTATCTCAGGGAGTTGCAAGTTCTCTAATGCAGTAAGGGGTAAAACCTGCTTAACATCACTATCGTAAGTGATAATACTAATACAGACCGTTTCTAACGCATAAGGGTCTATCCGAAGTGAGGCTACCATATCGGATAACCCTACTTTCACGGATTCTATAGGTTCGCCTCTCATCGAACCGCTAGTATCTATCAATATATATACAGGTAATCTTCTTGCCATTGTATTATGATTTCAATTAAAGAACAATCCGAGTGACGGAAACATCTTCCCGCCACTCGGGAAGGATAACATATTATACTACAATATTGACTTCAGCAGGTGGAGGTGGAAGTTCACTCATAGTAGTTTTTTCCGCAGCGGTGTCCTCCACCGACTTGCTGCTTGTTGAAATAGATGCCGATACCCACTTGAAGAACGCTTTGATAGTAGCACTATCAGCGGTGTCTAATTGGACTACATTTTCTGTGATTTGCTTTAAGGTGTTCGTGTTTGCGCCTTGTCCGGCTGCACAAGCCACAACCATACCGCACTTACGCTTTTTGAACTCAGACAGTCCACGATTGATGTCATCGGTTGGTTCTCCATCAGTCATAATGAATACCAATGGCCGCCAATCGCCTTTGACTTCAGCAGTAGTCTTCGTTATCTCAGTATCAATTTTCTTGGACAGTAACTCTAATGCCTCACCCAAAGCCGTACAGCCACTTGCTTCAATGGTTGGTTGTTGGAAAGTAGCCAAGTCCGTAAGCGGTGCGACCTGCTGTGCTGTTGAGTTGAATGTAATAATACTGATATACGCAGTTTCAAGCGCATAAGGATCATTTCTGAGTGTGGAAATCAGCGTTTGCACACCATTTTTAACTGCCTCAATAGGCTCTCCATACATCGAACCTGATGTATCAAGGAGTAAATATACAGGTAATCTTCTCATATTAATTTGTTATTTGGAATAATCTCTTGCGACACGAAGAATTGTAAGTGTAATCACCTTATCTTCAAAGGCATCACCTATAGCGGCAAATTTCCACTCTCCGTTGTAACGATATAATTTGCCCATTACAAGTGCCCGTTTGCCCACGCAATCAGTTTTGGTTGCTACATCATATTGTGCAAATACCTTTTTAGGTGCCTTATCGGGTGTGCCTTCAAACATGCGTATAGATGCGTACGGAATACCTGAAAAGTCGCCACTATAGTCTGCATTATTATAGATATTCAAGAAGAATACAATGGAATCGATATTGCTACTTACACGACTTAAATCTACGGTGATTATTTCATTATCCAATCCGTCATCACCATCTTGATCCCCGGTGAGGTCATCACCTGTGTGGTGAAGAGCGTGATCGTTAGAATCTAACTTACCTTGGGGAAGTTTGCCGTGAAATTGATACAGCGGTGACCAAATGTGATCCACCACATTGCCATTAGCATCGAACATCATACAACTAAGGTCTAAATCCACATCGACAACAGATGTAGTCAAACCGAAGAATGATTTTTTGATGATAGCACCCCAATTACATCCGACACAGAAATGTGTCAGTTTCTCTCCATTACCTTTTTCCAAGTTAATGCGCTGACCTTTCTCCAATCGTTTTTCTAATTGTATAGCCATAGTATTGTGTATTTAAGAATTAATTATACTTGTCGAGCAAGTGCTGTAGACCTCCCTTATATCCATTACCAAGAGCCTTGACTTTCCACTCGCCATTGTGACGGTATAATTGACAAAATTCCACAGCGGTACATGCGGAAAAGTCCTCTGTCAGGTCGTAGATATACTCTCCTTGGCCATCGGCTTCTTGCCCGGCTTTATATAAACGAACATAAGCGCGCTCTACCTGACCAAAATTTTGCCGTCTTGTTTGGGCATCATAAATGCTGACACAGATAACAATCTTTTGTACCTCAGGGCGAATACGCGTAAGATTGATGTCCATAGTTTCATCATCACCATCTTCCGAGGTGGCACCATCTTCATCATCAATAGAGCCGATTACAGACATCTCCGGATCTGTCGGTCTTGATTCATGACGCATTTTTTCGTTTTCATTGTCAGACCACAAAGATGAAGGAACAATAGTGTTCAGTGTTTGTCCATTGATGACTTTGAGGCGTTTTTCAGAATTGTAAAACACAAAGTAATCATCAGAGATTAGTTTGTCGTTTTGACCCAACATGAATGCACACACATCCAAGTCGCAATCATACTCAGAGTTTTTGTCCTCTTTTACATCCCACCCAAGTCCGACATAGAACTTATCCATGTCTTTGAGTTGGGCATTTTGACCTTTGGTTAATTGAATCATAATACAAGATTTTTTGTTTAACTGATATATTATTTAGTTGTTTATCACGGCGTATAGACACACAAAAAACGTGAACTTTCGTTCGCAGTATTTGATTTTTCTGAGGTCTTCGACTACCTAAACATATTCAAATATATGCACAAAAGCCCACGCCCAAAGCGTGAGCGCTAATCGGCTGTGCTTGAATATGTTTTTGTTTCTCTAAAAAGTGTCGAAGTTTTCAGAAAAATCAAGTCTTGCTTATAACGCTAAAATATGTATGTCATGCGGTCCTACCGCTCGTCTGTCATAGGCTATGTTAGTTTATTAGTTGATTCGTTTATCTGTTTGTTCGTTTATCTGTTTGTTGCACTGTTATCTTGCGTTGTTTATTGAGGAATCTGCCCCATAGTTGGTTGCATAGCGTGGTTAATAGTGGTATAGCATGGAGTCTGCTGCACTGAAGAATTGATATGTCGTTTGCTGTGGCGCATGAGTTCGTTTTTATCAGTTAATGAGATATGTGTCGCATTTCGGCTGCAAAGATAGTGCAATTTTTGGAGATATGCAAGATAATTATGGATTTTCAATTAATAATTGCCGTTTGTATGCTTATGTTGATGTTGTTACTCTAAATTCCCTATAGATGGTTAAACATATAATTGCCATGTAATTATCCATAAATTTCTTTCTCTGTGTGTCCAGCTGGGGCCATTAAAAGCCATGTAAATAGCCATTAAAACTTTTTTGTCCCGAATGGAGAGAATGTAGAGAAGGCTGTTGCACAGCGGGTACATAGGTTCTCCGTTAACGGTTAATTGACGATTAAACATATAATTGCCATACACTGCCATACATTTTTCTATACAAAAACATCCAATAATGCATTCAAGAATAATCCAAAAATATCTACCAACTATTAGGCTATGAATTTCCAAAAACTAAATTAGTGTTTGCATTGTGTAAGTTCTCCATGCAAGCCATTAAGGACCTCCTTAAATGACTATTTTTATCCTCCGCCAATTACGATTAATTCGTTAAACTGTTCTTTTGTCCCGAATGGAGAGAATGTAGAGATTGCATTATCGGGTATGGGGTTGTATTTTGAATAGGGAGAGCGGAGAGAAAAGGTGCTTTTAGGAGTGGTATAAAGGTGATATAAAGATGGCATAAGGGTGATGAGTGGTAGGGTAGTGGTAGGGCGATAGACGGTACATAGACGGTACATAGACGGTATATGTGCCGTTCTGAAAAAGGTTGATCACATTGTGCTTTAATACTGAGGTTGGTTGACTCGGTTAGCGGATAGCAATGGCATATGAAGCTATGATGTGCAATTTTGGCACAGTTGCTTCGGATAATCATCTTCACTCTTGCATAATTCTTAAAAAAATCGTATCTTTGCACCCGAATTTCACTCCCATAACCTTCAATGACGGACCAAGAATACATCAACGCTTTCCGCACGGACGATCAGCAGACCATAAATCGATTTTACGCCGCTTTCCGTGCCGATTTCCTTAAAGCCATCAGTAGCAAGTTTGCTATCAAAGACGATTATCTGTTGGCGGATATATTCCAAGACACATGTATTCGCCTTTGGCGCAATATACAGGGCGACAGACTGACATCCGACGGCCTCACCTCGTCGCTCGCCGGATACCTCTACGGCATTGGCGAAAGGGTCGCACTCGAGATGTTGCGCAATAACAAAGGTAAGAATGTCGCTTTTCCCGAGGAGAGCACCCTGCAACAGCCGGGCTACAACTTCCAAGACGACCCTTACTATCTTTGGTTAGTCCAAGTGGACGAACCGATGCATCGCTTTGCCAAAAGCCACACCAAAGACGAGTGCCAAGCCGAGTGGGAGCGGCTCAACAGCCTCTATATGCAGAACCTCAACGGCAAACCCGTTAATATGCTCGAATGGCTCATACCCGACACTCTCTCCGCTTTCGAGCGCGAAGAGCGATACAAGCGTCTTTCTACCATAGTCAGCCGTATGGGAGAACCCTGCGCCCCGCTCTTGCAGAAGTTCTATTGGGAAAAACTGTCGTGGAGCGTCATCGCTGCCGAGTTGCAGTATGCCAATGCCGACAGCGCAAAGACGCAGAAAAACAGATGTATGAACAAACTCAAAACCTATTTCGCAAATCATCATGGCATCTTTTGATAATATAGACCGTATCGACGCTTATCTCGCCGGACAAATGACCGACCAAGAGAAAGCGCAGTTCGAGCAAGAACTTCACAACGCTGCCTCTGCATCGTCCCTCGGCACGCTGCAAGAAGAAACCGAACTGCAGTCCGACATCATCCTCGCTATCCGTGAGCAACAACTCCGAAAGCAACTTCAAGAGGAAGAGATGATGCTGCGTATTCAAGAGCAGATGGCGGTCGGGAATGCATTTGTGCCCGATATGGACCCGCTGATCCGCTATCAAGCATACCGCAAAGTAGGAACCGGACTGCTCAATACGGAAACTTCCGAACCACTATGCGATATCGCTCCGTCCGACGAGCCGACCTCGGATAAACAGCCTCGCAAACGCGCTCGGCGTTGGAAGATCGCAGGTATCTCAGTTGCCTCTATCGCAGTGGCAGCAGCGATCTGCTTGTGTATTGTCCTCGTGCCTGCTATGCGCACAATGCAACAACTCAGCACTCAGTTTGCGCAGTCGATCACCATCGAACCTACGCGAGGTACAATGCTCGACCCTATAGAAACGCAGTTGGAGCAACTCTACCAATGTGTTGCTTCGGAGCAATGGAGCGAAGCCGCACCTATGGCGCGTTCGCTTATGGAGCAGACCGCCCAACCGCTACCGACTATGTCCTCGGAGGAATGTCGGGAGATATACGAGCAGGCACAGTGGCTCTACACACTATGTGAGATGTACCAAGGGCATATCTTCCGTGCGAAACGATTGCTCCGTCAGATCGCAGACGACGGAGGTCTGTTTGCCCCGCAAGCAAAGCAGTACTTAGATCAACTCTAACTCTTAATTAATAATTCTTAATTGCTCTGCCCTTGCGTCGCCTACTCTCCATACTATGCCTTGGTATCGCTATTCTTACCTGTTGCCCGCTGTCGGCGGTTACCAAGCGAGCCTTGGTTATCGGTATAGGTGCCTATCCTGCAGGTAGCGGATGGGCGACTATCAATGGCGATAAGGACATCCCCTTGGTCGAGGACATTCTCCTAACCAACGGTTTCTTGCCTCAAGACATCGTCGTTCTTGCCAATGCGCAGGCTACAGCCTCGGCTATTCGCAATGCATTCCGCCGTCTTATTGACCAAGCGCAAATGGGCGACATCGTGTATATCCACTTTTCGGGGCATGGGCAGCAAGTAACCGACCTCCACGGCGATGAACCCGATGGACTGGACGAAGCGTGGGTGCCTTACGATGCGCAACTTGCGTATGTCAAGGGGCAATACGAAGGGCAAAACCATATCATCGACGACGAACTCAATCGTTATCTGCATGCACTCCGCCGCCGAGTAGGTACCACGGGCAAAATCATCGTTATCGCCGACGCCTGCCATAGTGGCGACTCCACCCGCGGAGATGACTCCGATGAACTGAACAATGATCTATCGGGCGATACATCATCCGCCCCAATCGTCATCCGTGGTACCGCCGACGCATTCATCATCCCGCCCACTGCCACTGCCCAACCGCATTCCTCACCCCACACACTTGCTACTGCCGTTACCCCCATCGACTGGGTACTTATCTCCGCTTGCAAACCTTACCAATCCAACCGCGAGTACCAAGGCCATGGTTCGCTTACTTATGCCTTACACAATCAGAAATTGGCACTCGCATCTGTTTCTTGTGTTCAATTGGAAAATTCTCTCACCAACATCATACGACGCATCATTATCAATACTCAAACCCCGGTAATCGAAGCACCTGCTACTTACAAAAACAATGCTATATTTTGACCTATAAAACACGATTTATGAAACGATATATTCTGCTTGCTTTGTCGCTTATCTATACATTTTCTTGTTATAGTATATCTTCGCTTGCGCTAAAAAAGGCAACTCGAATGATGGAAAATGGCGAATATAGAAAGGGTATGGATTATGCCTCCCATTACGCCAAAGCGCACCCACGAGATTTGGATGCGCAACTTCTTGCACAGATGTTTTATGCGTATGGTATGCACAATCGATTTGATTTGTCGCTTACGGCAAGTTATCTTCTTCGTTTAGATAGTACCTCTGTTGTGGCTGCTAATCCGGATATTACAGATAGCGGACTACCTTTTGTAATTGATTATGTGGAATTATGTGAAGTCCTAAATTTGTGGGATAGGATTGCAGTTGAGTGTCCGCAATTCTTGTCCCGATATTCCTTTAGTCCAGGAGACCGTGCCGAGATACAGGCGTTGTTATCGCAGGCATATCAACTGGATGGGCGTTTGGTAGAAGCCTATCAATGGCGGAAACAATCGTTTGACATCAATCTGCTTATTCGTCAAGCAGATGCAAAAAGAGGAATCCCCAATTTCAATGTGCGCTTAGAGCAGGATATTCATGCACTGCAGGAGTTAGGTACACAAATACAAAATTCTATAGGAACCAACAAATATAGCAACGATGCTAATGCTTGCTATTGGTCTGCGTGGAGCGTGTTGAATGAATTTTCCGATAGCATCATTGCAGGCAATGACTTCCGCTCAAAAACGGTATATCTACATTCCGACAAAGATAAAAATATCTCGTATGCTACGGCCTCTCCGACATATTGGATCACCTTTTATCAAGATAGGGTGGCTCAAGACAGTATCAAGATAGCCAATGCACCCGGATATATGTGGACGGCTAATGTAAGAGATTATTTTGCCGATTTGTTTAGTTTAGCGGAAGCCTATTGCAATGCCTCGCAATATCTGCAAGCAGATGGGTGTTTAGAGGTTATCCGAAGAAAAAATATCGAATTATTTCCTTTGGTAGGAGATCGGTTATTCAATGCGGTCGCTGTATCTACTGCACAAATGTGGATAGATATACAGACGCAACACACTACTCGGAGCAGTGTCGACAACGATGTTGAACCTATGTTGGCTGATCTTTTGGGTATTACTGATTTCAATATCGTGTCTTTTATCAGAAACGGTAAGCATCTATTAGGTGGGTATTGGGGATTGCAACACATGGATGCTTTTCCTAATCTGATGTACGATTACTATGCTATCTTGGCGGAGCAATGTCTATATCAAAACAACTATGCCTCAGCCATACGATATGCCAACTTGTCCGATTCTATTGCCGATGCTTTCTTACAGTATGAAACGACCACATACCTACTACGAGAAACAAAGTATGCCATTCATAATCAACTCATTAGGGCAAAAAGTATGGAGCATATCGGTACAACGGAACAAATATACCTATCATATCAACGCCTCTATGATAAATTGGTATTGTTGTATATAGATATGTATGTCAAGCCACATTGTTTGTCAGAGAGTATGCCCAATGGATTTCCAAAAGAGATATATGCAGAGGAAAATCGTGCCGCTTTTCCTTCTAATTTCAATACCGAATTGCATAGCGTAAATCACATTGCCGCCGCTTATCTATCTGAATGTTGCAGCCTACACAGCAAAATCGGGACATATCAATGATTATTCCTCTACCCCCCGCCCGCACAACTGCATCAGTTTATTTTATGATGCGCATGCAATTTTTCATTCCAACGGCACATCTGTTGAGGTATGTCCCGGAGATGTTATTTTCGTTCCCTGGCAATCTCTCTATATTTCCGAGTTCATAAAAGAGCCGGAGAGTAAATATCTTACAATTCATTGTAATTTTGCCCCGTCTGCATTTGTATTCAATTCCTCGGATTACAACCTGCAAAAAATATCTGTTGACTCCCAAAAGGCATATGAGGATTTCTTCTTTCTGCAACAGCATATCGGCTCAACGGATTTTGATTCCCTTGAAGTAATGGAACGGTTTTATAAGATTTGCGGGTATTTATTGCCCAAGTTAACCCGAAAAAAGCAGCAATCACATAACAATGCAATTCTCTCTGTCATTGATTATATGGAGAATCATTATGCAGAGGAAATGCCATGTTCCCTTCTTGCTGTAAAAGCCGCTATGAGCGAATCCCGCTTTTATTTGTCTTTCAAGGAAGAGACCGGTCTGACGCCCATTGAATACAAACTGCTGTGCCTG
>ENA-UEQL01001701-UEQL01001701.1-human-gut-metagenome-genome-assembly--contig:-NODE-1701-length-15129-cov-4.151342_pt1 | contig 15129 bp, 14 predicted proteins | sample MGYA00242905_ERZ507926 | MGnify/ENA primary metagenome ERZ507926 (study PRJEB26167, sample SAMN06115531) | human gut metagenome | host: Homo sapiens | place: China:Henan | collected 2015-09-09...
CATCCAGAACTATAAGACTCTCGACCGTCATTTCACTCAACGCTACAAAGACCGCTTTCAGGAAGGCGAGATGCGCAAGCGCATCCAGTTCATGTACGGCGGCGAGTTGCAGACCATCCGGTTCGAGTACACCGGGCCGAGTCTGGAATCCGTGCTGGACCGACTGCCCACTGCGAAGGTGTTGCAGGTGACGGAAAAGGGCTGGCTGCTGGAAGCGGAAGTGTTCGGGACGGGCATTGAGATGTGGATACGCAGTCAGGGAGACTATGTAAGACGCGTGAAATAAAGTGGGGAGAAAATATGGCACGAGAGGCATTTGCGAAATACCTTGAATATCTGAAAGATATCTTGCAGCAATATGAAGGATGGTCAGAGCAGGAGCGAAAAAATCTGGAAAAAGATATCGGAGTGATCGAAAAAAAGATGCAGGACCCGAATCTTTATCTGGGAGTTATCGGCTCTTTTTCCAGTGGAAAGTCCACATTCATCAATGCGGTGATGGAACGCAGGATTATGCCGACGGATGCCATACAAGGAACGACTGTGACCGCATCCATGCTGAAGTATGCGGAAAAGTACGAACTGGAAGTGGCATATACGGACGGGACTGTACGGTGCTATGGACAGGACAGCGAAAAACTTTGCAGAGAATATAACGTAAAACGACCATCGGCATTTATCACATCAGTCTACAGTTTCTGTTTACGCCTGTTTGGGCGAACGAAAAAGGTAAGAAAAGCAGACCAGAAAGCGATGCAGGAAATTTTTCGGAAAGTCAGCGCATGGCGGGTTTCAACTCCATCTTTACCGTCAGCTCCATCCCGATGGCGATGAAATACTACACGGAGTTCAAGCGTCAGCTGGCCGAGCAGCACCGCGATCTGACCATTGCGACGATTTTCAGCTTCGCCGCGAATGAGGACGATCCTGAAGACGCGCTGCCGGAGGAAGGCTTTGAGACGGACGCACTGGACAAGACCGCGCGCGATTTTCTGGATGCCGCCATTCAGGACTATAACCAGACGTTCCACGTCAATTTTGACACGTCGGCGGACAAGTTCCAGAACTACTACAAAGACCTGTCCCAGCGCGTCAAGGCGCGGGAGGTCGATCTGCTCATCGTGGTCAATATGTTCCTGACAGGCTTTGACGCAACGACGCTCAATACGCTCTGGGTGGATAAGAATCTTAAAATGCACGGTCTGATTCAGGCGTTTTCCCGGACGAACCGGATTTTGAACTCCGTCAAGACCTACGGCAATATCGTCTGCTTCCGCAATCTGCAAAAAGCCAGCGACGACGCGATCGCGCTTTTTGGTGACCGCGAGGCCAGCGGCGTTGTGCTGCTCAAGGGCTACGATGCGTATTATGACGGCTATGAGGAAAACGGAAAAGCCGTTCCCGGCTATCGCGATTTGATCGACGAGCTATCAGGCGAGTTTCCGCTCGGCCAGCCAATCATTGGCGAGCAGAAGCAAAAGGATTTCATCAAGCTCTACGGAAATATCCTGCGGCTCAAAAATATCTTAAGCGCGTTTGATCAGTTTGCCGGGCACGAACTTCTTCCGGAGCGGGATTTTCAGGATTACCAGAGCGTGTATCTCGATCTATATCAGGCGTACCGCCCAAAAACGGATGGGGACAAAGAAAACATCAACGACGATATTACCTTCGAGATTGAACTTATCCGGCAGGTGGAGATCAACATTGACTACATTTTGATGCTCGTCATGAAGTACCACGAGTCGAACTGCAAGGATAAAAGCATCCTGGGAACCATCGACCGGGCGATTGACTCCAGCATCCAGCTGCGCAGCAAAAAAGATCTGATCCACGGCTTTATCAACACCGTCAACGCCGCAACGGATGTTGACCGTGATTGGCAGAGTTATGTGCAGCAGCAAAAACAGCAGGAGCTGGAGCAAATCATCGCAGAAGAAAAGCTGAAGCCCGCAGAAGCGCAGCGCTTTGTTGCCAATGCGTTCCGCGACGGTGCGCTCAAAACGACCGGCACGGATATCGACCAGATTCTCCCGCCCGTCTCCCGCTTCGGCGGCGGCAACCGCACGGAAAAGAAGAAAACGATCATCCAGCGGCTTGCGCAGTTTTTTGAAAAATACTTCGGGATTTAGTGGTTTCACGCCGACTTGCATTCCAGTACACTTTGGGGTATACTGCAAATAGAAAGACCAAAAGGGGAGGTGTCAATATGTGTACGCGCAATCAAGCGCTTGAGATTTTGAAAAGCGTCTATCACGCCTGTGATCCAATTCTAGGGCACAGCATCCACGATGCAATTTTGTACGGATCCTATGCCCGCGGCGATTTTACCGCGGAGTCAGATGTTGACATTCTCCTGACCGCAGATTTGACGCAGGAACAGATCGCGTCGCAGCGGCGTGCGGTTTCCGGAGTAGCAAGCGCACTCAGCCTTGACCACGATATCACGGTTTCTGTCCACGTTGTGCCGCTGGCACAGTTCCAGCGGTATGCAGACTTCCTGCCGTTCTATCAGAACGTACTGAAGGAGGGGATTCGCTATGCTGGACGTGGGGTGATTTTCGTCTGATCCAAACCGTGACCCAGACTGGGCAAAAACGTGATGGATGCAATAGAAAAATTCCCGTAAAAACAGAATTTTTTCATCTAAAATATGTGAATATTATAATTAAAATACAGAAAAATACGAACGGATGGCTCTTGACGTGCATGGGGTCACAGGTTCGAGTCCTGTACTGTCCACCATGAGAAGGCTCCGGAATCAGTAGATTTCGGAGCCTTTGATATTATACGCGGCGAGCAGAACAGGAGGCGGTCTGGGTGCCGGCAGAAGAGAATAAGAACCGAAGAGCGAGTTTTATGGAGATCATGAAAAACCGGATCCTCTCCGGCGAACTGAAGCCCGGAGACCGTCTGCCGCCGGAGCGGGAGCTGGCCGAACAGCTGGGCTTCAGCCGCGGCTCGGTCAACCAGGGGATGCTCGATCTGGCGCGCATGGGTTTTTGCGGATCGTGCCGCGCAGAGGCGCGTTCGTGGCGGAATATGTTCAGCAGGCCACGCCGGAGACGCTGTCGGCCATCATGGGGTTTGATTCCGGTCTGATCGACAGCACGCTGTTCCGGGATCTGATGGATGCGCGGATCCTGATCGAGCGCGAATGCACGCGGCTGGCCTGCGCAAAGCTCACGCCGGCATCGCTGCAGATGCTGCAGGCACACACGGAGGCGATTTATGCCGCCGACGATGCGCAGGCGGCGGAGGCCGTCTATCTGTATCACAAATGCCTGACCGAGATCTCGGGGAATCTGGCCTATGCGATGGTGTTCCAGAGCTTTGAGAAGATGATCCGCAATCTGATCCGGGAGCATTATAAAAACCGCGAGGAGCTGCGGCTGAGCATTCCGAAGTTCCAGCTGCTGACCGCGGCGATCGCGCGGCGGGACGCATATGAGGCGGATATGTGCATGCTGTCCATCCTCGGCCGGGCCTCCGACTATCTGGGTCCGTATCTGGAAGAAAAACAGAAATAACGAAAAAAAGCTGCCCGGGTGGGCAGCTTTTTTGTATGTTCTGCTTACAGCATCGACGAGCCGCCGGTCACGATCCAGCAGGCGAGCGAGGCCGCGGTCAGCGCGCCGACATAGACGCTGCCGGTGCGGCGGTAGGTGTAGGTGCACAGCACGCTGAACACCAGCACCTGCGGCACAAACAGGATCAGCAGCGACATGAACGGGCCGCCGAACGTCGAGCCGAACAGCAGATCTGCGCCCGGCGCGATGTTCATAAAGAACGGGATGTACTCGATCAGCACGATGATCAGAATGCCGCCGACCATCATGAGCGCGTTGCGCCACCAGCAGCCGAGGAAGCCCTTGAAGCCCGGCTGATATGTGGCTTTGCAGCGGGCGGAGGCCATGATCTTGCTGTTGTTCAGGATAAAGAACAGCGCAAAGACCGGAAGATAGACGCAGAACTGTCCGAACCGGGCTGCGTCAAAGGTCTTGAAGAACGGCCAGATGAACCGGAAGTCCAGCAAAAATGCCTTCTCGCAGAGAAACAGCAGCACGTACAGATACGCCAGCATGCACAGGACCAGCAGCGCGCAGCGGCCGAGCAGGCCCCAGCCCATGCGCCCCGGCGCGGCAGCTGTGCCGAGCCCCATGCTCTGCCAGCCGTCCTGCGCGCCGCGCCACCACGCGCCGTTCGGCTTGACGGAGGCCTCGCCGGGCAGCGGCTGCACCGCCCTGGAGAAGAACGGCGTTGTGAGAAGCAGCTCCATCACGGCCATGAGCGATGCGACTGCCGCGAGCATGGCGATCAGTACGAGCGTCTCCTTCGTCATGGCGACCTGATCTGTCGGCGCGAGCGTCAGATCAAGGCCGATGGTATCGGAGAACCATGTCAGCGCCGTGGCGAGACCATGCGCGTTGTGGGTCGTAAGACGGTGGCTGCTGTTCAGCAGCTCCATGCGGCGGGCGGTGCCGTCTTCGAAGCTTCCATAGGTCGTGTTCCACGCGGCCTCGTCTGCGGTGCAGCCGAGGAACTCCGTGCGCAGATCGCTTTTCAGCAGCTCGTCGTCCACGACGTTTTTGTAGTCGCGGAAATAGCTGAATTCATCGTATTTTGCCTGCAGGAGCAGGACGTTGTTGAAGCGGTCTTCGGTGTGTACAGCTTGTACATGAGATCACCGACGTCGGTTTCGATCCATCCTTCCATAACGGCGATGGTCCCGTTTCCGCGCTGGATGCGGTCAGCGGCGAACATGCAGCCGAAGACGATCGCAAGCAGCAAAACCAGCGCAAGCGCCGCTTTTTTCCGGGAGTGTTCCATCATATCGCTCCTCTCTGATTCTGTGGCATAGCCACAGAATCAGTATAGCAGCACGCGCCTCACGGAAAAGCAATGAGAAACAGAAAAAATCTGATATTCGCCAGTGATGAAAGAAATAACTGGTTATACCACAAAACCGCCGCCCGGCCGGATCGGCAGGGCGGCGGCGATTCAGAAATATCCGGCTTCCAGCAGAAGCGTGAGGCAGGTGTTGATCTCTTCGTCGGTGAAGAGGGGGCCGTAGCGGGCCTGGATGATGGTGGCCTCCGGCGAAAGCTCCAGATGCCCGGCCTGCTCCAGCGAGGCAAAGGCGTCGGAGGGGGCATGGCGGCGGACAAAGTCCCGCACAGCGGCGACGCTGCCGCGGGACTGCAGATCCCGGACGAAGCGCGTCACGGGGCTGTGGTACCGCGCGGCGGCCTGCTGCGCGTTCTGCAGCAGCTCCTGCTGCAGGGCAAGCTCGAGTTTGGTCTGTCTTGCTTCCATCGGCGGATCCTCAGCGCATGTTGAACTGGATCTGGTCGCGGCGGCCGAGCTCGGACAGGCGGGCCTCGATGGCCCCGGCGGTCCGGCCGTGGCGGCGGGCGATCTGCTCGACCGGCAGACCTGCGTCGTATTCCTCCAGCAGCTGCTGCTCCTCGTCCGGCCGCCAGCTGCGGCCGGCGTTGACGGCCTGCGCGCCGGTCTGGCGGGTCTGCAGCTCCTGCAGGACGCAGTGCAGCGCCCGGATAATTTCGGGGTGGTTATAGACGCTCTCGTCCGGCAGACGCGCGCCTGTGATCGGGTCGCGGCCGTCGGCGAGCCCGCGGAGCAGCTCCGCAGCACGCTTGATCTCCATACGCTCACCTTTTCTGTCAAGTTTCGGGCTTTTGCTTCTATTATAGTGTACGGAAGTCCGGACTGCAAGCCGTTTCGGCGTCTTTATGCCGGAAATGTTCCGTCCCGGATGTACGAGACCGCGTATTCCACGAACCGGCGGACGGCCGGCGGGGCCTGCAGCCGGGAGGGCAGGGCGATGCCGAGCTCGATCGACTCCTCCGGGGCCAGGGGCAGGATGACGGCGCGGGTCTGGATGCCGCCGGTGGACAGCCGGTTCAGCATGCTCACGCCGAGCCCGCTTTCGACCATGGCGATGGCGGCGTGGTCTTCCTCCGTCGTGTAGCTGATGCGGGGGGTGAGGCGGTATTTGTTGAAGACGTGCATGACGTCGGAGTCGTTGCCGCGGGCGGAGATGACGAGCTCCTCATTGCGGTAGGCGCCGATGGGGAATGCGCCGACGCTGGCCAGCCGGTGCTCCGGCGGGACGATGGCGACCATCGGGTCCGCGCGCAGCGGGATCCACTCCCGCCCGCCGCCGAGCACGCGGCTGTAGAAGCACAGATCCACCCGGTTCTGGTTCATCAGCTCGTCGAGCAGCTGGTGGTGGCCCTCCATGAGCTCGATCTGCACGCCGGGGAAATCCCGGTGGAACCGGCCGATGACCGGCGGCAGCCAGTGCGCGGAGATGCTGTAATACGAGCCGATGCGCACCTTGCCGGTCAGGACGCCCTGGATCTTGGAGCAGACCTGCCGCAGCCGGTCGTCGCACTGCACCAGATCGCGCAGCGGCGCGACGAGCTGTTCACCGTCCGTCGTCAGGTGGACGCCGCGCCGTGTGCGGACGAACAGCGGGAAGCCGAACTCCTGCTCCAGCGCGTTGATCAGGTGGACCACGCCGGAGGGCGTATAGTTCCATGCGGCGGCAGCGGCCGTAAAGCTGCCGCTGTCGGCGACGGAGAGGAAAATTTTATAGCGGTTGAGATCCATAACGCCTCCTGTTATGACAGATGCTCATAAGAAAGTGAAGAAAGTGTCGTTTTACTTTAGACTGATGGCATTATAAACTGTAGATAAAGACCTGTCAAGAACGCCAGCTTCTGCAGTGCACCGGAAAAAGACGTTGATGACGACAAAATCAAACAGAAAGAGAGACCTGAAGTATGAACGTATGGCATCTGGTTTTGTGCGTAGTTATTCTTGCGCTGGCCTATATCTTCTTCCAGTACGCCCGCATCCGGAAGCTGCCGGAGGGGACGGACGAGATGCAGGAGATGGCCGGCATCATCCGTGACGGCGCAAGCACCTTCCTCAAGACGGAATTCCGCGTCATTGCGATCGTCGTGATCGTGGTCGCGGCAGTATTCAGCCTGTTCGTGGAAAAGACGAGCGGCATCACCTTTATCATGGGCGCGTGCATGTCCAGCGTCGTGTGCATCCTCGGCATGCGCAGCGCAACGTATGCAAACGTCCGCACCTCTAACCGCGCGCGCGAAACGCTCTCCATCGGCGAGACCGTCAAGGTCGCGCTCGGCGGCGGCAGCGTCTCGGGCCTGGCGGTGCAGGCGTTCGGCATGCTGGGCATGGCCCTGATCCTGATCATCTGGAACGGCGTGGACCCGACCGCAGTCGGCACGGGCTTCCTTGCCAACCTTGAGTGCAATCCCACCATCATGCGCATCACCACGTATTCCCTCGGCTGCTCCATCGTCGCCATGTTCAACCGCGTGGCCGGCGGCAACTATACCAAGGCGGCCGATATCTCCTCTGACATCCTGGCCAAGCTCCGCCACGACATGCCCGAGGATGACAGCCGCGTGCCGAACGTCATCGCCGACTTCATCGGCGACAACGTCAACGACATTGCCGGCAACTGCTCCGACCTGCTCGAAAGCTTCGTCGCCACCATGGCCGCGGCCCTGATGATCGCGGTCACGATCTACAAGAGCGCGCTCTCCGGCGGTACGGAGGCTGTGACCGAGGCGACCTTCACCGCGACCACCGTCTTCCCCATCGTGCTGGCGGGCTGCGGCCTGTTCGGCTGCCTGCTTGGTCTTGGCTATGCCACCATCAAGAAGATGGGCGACAATCCCTCGCACGAGCTGAACCTCTCCACCTGGATCTCTGCGGGTCTGACGGTCGTGGGCGGCTTCGTCGCGGCGAAGCTGATCTTCGCGGATGTGCCCCTGTACGCGAGCTTCCGCTGCGGCTGGCTGTCGCCGTGGATCTCGAGCGTGCTCGGTATCGTGAGCGGCGTCGCCATTGGCTCCATCACCGAATACTACACCTCCACCGACTATAAGCCCACCCGCCGTCTGGCGGAGATCGCCACCGAGGGCGACGCGTTCGTCATCACCAAGGGCGACGCCATCGGCTCGCGCTCGTGCCTGCTGCCGGTTTTGCTGATCGGCGTGTCCCTGTTCATCTCCGGCAAGGTCTGCGGCACCTACGGCATTGCCCTCTCCAGCCTCGGCATGCTGGCCTTCGTCGGCGCGACGGTCTCCATCGACGCCTTCGGCCCCATCGCCGACAATGCCGGCGGTCTGGCGGAATCCTGCCATCTGGATGAATCCGTCCGCGCCATCACTGACAAGCTCGACGCCGTCGGCAACACCACCGCCGCCATCGGCAAGGGCTTCGCCATCGGCTCCGCCGCGTTCGCTACGGTCTCGCTGATCGTCGCCTACGTCGGCAACTACACGGCCATCAACGCAGAGCCGGTCCTCAACATGGCCTCCTACATCGTTGTCGCCGGCGGCATCATCGGCGGCGCGCTCATCGAATACTTCTCCGCGCTCCTGACCGACAACACCATCGAATCCGCCCGCCTCATGGCCGACGAGGGCGACCGGCAGCTGTCCCGCCCCGGCGTGCTTGAGGGCACAGTCCGCCCGGATTACAACCGCTGCATCGAAATGGCCGCCCGGCAGGCGCTCAAGAAGATGCTGCTGCCGTCCGTGCTGGCGCTGCTGATCCCGATCGTGGGCGGCTTCGTGTTCGGCGTGGAGTTCGTCGGCGGTCTGCTCATCGGCGCGACCATCGTGGCCATCCCGCGCGCGATCTTCATGGGCAACTCCGGCGGCGCGTTCGACAACGCCAAGAAGTACATCGAGTCCGGCTCCCTCGAGGGCCACGGCAAGGGCTCCGACGCGCATAAGGCCTCCGTCGTCGGCGATACCGTCGGCGATACGAGAAAGGACGTCGTCGGCGTCGCGCTGGATATCTTCATCAAGACCATGTCCACCGTCGCCAACACCCTCGCCACCGTGTTCCAGCACATCACGCTCATCCGCTGAGCAAACGCAGATACCGGACCGGGCCCCGCAGAGCTGCGGGGCCCGGTTTTCTGCGCAAAAAGAAAAAAATGGCGCGGGGCGCGAAACGTGTTGAATTTGCGGTGGAATCTGCTATAATTTTCGCAAGAGAGACTGCGCGCATCCGCGCAAAAGCAAGCGGAGGAGAAACATGAAGAAGCATCGCGCCCTTTGGGTGATCATCATTGTAATTGTGGTGCTCGCGGCAGCCGCCGCGGGCGTATGGTTCTGGCTGCAGTCGCGGCTGGACGAGACGCAGCAGGCGCATCAGGCCGTCTATGCCAAGTATCAGGCCATGACGGCGGCCGCGGATCAGGTCACACTGACCGTGACCGAGGACGGCTCGGCCATCGGGAGCTATGACATGCAGGCGCTCGGTCTGCGCGACGATCTGCTGCAGAAGGTGAACGCGCAGTTCTCCGAGCTTGACCGCATGCCGGACGCGCAGTTTGCCGCTCTGCCGCTGCAGGACCGGCTGGACTGGGCCAAGCGGGACCTGGGCGCCACGGATCGTGTCACGCCGGATCTCGGGCAACTGGAGCTGTCCGCCGTGCTCGCCGATCTGCAGAGCGTGAAGCGCACGGCGGCGCAGGATGCATATATTGACCTTGTGGACGGCGTCTATACCGTGCACGAAGAGGTCGCGGGCGACGAGCTGAATGTCACCGCCGTGCAGGAGGGGCTGCAGACTGCAGCCGCCGGTCTGGCCGTGACGCCGTCCGGCGCGCAGAACGCAACGTTCGAGCTGACCTCGGTCGACTGCTACGAAACCCCCGCCATCACGACTGCGACGCTCCGCGATACGCCCGACAGCCTCTTCCGCACCGCGCTGGCGGAGCTGGAGGTCAAGGTCGATTTCAACAAGGCTTCCGAATTCCTGCCGCACGGCGAGGAGACGCTTACGAGCCACGATCTGGCCTCCATCCTCGATCTGGAGGCGGACGGCACGATCACCATCGATGAAAAGGTCCTCGCGGAGACGATCTCGAAGTGGGCAACCAAATATAATCAGTATGACGCGCCGTTCATCTTCGACTCCTGGGTCAAGGGTGTGATCCAGATCGACTTTGTCACCTGCAATTATCTCATCGACGCGCAGAGCGTCATGGAGCAGATCCGCGCGCAGCTGCTGACGATGGAATCCGGCGAGATCGACGCGGACGCCGTCTGCTACGACACGGACGGCAAGCCCTTCTCGCTGGGCGACAGCTATGTCGAGGTCGATTTTGACAACCAGCAGATGACGTACATCAAGGACGGCCGTCTGGTCGTCAACACCAACATCGTGACCGGCGCGCTCAACGGCCACCAGACGCCGACCGGCCTGTATGAGGCCCACGGCAAGGAGCACGACGTCTGGCTCAAGGGCGACGACTATCTGGTCTTCGTCAAGTACTGGGTCAGCGTGGTCGGTGATCTCATCGGCCTGCACGACGCGTCGTGGCGGTCGAACTTCGGCGCGAGCTTCTATGTCTACGGCGGCTCCCACGGCTGCGTCAACACGCCGGAGGAGGCCATGGCCTGGATCTGGAACCTGATCGAGGACGGCACGCCCGTCATCATGCACGGCGTCAATGAATGGTATGAGCCCGCCAACGGCAACCCGCGCGAGACCAAGGATCCCGTCCGCGGCACGACGAGCGAGACGAAGGTCGAGCCCGGCACGCGCGTGCTGTCGGAGGACAACAGCCGCATCGAGCTGCAGCCGGACGATGTCGTCCCCTTCGAAATGCCGAAGGACGCCAATGCCGACGACGCGGAGAACACCGCTGCCAACCCCAAGCCGGTGTCCTGAACGAGAAACGAAAAAACCTCCGCAGAGCATGCCCCTGCGGAGGTTTTTGTTTCAAGCAAGATGTCCATGTCCTGAGGACAGGAAAAGAAAAACAGCCCGCCGCAGGAAGACGTCTCCTGCGGTGGGTACAGACCCAGTATAGCATAGCGCCCCGCGCGTTGCAAGGAAAAATTCAGGCCCCGGAAAAATTTCGGATGCTTCCACAAGGAACCGGGTTTTGCCTGTTTTTATCTTCGTAAAAGTTTCATTCTTGACGTTTCAGGGCCGCGGGGGTACAATACGATGCGTATTTTGTTTTTTGGATTTTTTATGAAAGTAGAGGGATGCCGTGATGCGTGAATCCAACAATATTCCGGAGGTTTTCGGCAGTATGGTCTTCAATGAGGCTGCGATGGAGCAGTATGTCGCAGCCAAGGCTGTCGCCGCGTGGAGGCAGTGCCTGGAAAACGACCGGCCGCTGACGCTGGAGGTCGCCAATGAGATCGCCGCCGGCATGAAGCAGTGGGCGCTCGAGCATGGTGCGACGCATTTCACGCACTGGTTCCAGCCACTCAACGGCGTGACGGCCGAGAAGCACGACAGCTTCATCAGCCCCGTTCCCGGCGGCAAGATCACGATGGAGTTTTCCGGCAAGGAGCTCGTCCGCGGCGAGCCGGACGCGTCCAGCTTCCCCTCCGGTGGCCTGCGCGCCACCTTTGAGGCCAGAGGCTACAGCGCCTGGGACCCGACGTCCTTCGCGTTCATCAAGGACGGCAGTCTCTGCATCCCGACGGTCTTCTGCTCCTACGGCGGCGACGCGCTGGACAAGAAAACGCCGCTGCTGCGCTCCATGGAGGCTGTCAGCCGCGAGGCTGTGCGCATCCTGCGCCTGTTCGGCGACGAGCAGACCCACCGCGTGACGCCGCAGGTCGGCGCGGAGCAGGAGTATTTCCTGATCGACAAGGCGCTCTATGAAAAGCGCGAGGACCTGAAATTCTGCGGCCGCACGCTCTTCGGCGCGAAGCCGCCCAAGGGCCAGGAGCTCGACGATCATTACTTCGGCGCCATCCGCCCGCGCGTCGCGGCGTACATGCAGGATCTCGACCGGGAGCTATGGAAGCTCGGCGTGTTGAGCAAGACCAAGCACAACGAGGTCGCGCCTTCCCAGCACGAGATGGCCCCCATCTACTGCGACTGCAACGCCGCCAACGACCAGAACCAGCTGACCATGGAGGTCATGAAGAAGGTCGCCGACCGGCACGGGCTGGTCTGCCTGCTGCACGAGAAGCCCTTCGCTGGCGTCAATGGCTCCGGCAAGCACAACAACTGGTCGCTGTGCACCGACACGGGAAAAAATCTCTTCTCCCCGGGCAAGACGCCCAGCCAGAACGCGCAGTTTTTGCTGTTCCTGGCGGCCTTCATCGCGGGCGTGGATGAATATCAGGAGCTGCTGCGCAGCACTGTCGCCTTCGCGGGCAACGACCACCGCCTCGGTGCGCAGGAGGCGCCCCCGGCCGTGATCTCCATCTTCCTTGGCACCGAGCTGGAGGATATCATCGACTCCATCGTCTCCGAGCAGGACTACACCGAAAAGACCGGCCGTCAGCTGCGCATCGGCGTCGACGTGCTGCCCACCATCCCGCAGGATACGACCGACCGAAACCGTACTTCGCCGCTGGCCTTCACCGGCAATAAATTCGAGTTCCGCATGCCCGGCTCGAGCCAGTCGATCGCGGGCCCCAATACGATCCTCAACACGATCATGGCCGAGGAGCTCGGCCGCTTCGCCGACCGCCTGACGGGCGCGGCGGATTTCCAGCAGGCGCTCAATACCCTCCTGCGCGAGGTCTTCCAGCGCCACCGCCGCATCATCTTCGGCGGCAACGGCTATGACAGCGCCTGGATGGCGGAAGCCGAGCGCCGCGGGCTGGTGAACCTGCCCAATACGGCCGCGGCCCTGCCCGCCTATATCCTGCCCAAGAATGTTGCGCTCATGACGAAGCACGGCGTCTACACCACCAGTGAGATGCTGGCCCGGCATGAGATCCATATGGAAAAATACTGCAAGTTGATCTCCATCGAGGCGGCGACGCTCGTCGACATGGTCCAGCACAGCATCCTGCACGCGGCGTCGCGCTACGAGGGCGTTCTGTGCCAGACGATCCTGCAGAAAAAGCAGGCGCTGCCGCACGCGGACTGCCGCGTGGAGACCGCGCTGGCCGAGAGCATCCTGACGCTCAACGGCGAGCTGCTCGACGACACCGTCGCGCTCAAGACCGCGCTGGAGACCGCACCGGAGACCGACGGCGAGCACATGCTCCGCTACTACCACGACACGATCTTCGCCCAGATGAACAAGGTCCGCGCCTCGATCGACAAGCTCGAAACGCTCGTCGCCGGCGACTACTGGCCGTATCCGCGCTATACCGATCTGCTGTTCTCGGTGTAATTTTCAGATGGAGGCACATCTATGAAATATATCTTCATTACCGGCGGCGTTGTCTCGGGCCTTGGCAAGGGCATCTGCGCCGCATCGCTCGGAAGACTCCTCAAGCAGCGCGGGCTGCGCGTGCAGAACCAGAAATTCGACCCGTACCTGAACGTCGACCCCGGCACCATGAGCCCGTACCAGCACGGCGAGGTCTTCGTCACCGATGACGGCGCGGAGACCGACCTTGACCTCGGCCACTATGAGCGCTTCACGGACGAGAGCCTGACCGCGGGCTGCTCCGTGTCGGCGGGCAAGGTCTACTGGAGCGTCCTGTGCCGTGAGCGCGAGGGCGGATATCTCGGCCGCACCGTGCAGATCATCCCGCACATCACCGACGAGATCAAATCCCGCATCTACCAGATGGACAACGGGAAGTCCGATGTGCTTATCACCGAGATCGGCGGCACCGTCGGCGATATCGAGTCGCAGCCGTTCCTCGAGGCCATCCGGCAGGTAGCCGCTGAGCAGGGAAAGAAGAATGTGCTGTTCATCCATGTGCCCATGATCGTGGAGATCCCCGGCTCGGGCGAGCTCAAGAGCAAGCCCACGCAGCACTCGGTCAAGGAGCTGCTGTCCATCGGCATCCAGCCGGATATCCTCGTCTGCCGCACCAACCAGCCCATGACCGAGGAGATCTGCCGCAAGATCGCCCTGTTCTGCAATATGGAGCCCGACTGCGTCATCCCGAACACCACGGCCTCCACCCTGTACGAGGTGCCGCTGCTGCTGGAGAAGGAGGGGCTGGCCCGCGTCGTGTGCCGGAAGCTGGAGCTTTCGTGCGGCGAGCCGGAGCTGACCGCCTGGACGCAGATGGTCACCCGCATCAAGACCGCCAGCCGCCATGTGACCATCGCGCTGGTCGGCAAATACACCGAGCTGCATGACGCGTATCTGTCCGTGGAGGAATCGCTGTTCCACGCGGGCACGGCCAACGACGTGATCGTGGATATCCGCTGGGTCGACTCGTCCAAGCTCACGCCGGAGAACGCGGCGTCCGTGCTGGACGGCTGCGCGGGCATTCTGGTGCCCGGCGGCTTCGGCGACCGCGGCATCGAGGGCATGATCACCGCCGCACAGTACGCGCGCACGCACAAGCTCCCCTACTTCGGCATCTGCCTCGGCATGCAGATCGCCGTGATCGAGTTTGCCCGCCACGTGCTGGGCTGGGAAGACGCCCACTCGGCGGAATTCGATGAGTTTACCAAGCACCCTGTCATCGACATCATGCCCGAGCAGAAGACCATCACCCAGAAGGGCGGCACGATGCGCCTCGGCGCGTATCCGTGCGTTTTGTCCGAGGGCAGCCGCGCAGCGGCGCTCTATGCAAAGACCGAGATCTCCGAGCGCCACCGCCACCGCTATGAATTCTGCAACGACTTCCGCGACGCGTTTGTCGCGGCCGGACTCGTGCCGACGGGTTTGTCTCCGGATGGGCGGCTCGTGGAGATCGTCGAGCTGCCGGAGCATCCGTGGTTCGTGGCCTGCCAGTTCCACCCCGAATTCAAAAGCCGCCCGGACCGTCCGCACCCGCTGTTCTACGGGTTCGTGAAGGCCAGCGCCGAACAATGACCCCTCCCCGCCGCTGCCCCCGCAGCGGCGGGTTTTTACACCTCCCCCTCGGCTCCCCGCCCAGGGGAGCTGGCAGCGAAGCTGACTGAGGGATTGCCTGCTGCAGATTTGCGACTGCCGACGCCTCCGGCGGCCCTATCTTTTCCCTCGCGCGGGAAAAGATAGGGGAGAAAAGGGCGCTTGGGGACGCGTTTGGTGCATTCTGCATCTGAATTCAGGTGAGCCCCTAATTTTTAGATGTCGTTCCACACGAGACTCACCTTACGGGCGTCCGACTACGCGCCGCCTGATACGGGGGTTCCAAATTTATAACTAGTTGCTGTAGAATCTCTGCC
>ENA-UEQL01001708-UEQL01001708.1-human-gut-metagenome-genome-assembly--contig:-NODE-1708-length-15095-cov-5.337262_pt1 | contig 15095 bp, 10 predicted proteins | sample MGYA00242905_ERZ507926 | MGnify/ENA primary metagenome ERZ507926 (study PRJEB26167, sample SAMN06115531) | human gut metagenome | host: Homo sapiens | place: China:Henan | collected 2015-09-09...
TTTGCAAGAATTCGGAGAGATGGGTGCGCAGCGCGTTGTACTCCTCTGGAAGCTTCGACTTTGCCACAATCTTCTTCTTTCCACTGCAAGCCACCATCGATACAATCAATGAAGCTAATAGTAAATAGGTTACTTTTTTCATCATTCTTCTTTATATGATTATAAGGGTTGTAGTCATCTACACCTCCGAAGAAGTGTAGATGCCACAACCCTTAACTAGTTATGAGAGAGGTTTATTAGCGACGGTGATTGATATGACTAGGAGTCAAGTTAGGATCAATCTTGATAGTAATGTTGTACTGATCCTTCTTGCTGCTGTGACCAAAGACGTCAGTTACAACCAACTGCAATGTGATAGTAGTCTGACCTAATTGGACAGAAGCCTTATCCTTAGTTTCCAATACAATGTGGTCAGCTTTAGCTGCATTGTTAGGAGTTGTTACAGTGTTAGTAAGCATGTCTTCTACCATGTTACCATGAGCGTCAGCGAGGTAAGCCTTAGAGAACAATGGCATATCGCCTTCATTCTTGAAGTATACCTTAACATCCTTAATCTGAGCATCGATACCGCTTCCGAGGAAGTTCATCTTCGTGCCTTGGCCATTGTTGCTGAAGCCCTTAGAGGGATCGTCAGCGTTGATGCTTCCATTATCGATATTAGTGCTAGCGCCATAAGCAATAGTTGCACTTGCATTGAAGCCCTTAGCATTGAGCACGCGGCTTGCAAACTTAACCTTGAAGTTGCCGTCACCACCTGCAGCTTGCCACAAGTTGTTGCAACCGAAGTATTCTACACCTGCGCTGATGTTGTAGATGTGATTGTTGTCAACAGCAGCGAAAGGTACTACGAACTTATTGTATGAAGTAAGACCGCTTGTAGGTTGATATGCCAAGTTGTTGTTTTGTTGGCTATAAACGTCAGTGTTCTTGAACCAAATCTTACTGTTATTGCCGTCAAGATTCTCGTTTACGTGAGCAATGATTGATGAGAAGTCACCATATGCTGCAGTCACGATGGGATTGCCACTTTGGTCAACCCCAGGCTCAGACATTGCCCAGAAGATAGCTACATCGTTGTTGAACAAGTTTGTACCGCGAACAATCTTAGCATTCAAGCCTGTAGGAGCCTTCATGGTGTAAGAAACGTTTACAGTGTTTACTTCGTTGTCGTTAGCATCGTAGAATACTACTTTGAACTTGTAAGTCTTATTCAGATCGATAGTAGTAGGATCGTAAACGAACTTCAGGTTCTTAATATCATTCTGATGATTGAGAGCTACCTTAGTTGCGTTGTTGTAGTTGCAAGAAACGTAATTAGTTTGCTTGTCAGCACTTGTAAGCGTTACGCTCTTAACACTACCTGCATTTTCGCCGCTAATAGGAAGAACGTTGAACTTAGTTGCCTTTCCAGTCCAAATGCTACGTTTAGCATCCATACAGAGAGTTTTTGCAAAGTCGTCAGCGAAAGCTGTTTGTTCAGTATTTGCCTCAGGAGTAACTTCTGCATGAGCATTATCATCAGCGATAAGGGGCTTTGTGAAGTTAAGAGTATAAGTTCTCTTCAATACGCTACCATCGTAGTTCCAAATATAATAGTCGAATGAAACGGTGTAGCCATTATATTTGTTAACGTCAATAGTAAGTGATTTGAAATCAGGATCATCCTTGTCAGTAGCTTTGTCTGTAGCGTAGATCACCTTATCAAATGCGCTTGATTGCTTGTTGATGTCGGCAACAGCGTTACCATCGTAAGCGCCATTGCTATTTAATGCGTTAGTACACTTGATGTATTTAGCATAAACCTTATGATCGGTATTGAGCATCAACTTAACAAGGAATGCAGCGTCAGGATTTTCTTTGTTAGCAACGGGTCTAACAACGCCCTTAGTTTCAATAGAGTTCCAAGTAGGTTGAGGAACTTCACTTGTTTGGTTAAAGGTATTTACTTCAGAGTCAAAACCAATACCAAAACCATTACTAGCCACTGCAGTAGCTCTTGTAGGACGGAATGTAATGTCATACTTAGAGTAAACGCTACGTTCAGAGGGCTTCTTTTCGCCCTTCTTAGTCCAAGGGAATGTAACAGTTGCAGCGTAAGCTACATTGCTTACTTGAGGTTCAGCTTCAGGCTTCGTGTTGCCGCACTTGTAACGGAAATGGTATAAACCATTCTGTGCCTTAGTAGCGCGAGTGATGAGATGACCTTCTGCTACTTCAGCTCTTGTGAGCGTATAAGCTGTAGACTTTTCGTCAAGGCTATTGCGTAAGTCTACCTTCAAGTTGTCAAAGTCGATGTCTGTCGGGTTGATAGTCAAGTACATATCACCACTAACATCCTCAACTGTATATTCGTCGAATGCGCGAGTAGCTTTGCGGTTCGATTTTTCAGGGAAGCAAACAAGGCGCTTGGTGTCGTCTTTTGCAAAGTTTCCTACGTTAGCAGCTGTAACTTTTCCCCAAACAGCGTCGAATGTGTTATCCTGTATTTCGAGGCTTGTTACTAAGTTGCTCAAGTCAGTAAACAATACGTCAATCAAACCATCAATGCGAGTAATCTCACCGTCAATGCGAGTGATATCATCCTGGATAGATGTAATGCTTGAATTGATACCAGCAATCAAAGAAGCAACAGTATCGTCTTTGCCCTCCTCGTTTAACTTACCAATCTTAGCTTCGATTTCTTCACGGAGTCGGTCAATGCTTGATGTAACGTCACTTGACTTAGCCAATGATGCGATTAAATCGTCGATAGTATCCAAACGACCTTCAGCAGATTCTAAGCGCTGGTTAATAGTTTCGTTAGCACTCTTCAAGCCTTCAATTGAGGTCTTCAAGCCATTTTGGCCAGCAACGAGTTCGTTTACCTTACTCAAGTAGTTGCTCTCCAATGTCTCAACTTTCGACTTGTTAGCGTTAATCTGATTTTGAAGTTCAGTCAACTGACCTACGATTTCGTCAATCTTCTGCTTGTTAGCTTTAATCTTATCGCCGTTAGCAGAGATACCCTCGTTAGCATCATTCAATTGGCTCTTCAAAGAGTTGATTTGAGCTGTGATATCAGCGTTCTGATCTGCCAACTTTTTTGAAAGATCATTTACCTTGTCGCTCAAAGTATTGATTTGACCTTCGAGTGATTCTTTGATTGACTTCAGATTATCAGCAGCGTCCTTGATAGCTTGCTTGTTTGCTTCAGCAGTAGCTGCAGTTTGTTCAGCCAAGTTGTAAGCCTTCTCAGCCAAAGCCTGTGCATCGTTGATAGCCAAAGTCAACTTACCGTCAGCAGCAAGTAATGATTCTACTGATTTCAAACGGCCGTCTTGAGCGAGCAAGCGAGCGTCTAAGTCGCTAATCTTACCATTGATGCCAGTGATGTCACCATTAACAGCGTCGAGGGCAGCTTGCAATTGAGCTTGAGCGTCCTCTACCAACTTCTGAGCAGCAGCCAAAGTAGCAGCATCAGCGTCAGTACCTTCAGACTTAGCCTTGTCTAAAGCCTCCTGCAACTGCTTGTTCGCTGCCTTCAAAGATTCGATTTCAGTCTCAACGTTCTGAATCTTCTCTTTTGTCAACTGATCAAGAGTGGTGGCGTTGTTAGTGATCTGTCCTTGCAGATTTTCGATGTCGTCATCGTAGTCAGCACAGCCGACAAACGTTGTAGCGGGTGCAACCAAAAGCGCACCGAACAACATCGCACTAATAAACTTTCTCTTCATTGTGTTTGATAGTTTTTAGTTAATATTGAGTTGATAAATTCTATTTTATACCTGTAACAGCCCATGTTTACTCATATTTTATATGGCCACATGTGCTGATACGCTTTGGGGAGCTTGCTCCCTTTGTTTCTCTTGTTTGTCAATTTCTGCCCAATCGGCAGTTTCCATAAAGTCACCCATGAACTCCTTGGGGGTCATGTTCAGTCGCTGTCTGAAGGCTGTATAGAAAGCGCTCTTTGAGAGATAACCGCAACGCTGGTGGAAGTCTTTAAAACTGAAGCGAGGCGCAACGTTCTTCTTCAACAATTCTACAGCGTACTTTATACGATAGTCATTGAGCATTGATCTGAAGTTGTGCCCCGTGCAGATGTTGATCGCACGCGATAGGTACAGCGTGTTCGTACCCGTAATAGCACTCAGCCGTATGAGCGATAGGTGTGGGTCAAGATATAGTTGGTCGCGTTCCACTAAGTAACACATCCGTCTGTATATCTGTTCAGGCTTGCATCTCATAGCTCTAAGGTCGGTTTAGGTATTGTTATCTTATGATGTTTTTTTTATTTTCCCATTGTTTTAGTTTTCACCTTCTTCATGTTTTAAAGTCTATAAGCCTTTCTCTTATCCTCCTTCCTTCGTAAATTGGCTTTTGAGTAAACCAGGAGAAGATGTCATCTTTAAGTAAACGCTTAGCAGTAGATGCTACTCGCATTCCTTATTTTCGATGCAAAGATATTCCTAATACCTTAAATTCTACCAACAAAACTTCAACTTTTTTCGGAAATGGACATACAATTTTAACTTATAGAACTAACACTTTCGAAATAAGAAGAATTTTAAGAAATTAAACATAAGTAAGATTGCAATGTGTCTAATACGCCAAAAAACCGAGTTTTACCCCCCCCCCCCGAAAAAACTTGCTTACATGTGGAAGAAGCGCAGGGGAGGCACGCCGGGGATCATGCGGGCGTCGGCCAGCTTGCGGTAGAAGAGGCTGAGGCCCTGCAGTTCGCGTTCGCCCAGGCTGAAGGTCAGGCCTTCGTTGTAATAGACGGTCAGTTCCTCGCGGGACAGGGGGCAGCCGTGCCCGGTGAGGTCGAGGATGACATCCATATGGGAGAGGCCCCAGTCACGGCCCTGACGCATGAGCGCGCCGGGGTCGCTGTGGAAAAGTTTTTTCTGCACGGCGTCGTGGCTGACCACCCAGACACCGAAGATGAAGGGCAGGCCGGTCCATTCCACCCAGGCATCGGCCAGGTCGAGACGGTAGGGATAGTCAGGATGGTTGCGCAGGCGCAGGGCTTCGTCCCCGATGGCCAGGAAGGCTTCGGGGGCCCTGTCCGTGCCCAGGGTGGGCGTGACGGCGCCGGTGACGTAGTTCACGTCGCGGTGGTAGTGGTCCTTCATGAGCAGGCGCAGCAGGGCCACGGAGGTGTGGGTCTCGCCGCTGATGAGGATGGTCTGGCCGCCCAGCTGTTCCACGGGGCGGCGGGACATGAGCAGCACGCTCATGACATTGCCGTGGGAGCCGATGGAAAGATCTTCCACCAGATGGTAGCGCTCGGGGCGCATGGCGTATTCGAAACAGGAATTGGAGGAGATGTGCAGCTCGCCCCGGGCCATCATGTTGTTGAGGACGGCGGGCGGCCCGGAGATGACCTCGAAATCGTGGGGGATGATGCCCGCTTCCAGGGGATGATAGATGGGCAGGACGTTGAGGTAGCCGATACGGCCCATGCGCAGGGCATCAGCGGGCAGACCGGGTTCACTGGACATGGCATTCCTCCTGGCCGCAGAGCGGCCGTTTCTTGGTGGGCTGTCCGGGGGCAGCGGGAAGGGAGGCACCCGTGCGGACGCATCCCGGAATGCTGCATAACAGGCCGCCGCCAAAAAGGAAAGGGCGGGAGCAGGCGTTTTGACGTCCCTCGGCCTTCCTGTATATGATGGAAAAAAGCAGGTGAGTCATGTTCAAACGTTTTTTTCTCGTATTGCTGGCAGGTACGCTGCTTGGGGGGATTCCGGTCATGGCTGCAGCACTGGAAAACGAGACCGCGGGCGCCATCGTGCGTGAGCCTGTCCTGACGGGTGAACAGGCCCAGGCCATGGTCGAGGTGGTCATGCATGAGGCCCGCGAGAGCGGGCATGCCGTCACCGTGACCGTGGTGGACCGCTCCGGCCAGATACTGGCGGTGCTGCGCGACCATCACGCCGGTGTGCATACGCTCAACGCCAGTTACAAAAAAGCCTACACGGCGGCCTCCCAGAAGCGCGAGACGGTCGCCATAGCCCGTGGCATACGGGACGGCTCCATCCCCTCGGACATCCGTTATCTCGACCCCAATTTTTCCCTTATGGAAGGCGGTATCCCCGTCATCCTGGAAAATGTGGTGGTGGGCGGTATCGGGGTCGGCGGTGCCCACGGCAGTGAAGACGGACGTCTGGCCCGCATCGGCCTGCTGGTGTTGCAGCACTAGTCCTGCGCGCGGGGCGCTGGCCCGCGTGGCGTGCGGCGTGACATGCGGGCGGCTGCCCGCTGCCCGAGGGAGATCCGGCGGGAAAAGTGAGAAAATAATTAAATAGTAATAATTCCTATTTACAAAAGTTGCCGGTCATGGCATTTCTTTCCTTGCGATACCTCCTGGGGGGAGGCTGTCACTGCACCAACCAGGTGCGCAAACCAGGGAGAAAGCACATGACTGATAAAAATGACCGCCTGACCACCAGTGCCGGTGCGCCGGTAGCCAATAACAATCATGCCCTGACTGCCGGTCCGCGCGGCCCCATGCTGATGCAGGATGTCTGGTTCCAGGAAAAACTGGCCCATTTCGACCGTGAGGTCATCCCGGAGCGGCGCATGCACGCCAAGGGCTCCGGTGCTTACGGGACGTTCACGGTGACGCATGACGTCACCCGGTATACCAAGGCCTCGCTCTTTGCCGAGGTCGGCAAGCAGACCGAAGTCTTCGTCCGTTTCTCCACTGTGGCCGGCGAGCGCGGCGCAGCGGACGCGGAACGCGACATCCGCGGCTTTGCCGTCAAATTCTACACGGACCAGGGCAACTGGGACATGGTGGGCAACAACACGCCGGTCTTTTTCCTGCGTGACCCGCTCAAGTTCCCCGACCTGAACCATGTGGTCAAGCGCAACCCGCGCACCAACATGCATAGCGCCACGGACAACTGGGACTTCTGGACCCTGCTGCCCGAAGCCCTGCACCAGATCACCGTGGTCATGAGCGATCGCGGCATCCCGGCGTCGTACCGTCACATGCACGGTTTCGGCAGCCACACCTACAGCCTCATCAATGCGGAGAACAAGCGCTTCTGGGTCAAGTTCCATTTCAAGACCCAGCAGGGCATCAAGAACCTCACCGATGCCGAGGCGCAGGAACTCATCGGCCGTGACCGGGACAGCCACCAGCGCGATCTGTACGAGCATATCGAAAAGGGCGACTTCCCCCGCTGGACCCTGTATTTCCAGATCATGCCCGAGGAGGACGCCGAAAAGCTGCCCTATCATCCCTTTGACCTGACCAAGGTCTGGTACCACAAGGATTATCCCCTCATCGAAGTGGGCGTGCTGGAACTGAACCGCAATCCCGAGAACTACTTTGCCGAGGTGGAGCAGGCGGCTTTCAATCCCGCCAATCTGGTGCCCGGCATCGGCGTCTCGCCCGACAAGATGCTGCAGGGCCGTCTGTTCTCCTATGGAGATGCCCAGCGTTACCGCCTGGGGGTCAATCACAACATGATCCCGGTGAACCGTCCCCGCTGTCCCTACCACAGCTTCCACAGGGACGGCGCCATGCGGGTGGACGGCAACTACGGCAGTTATACCAGCTATGAGCCCAACAGCACGGGTGCCTGGCAGGAACAGCCCGACTTCAGCGAGCCGCCCCTGAAGATCAGCGGCGATGCGGACCGCTGGGACTATCCCTGCGATGATGCCGACTACTTCGAGCAGCCCGGCAAGCTGTTCCGCGTGATGACCCCGGAACAGCAGGAAGAGCTGTTCGGTAATACGGCCCGCGCCCTGGGCGACGCGCCCCGCGAGATCAAGCTGCGCCATATCCGTCATTGCGCCAAGGCCGACCCCGCCTACGGTGCGGGCGTGGCCCGGGCCTGCGGTATCCCGGAAAGCGAGATCTAAAGAAACAATGTGAGACAGGGGGCCATTGTCCCTGCTGCCGGTGCCGGAGTCTCCTGCGCAGCGACGGATCCTCCTCCCCGTCGCGGCATACATCCTGAGGGCCGGTATCCGGTGGCACCCTGCGGGCCGATGGCTCTCCTTGGTCTCCTTTTCCCCAAAAGGCCCACGCAAGGCTGGGCTCCGGCTGAAAGCGGCAGCATGTCCTTTCAGCCGGTCCGGAAAAGGAGTCCTTCCCAGTGCCCCGGCAGCGCTTCGTCGTTGCAGGCGCGGAAGACACGCCGTATCGCGGCAGAGCTTCCGCTGACGGAATGCTGCCGGCAAAAAAAAGCGGACATGACCATCACGGCCATGTCCGCTTTTCCGTATCTTCCTGTCTGGGGGGATCTCCCGGTACCTGAGGGCATATCCTACGCCCGCCGCACTGGTGGACCGGCAGAACCTGCTGGGCTTTTTTCCCGTTTTCCACACCAATACACGATGTCCGAACCTGCGGGAAAAGGGCAGATTCGGGCAAAGTTTTTTGGCGTGGAGGGGGAGCGCGAGGGGGAGGCCGCACCTTTTGTTCACAAAAGGGGGGCCCCCCCCTCGCATCATCTTTTTATGGTCAGCTAGTCTTCGGGCTGCGGATCCACAGGGGTGTAGTTCATGGTGCGCTGCACGGGGGTGAAGCCGGCGGCACGGATGATCTTGTGGATCTCATGACGGGTGAGGTGGTAGGACACGCCGGCGGCGGCCACCACGTTCTCCTCGATCATGAGCGAGCCGAAGTCGTTGGCACCGTAGAAGAGGGCCAGCTGGGCCACTTCGGGCCCCATGGTCACCCAGGAGGACTGGATGTTGGGGATATTGTCCAGCACCAGGCGCGACACGGCCAGCAGGCGCAGATAGGCGGGCGCGGGCAGGGGAGCCGTCACGTTGATGCGGGTATGGGCGGGCTGGAAGGTCCAGGGGATGAAGGCGGTGAAGCCGTGGGTCCTGTCCTGTACCTCGCGCACGGCGAAGAGGTGGTCCAGACGGTGGCGGGGCTCTTCCTCATGGCCGAACATCATGGTGGCGGTGGTGCGCATGCCCAGGTTGTGGGCGCGTTCCATGACGTAGAGCCACTGGTCCGCGCTGCACTTGTTGGGCGAGACCTGGGCGCGGACATCGTTCTGGAGGATCTCGGCGCCGCCGCCGGGGATGGAGTCCAGACCGGCGGCCTTGAGGCGGGAGATGACCTCGTCCACGCTCAGACCGAACTTCTGCGACCAGAAGAAGATCTCCGGCGGGGAGAAGGCATGGATGTGCAGGCTGGGCCAGGTGGCACGCATCCAGCGCAGCAGGTCTTCGTACCATTCCAGGGGCAGGTCGGGATGGTGCCCGCCCTGCAGCAGGATCTGGGTGCCGCCCAGGCGCAGGGTCTCGTCGATCTTCCGGGCCATCTCCTCGCGGGTGATGACGTAGCCTTCGCCGGATTCGGGCGCGCGGAAGAAGGCGCAGAAGCGGCAGGCGCAGACGCAGACGTTGGAATAGTTGATGTTGCGGTCGCCCACATAGGTGACGATGGGCTCGGGATGCAGGCGCAGGCGCATGGCGTGGGCCAGCTGGGCCAGCGTATGCAGAGAGGCACCGTAATACAGGGCTTCGGCGGCGGCGCGGTCCAGGCGCTTCCCGGCCAGGGAAAGGGCCGCGGCCTCCTTCACTTCGGGGCTTTCGTCAAAGGCGCTGTGCGCCGGACGGAACTGCTGGTCGCTCATGCGCGGGCCTCCTCGGTCTGGACGGTATTGAAGATGGCGTTGCGCCGCACGGGCGTGAAGCCCGCTTCACGGATCATGAATTCCAGTTCCTTGAGGGTCAGGCCCTGGGCGGAACCGGCACCGGCCATGTGGCCGATATGCTCTTCCACCACGGTGCCGTCCAGGTCGTCGGCGCCGTACCAGAGGGCCGTCTGGGCCAGCTTGGTGCCCATCATGATCCAGTAGGCCTTGATGTGGGGGATGTTGTCCAGCATCAGGCGCGAGACGGCCACGGTGCGCAGCTGGTCGAGACCGCGCACGGGGCCGAGCTTTTCTTCAGGCAGCTTGAGCTTGCTGTTCTCGGTCAGGAAGGGCAGGGGGATGAAGCAGGTGAAACCGCCGCTCTTGTCCTGCTGTTCGCGCAGGCGGCAGAGATGGTCCACGCGCATGGCGTAGGTCTCCAGATGACCGTAGAGCATGGTGCAGTTAGTCTTGATGCCCAGGCTGTGGGCCTCGCCGGAGATGCGCAGCCACTCGGCGGAACCGGCCTTGTGGGGGCAGATCCGGGCGCGCAGGCCTTCGTCGAAGATCTCGGCGCCGCCGCCGGGCATCATGACCAGGCCGGCTTCCTTGAGGCGCTGCAGCACTTCGAGGGTGGAGCAGCCTTCCATCTTGGCGAAGTGGGCGATCTCCACCGGGGTGAAGGCCTTGATGAGCAGGTCGGGATTGAGCTCGCGCGCGGCGCGCAGGGTGTCCAGGAACCACTGGAAAGGACGGGTGGGATGGCAGCCGCCCACGATGTGCAGCTCGTCCAGATGCAGGGGCGTGGCGTCAGCGGCGCGCAGACGCTCCAGCACTTCCTCGGTGCTCAGGCAGAAGGCCCCCTGGTCTTCTTCGCGGTCGCGGCGGAACGCGCAGAACACGCAGCCGTTGACGCAGACATTGGTATAATTTATTTGGCGGTTGACCACGTACGAGGTCTTGTCCCCGTGCATGCGGCAACGCGCGTGGTGGGCCAGAGCGCCCACGGCGGTGATATCGGGGCAGGCGAAAAGCGCCATGCCGTCTTCGGCGCTCAGGCGCTGGCCGGCAAGGACCTTGTCCAGAACGTCGGCAAGCCCGAGGCTTGCGTAATAGGAAGCATCCAGCATAATGGTTATCCTCAGATGATGATTGGCCGAAGGCCGGAACAGCGCAGTATATGTTCCAGTCTCGCTGCCTGTCAAACTGTTACGCCGGATCAAACAAAGAGAGGTGTCCCGTGGCGGAGAACATGACGCTGGGCCTTTCGCCCTGTCCCAATGATACCTATATCTTCCATGCCCTGCTGCACCATCTGGTGCCGTCCCCGGCGCACTTCACGCCGCACATGGCCGACGTGGAGGAGCTCAATGCCCTTGCCCGGCAGAAGAAGCTGCCGGTGACCAAACTTTCGCTGGGCGTGGTGCCCTACATCATGGACGATTATGCCATCATGGCCTCGGGCGCCGCCCTGGGCTGGGGCTGCGGCCCGCTGGTGGTGGCCCGCGAGGACCTGCCCGAAGAAAAGTGGAAAACGGCCCGCGTGGCCGTGCCGGGCCTCATGACCACGGCCAACCTGCTGCTGACCCTGCACGGCGGCTTCCAGGGCCCGCGCGAAGAGATGCTCTTCAGCGATGTCATGGATGCGGTGCTCACCGGCGAGGCGGATATGGGCGTCATCATCCATGAGGGCCGTTTCACCTATGCCGACCGCGGCCTGGTGAAGCTGCTGGACCTGGGGCAGTGGTGGGAAGCCACCTATCATGCGCCCCTGCCGCTGGGCGCCATCGCCGTGCGCCGCGACGTGCCCGTGGAGCTGGCCCGCGCCATCGAAGCGGCCATCACGGCCAGCGTGGACTATGCCAATGCCAACCCGCGCGCCTCGGCGGAATTCATCCGCGAACACGCGCAGGAGCTGGCCGAGAGCGTGACCTCGGCCCACATCAAGACCTTCGTCACCGAGTACAGCCGCGACCTGGGCGAGACGGGCCGTCAGGCCATCGCCCGTCTGGTGGAGACCGCGGCGAAGATGCAGGGCCTGCGCCTGCCCGAGGCGGGGCTCTTCCTGTAAAGCAGGCCGCATCAGGCCTGTTCGTACGTATCCGGGGGCCTCGTGCGGTCATGCCGCCGGGGCCTTTTCAGGGCCGTTCCGCAGGGAGCGGCCCTGTTTTTGCCTCCATCACAGAACATGATGACCAAGAACAGATTCTTTTCCCTCAATGAGGCCCGCCGCTTCCTGGCGCTGGGCCTGCCCGTGCTGGTGACGCAGATCGCCCAGATGGGCATGAATTTCGTGGACACGGCCATGACCGGCCAGGCCAGTACGGCGGACATGGCCGCCGTGGCCGTCTCGGGCTCCATCTGGGTGCCGGTTTCCCTGCTGGGCATGGGCTGCCTTTTGTCCCTGCCCGCCATGATGGCCCATCTGGTGGGCGGCGGCGAGCAGCAGCGCACCCCGCATCTGCTGCGGCAGGGCCTTTGGCTTTCGAGCCTGCTGTCGCTGGTGCTGATGGGCGTGTTCGCCTTCCTTTCCCTCCATCTGGAGCTGTTCGGCCTGGATGCCGAGCTGGCGCCGCTGGCGGCCGGGTATCTGCGGGCCATGCTCTTCGGCCTGCCGGGCATGATGCTGTTCGTGAACGTACGCGGCTTTCTGGAAGGCTATGCCCGCACGCGTCCGGCCATGCTCGTGGGCCTGCTGGGGCTGGCGCTCAACGTGCCCTGCAACTATGTGCTCATCTACGGCAAGCTGGGCCTGCCCCAGCTGGGGGCCGTGGGCTGCGGCGTGGCCACGGCCCTGTGCTACTGGTTCATGGGCCTGACCCTGGCTCTGTATGCCCGGCGCGAGGCACGCTGCCGCAAGCTGGGGCCGCTGTTCCTGCCCCTGCTGCTGCCGCGTACGGCAGGGGAGGGCGGCGAGGCCCGGCGGGTGGACTGGCCGCTGGTCTGGCGCATCTTCCGCATCGGCCTGCCCGGTGCGCTGGCCGCCTGTTTCGAGGCATCGCTGTTCGCGGTCACGGCCCTGCTGCTGGCACCGCTGGGCAAGGTGGTGGTGGCCGGGCACCAGATCGCCATGAACTTTTCCAGCATCGTCTACATGCTGCCCCTGTCGCTGAACATCACCGTGGCCATCCGGGTGGGGCAGAACCTGGGGGCCGGGCGTCTGGAACGGGCCCGCCTTTCGGCCCGCACGGCCCTGTGCCTGGGGCTGGGCCTGGCCCTGCTGACCATGACGAGCACCCTGTGCCTGCGGCCGCAGATCGCCCAGATCTACAACTCGGACCCCGCCGTGCTGGGGCTGGCCGTGGGCCTGCTGGTCTTCGCCGCCGTCAACCAGATCCCGGAATCGTTGCAGACGGTGAGCATCGGTGTGCTGCGCGCCTACAACGATACCCGCTACATCCTGGGCGTCTGCCTGTTCTCCTACTGGATCGTGGGGCTGGGCACGGGCTGGACCCTGGCCCGGACGGACTGGCTGGTGCCCGCCATGGGCGCCACCGGCTTCTGGATAGGTTACGGCCTGGCCCTGTGGGTGAGCTTCAGCCTGTACCGTTTGCGCATGGGCCGCTTGCACCGGCTGGATGCGGAGGCCGTGCGCCAGCGCATCCGCCGCTGAGCGGGAGCGATGGATTTTAGCCGGATACGCACGCGGGGAAGGGGAGGCATGGCAAGGCCTCCCCTTTTTTGCGTGGCTGAAGGCCCATCTTCACGGACGTGCCTGCCATGACGGAACATGTGCCGCCACGGCAGGACAGGGGCATTGCGGGCCGTGCCGGCAAAGAAAACGCGGTCGGCTTTTCGGGAAGGTATTTCCCGGTATGGCGCGGGCTTGTCATTCAAGGGGGGAGCAGGTATAGGAGGGGCGCGGACCGTACCCTGCCACGGCTGTGCCGGCAGGATGCCCCGCCTGCCTCCGGCCCGGCATAAGGGCTTGTCTTGTAACCGGATATTTCCGGCTGCGGATGGGAGACCATGCAGAACCAGTTCTTCTCGTTGTCCGAGGCCCGGCGCTTTGTTGCTCTGGGCCTCCCTGTATTTGTGGCCCAGATGTCACAGATGGGCATGAACTTCGTAGACACGGCCATGACCGGTCAGGCCAGCACGGCGGACATGGCTGCCGTGGCGGTGGCCGGTTCCATCTGGAATCCTCTTTCCCTGCTGGGCATCGGCTGCCTGCTTTCCCTGCCGGCCATGAGCGCCCATCTGGTGGGCGGCGGGCAGCGTTCGCGCACCCCGCACCTGCTGCGGCAGGGCATCTGGCTCACGCTGGTCATCAGCGCCATCCTGATGACCGCCTTTTACGTCATCTCCTGGCATTTGCAGTCCTTCGGGCTGGATGAGGAGCTTTCCCGCCTGGGCGGCGGCTACTTGCGCGCCATGCTCTGGGGCCTGCCGGGCTTCATGCTGTTCGTCAATGTGCGCAGCTTTCTGGAAGGCTATGCCCGCACGCGCCCGGCCATGATCATCGGCATCCTGGGGCTGGCGCTCAACGTGCCCTGCAACTATGTGCTCATCTACGGCAAGCTGGGCCTGCCCCAGCTGGGGGCCGTGGGCTGCGGCGTGGCCACCGCCCTGTGTTACTGGTTCATGGCCGCCTGCATGATCTACTACGTGCGCCGGGATGCCCAGTACCGGGATCTGCATCCCCTGTTCCTGCCCCTGCTGCTGCCGCGCACGGCCCCTGCCTGCGGCTGCGAGGCCCGCGCCCGTGATGACGCCAGTCCCCTGGCCGCTCCCTATACGCCCGAGCCGGTGCCGTGCCGTTTCGACTTTCCCCTGATCTGGCGCATCCTGCGCATCGGCCTGCCCGGTGCGCTGGCCGTGTTCTTCGAGGTCTCGCTGTTCGCACTTTCCGCACTGCTGCTGGCACCGCTGGGCAAGGTCATCGTGGCCGGGCACCAGATCGCCATGAACTTTGCCGGGATGGTCTTCATGCTGCCCCTGTCGCTGAACATCACGGCGGCCATCCGGGTGGGGCAGAGCGTGGGGGCCGGGCGTCTGGGCCGGGCCCGTCTTTCGGCCCGCACGGCCCTGTGCATGGGCGCGGTCTCCTCGCTGATCATCGCGGCCTGCACGGCCCTGTTCCGCGAGCAGATCGTGCACATCTATAACGACGATCCCGCCGTGACGGCCCTGGCCATGAGCCTGCTGCTGCTCGGTTCCTGTTACCAGCTGGTGGACGCCCTGCAGACCATCAGTATCGGCATCCTGCGTGCCTACAACGATACCCGCATCATCTCGCTGGTCTGCTTCACCTCCTACTGGATCATCGGCCTGCCCCTGGGCTTCACGCTGGCCCGTACGGACTGGCTCGTCCCGGCCATGGGGCCTGCGGGCTTCTGGATCTCCTATATCGTGGCCCTGGGCTTCGGGGCCCTGTGTTATCTGATACGCGTGCACCATCTGCACGATCTGGATGCCGAAGCCGTACGGCGGCGCATCCAGCGCTGACGCTCTGAAAGGCCCTGCGGCACCATGCCGCGGGGCCTTCTTTTTGTATAA
>ENA-UEQL01001715-UEQL01001715.1-human-gut-metagenome-genome-assembly--contig:-NODE-1715-length-15050-cov-9.282842_pt1 | contig 15050 bp, 10 predicted proteins | sample MGYA00242905_ERZ507926 | MGnify/ENA primary metagenome ERZ507926 (study PRJEB26167, sample SAMN06115531) | human gut metagenome | host: Homo sapiens | place: China:Henan | collected 2015-09-09...
ATGGCAATCGGTGAGAGAATTCGATTCTTCCGCAATTTGCGGGGAATGACGCAAAAATACTTGGGGCAGGTGGTCGGCTTTCCGGAAAAGACCGCCGACATCCGTATGGCGCAGTATGAGTCCAGCAGCAGAACGCCCAAGGCGGAGCTAACGGAGAACCTTGCCGGTGCGCTGGGTGTCTCGCCGCTGGCACTGTCCGTTCCGGACATCGACAGCTACCTTGGCCTAATGCATACACTGTTCACCTTGGAGGATCGCTACGGCCTGACAATTGAAAGCGGTGAGAACGGTGTTTCTCTGCGTGTTGACCCCAGGAAGGGCAGGGATGCTGCTGAGCTATCCGAAATGCTCACTGCGTGGGCACAGCAGGCAGAAAAGCTCCGCAATGGGGATATTAGCCGTGAGGATTATGACAAGTGGCGTTATAATTACCCGAAATATGACGAAACCTCCGGCTATGTGAAAGTGCCGTCCCAGCAGCTCAGCGATGCGCTGGTGGAGGCGTTCAAGGATCGGCTGAAGAATGGCTAAATCTGAGTAAAACAAAAAGAGCTATCTGACTTCTCTAACAGAAATCAGATAGCTCTTTATTCTTGGATAATCTTAAAATGTTGTCATTTTGTTGTCACGGGGCAATTCCGTAACCCAAAAGTCCGGCATTTTCAAGGCTTTTCAGCCTTTTGGGGATTATTCCCACTCAATCGTTCCGATCGGCTTGGGGGTGAGATCCATTACGACACGGTTGATGCCTTCGACCTCGTGGGTGATGCGGTCGGTGATATGGTGCAGAAGGGGATAGGGTATCTCCTCTATTGTGGCGGTCATGGCGTCGGTGGTGTTCACCGCGCGGATGATTGCCGGCCAGCCCTCATAGCGCTTGCCGTCGCGCACGCCGACGCTCTTGAAGTCGGGCACGGCGATGAAATACTGCCAGACCTTGCCCGCGAGCCCGTTCTTGTCGAACTCCTCTCTGAGTATGGCGTCTGCCTCTCTCAGGGCGTTCAGACGGTCTCTCGTTATCGCGCCGAGGCAGCGCACGCCGAGTCCGGGTCCTGGGAACGGCTGACGGTAGACCATGCTGTGCGGCAGGCCGAGAGCCTCGCCGACAACACGGACTTCATCTTTGAAGAGCAGCTTTACGGGCTCGACAAGCTCCATTTTCATGTCCTCCGGCAGGCCGCCGACGTTGTGGTGAGCCTTTACGCCGTGGGATTCGAGGATGTCGGGATATATCGTTCCCTGCGCGAGGAACTCGATGCCCTCAAGCTTCGAGGCCTCTTCGTCAAATACTTTTATAAATTCGCCGCCGATTATCTTTCTCTTCTGCTCGGGGTCGCTGACTCCGGCAAGGAGATCAAGAAAACGGTCGGTAGCGTCTATATAGACGAGATTCGCGTCCATTTGGTTTCTGAAAACCTCGATGACCTGCTCGCTCTCTCCCTTGCGCATAAGTCCGTGGTTGACGTGGACGCAGACCAACTGCTTGCCTATCGCGCGGATAAGCAGCGCTGCGACTACGGACGAATCAACTCCGCCGGACAGAGCCAGCAGGACTCTCTTGTCGCCGACCTGCTCGCGCACGGCTGCGACCTGCTCTTCGATGAACTTGTTCGCAAGCTCGGGGGTAGTGATGCGTTCCATGGATTCGGGACGTACATTACTGCTCATAGTTTGTTCTCCTTATGAATTTATTCCCATTCCACCGTTGCCGGGGGCTTTGTTGTAATATCATAGACTACGCGGTTGACTCCCTTGACCTCGTTGGTGATTCGGTTCGAGACCTTTGCAAGCACCTCGAACGGGATTCGCGCCCAGTCCGCCGTCATAAAGTCGTCGGTAGTCACCGCGCGAAGCGCGATAAGGCTGTCGTAAGTTCTTGCGTCGCCCATGACGCCGACGCTGTGGACGTTGGTGAGCACCGCGAAATACTGGTTGATGTCGCGGTCGATGCCGGCGAGCTTAATCTCCTCGCGGAAGATGGCGTCCGCATCCTTGAGGATGCTTAACTTCTCCTCCGTTATGTCGCCGAGGATACGCACGGCAAGTCCGGGGCCGGGGAACGGCTGACGCCACACAAGGTCCTCAGGTATTCCGAGCTCGAGTCCTACCTTGCGCACCTCGTCCTTGAACAGGTCGCGCAGAGGCTCTATGAGCTCATCGAAATCGATGTGGTCGGGCAGTCCGCCGACATTGTGGTGACTCTTGATGACCGCAGCGTCGCCCGCTCCGCTCTCGATAACATCGGGATATATTGTGCCCTGAACGAAAAAATTCATCCTGCCGAGCTTCTTGCTCTCGTCCTCGAAAACGCGGATAAACTCCTCGCCTATAATCTTTCTTTTCTTCTCGGGCTCGCTTACGCCCGCAAGCTTATTAAGAAAACGCTCCTGTGCGTTGACTCTGACGAGCTTCATGTCAAAGCGCTCGCGGAATATATGCTCAACCTCGTCGCCCTCGTTCTTTCTGAGCAGACCGTGGTCGACGAAGACGCAGGTCAGCTGCTTGCCGACCGCTCTGTGCAGCAGCACTGCCGCAACGGAACTGTCCACTCCGCCGGACATGGCGCAGAGCACCGTCTTGTCGCCTATCTTCTCACGCAGGCTCTTTACCTGCTCGTCGACGAAGCTCGACATGACCCAATCGCCCTTGCAGGAGCAGATATCAAAGAGAAAAGTTTTGAATATCTCCTCGCCGTACTGCGTGTGCATGACCTCGGGATGGAACTGAACGGCGTAGATTTTCTTTTCGTCGTTTTCCATCGCGGCGCACGGGCAGTCGCGCGTGACGGCTGTCACCTTATAGCCATCGGGCAGAGCGCTTATATAGTCGGTATGGCTCATCCAGCAGACGCTCGTATCCTCGGGGATATTTTTGAGCAGTCGGCTGTCCTTGCTGCGGGTCATATCTATCTTGCCGTATTCGCTCTTCGAGCCGCTCGTCTTAACCGTGCCGCCCGCCATATATGCTATGAGCTGAGCGCCGTAGCAGATGCCGAGCACGGGGATACCCGCGTCGAGTATCTCGGGCGAAAAGTGGGGCGAAGCGGCGTCGTAGACGCTGTTCGGTCCACCTGTAAATATTATTCCGACATAGCCCGCCGACTTTATCTCCTCGACGGTTATGCGGCTGTACGGTTTTATCTCGGCATAGACATTGTGCTCTCTGACGCGGCGCGCGATGAGCTGATTGTACTGGCCGCCGAAATCGAGCACAAGCACTTTTTCATGGTCGTCCTGCATTATATCACCCTTTTTATCTGACTATTATTTCTTCTCTTCTCGGTCCGTTGGAGACGAGCTTAATCGGCACGCCTATCTCCTTCTCGATGAAGAGAACATAGTCGCGGGCCTCCTTGGGAAGCTTGTCAAAATCTCTTATGCCGCGGATATCGCACTTGAAGCCGGGCAGTGTGGCATAGACGGGCTTTGCCTTTTTAAGCAGCGGGGTGACGGGGAAATCCTTTGTAACCTCGCCGTCGATCTCATAGCCGACGCAGAGCTTTATCTCGTCGAGATAGGACAGACAGTCGAGAGCTGTGAGCGCTACTGCGGTTGCGCCCTGAGCCTCGCAGCCGTAGCGGGTAGCGACGCAGTCAAACCAGCCCATGCGGCGCGGTCTGCCGGTCGTCGCTCCGTATTCTCCGGCGTCGCCGCCGTGGTTTCTCATCTTGTCCGCCTCTTCGCCGAAAATCTCGCTGACGAACTCTCCCGCTCCCACGGCGCTCGAATACGCCTTGGTGACGGTTATTATCTCTTTTATCTCATAGGGCGCGATGCCTGCGCCGACAGCGCCGAAGCCCGCGAGGGTAGACGACGATGTGACCATGGGATAGATGCCGAAATCGGGATCCTTCAGAGAGCCTAACTGACCCTCGAGCAGGATGTTCTTGCCGTCCCTGACGGCCTGACGGATAATTTTGCCGGTGTCCGCGACATAGGGTCTGACAAGCTCGCGGAGCTTTAACATATGCGCGAACAGCTCGTCAACGTCAAGCGCAGGCTTGTGATAGACGTGCTCGAGCAGAAGATTCTTTACTTCGCAGACTCTCTCGAGCTTTTCTTTGAGATACTCGTCGTCAAACAGCTCGCAGACCTGGAAGCCAATCTTCGCATACTTGTCCGAATAAAACGGAGCTATGCCGCTCTTTGTCGAGCCGAATTTTTTATCCTTGAGGCGTTCCTCCTCATAGGTGTCGAGCATAACATGATAAGGCATCATGATCTGCGCACGCTCGGAAACGAGGATGTTGGGCTGCGGTACGCCTGCCGAAGTGACGTGCTCTATCTCCTTGACGAGCTTCTCGATATCGAGAGCCACGCCGTTGCCGATGATGTTGACCGTGCCGGGCTGGCACACGCCTGACGGCAGAAGATGGAGCGCGAACTTGCCGTAGTCGTTGATTATCGTATGTCCCGCATTGGCGCCGCCCTGGAAACGCACGACCATATCCGCCTGAGCCGCGAACATATCGGTAATTTTACCTTTACCCTCGTCGCCCCAGTTGGCACCCACAATTGCTCTGACCATACTTAAACGCACCTCCGAAAAATCAAATACACTTAATTATATATTATCGCCCGCCCGGTGTCAATGCACCGCTCCCCCTAAAGAAAGCGAATTTTGGGGATTCCCGATTGATTTTATTGGTTATTGTGATATAATGTAAATTGGTATAGCGCAAACATAAAATGTTTTTTGAAGTCTGATATCATCAGCCTTTTAAAATCGCCTTTTTCGGCACACAATAATCACGAATATCTGTGAAAGGACTGTGTTAAATGAAGAGACGAAGATTTTTAAGCCTTGCGCTCGCGCTGACGCTTTTGCTCTCGCTGTGCGCGTGCAAAACGAAGATAGTCGATGACGACACCACCCAGGGCAATGCACCCGTGACGGGGGAGACTCGCGGCGAGACGACGACCGAGCCTGTACAGACGACCGAGGCACCTGAAACTACCGCCGCCGCGGAGCGCGTGACAGCGCCGCAGCGCAGGACGGAGAAGGGCAAGCTTGACCCGAACACCGGCACTTATACGGGGCTCTCCCCTCTGCCGAAAGCGAAGTTCACCGTATCCGACCCGCAGAACACGCGCGGGCTTTCGACCGCTACCGTGGGATACAGCTTCGGCGTATCGAAAAACGGCGTGCCGCATCAGAACTCGACGAACGCCCAGAAATATTTTGACTCTAACGGCTTTAATGCCGTCTCGATAGACACAAAGACTAAAGAAAAGGTGCTCTATCTCACCTTCGACTGCGGCTGGGAGAACGGGTACACCTCGAGCGTGCTCGACACCCTGAAGCAGAAGAAAGTGCCCGCCGCGTTTTTCTGCACGCTTTCGAATATCAAGGCAGAGCCCGGACTCACAGCAAGGATGATAAAGGAGGGGCACATAGTCGGTAACCACTCGACTACCCACCCGGATTTTTCGAAGATAAGCCGCGAGAAGATGGCGGCGGAGATAGAGAACTGCGACAACTACCTGCGCGAAAAATTCGGCTATTCCTCGCCGTATTTCCGCTTCCCTATGGGCTCTTATTCCGCGTCGTCGCTCGACCTCGTCTCCTCGCTCGGATATAAATCGGTATTCTGGTCGGTGGCCTACGCCGATTGGGATGTCAACGACACAAAGGGCAAGCAGTACGCTTTCGACACGGTGACCTCGCGCCTGCATCCGGGCGCAGTCATACTGCTCCACTCCGTCTCGCCCGACAATGCAGCCGCCCTCGCCGATATAATCGACTGGGCGCGAAATCAGGGCTATGAATTCCGCTCGCTCGAGCAGCTGCCGAATTAAAGATAAAATAAAACACAAAACCGCCTCCGATTCGGGGGCGGTTGATTTTATGTTTGTTTGCTTGCTTTGCGCCGAAATCAGGTTTTTTTGCTCTCTTTTTCCTGCGCCTCGTTGTGCGCCTTTATCGCGGCGCTTATCTCCTTGTCGTTATAGAAGACATAGACAACGACCGACACCGCGACGAATATCATCGCCACAAGCGCCGTGTTGCGAACGCCCTTGCTCGTTGCGGCGCCCGTGCCGTCCGCGCCCATGCCGAGCAGGAGCGAGCACGCGATAACGACTATCGACTGGCACATCTTGTTTGCAAAGTTACGCGCGGCGAAGAACATACCGGCTCTGTTCTGACCGGTCTTTATCGAGTCGTACTGCGCGAGATCCGCGAAGATAGACGCGGGGATAATATTGGTTATCGCTATCGGCATGGCTATGACGAGGCCGATGAGTATCGCAAACGGCTTCGCGCCTATCGCGCCGATAACGAGCTTGTAGTTGAAAATGGCGCAGTAGAGCAGAACATAGGTTATGCACGCGCCGAGCAGCAGCGGCTTTTTGCCGACCTTGCGCGCCAGGATATTGACGAGCGGATAGGTCATTATGCCGACGCCTATAGAGATGACCGAGACGTAGGTCACCCATTCGTCGCCGAGACTCAGCAGATTGGTTATGTAATAGACCTCGGCGGTGTTGAAGAAGGTGAACGCTATCCACATAATGAGATATCCCACTGTGATTATGGCGAAGTTTGGATAGGAGACCGTAGCCTTTAAAGCGCCCCAGATGGACTGGTGATACTCCTTGGGCTCGACATAGTCCTTCTCCTTTATTACGAACGACGGGATGAGCGCCGATATTCCGCCGAGCACGCAGAACACGATGAACGGTATGCGAAGCGCCCATATCTCGGGGACACCGTTTCCCATGAGCAAGCTCTTTATCATCGAGGTGCAGAACACCATAGCCGACGATACGACATAGAGCAGGCTCACTATCGAATAGAGGAAAACTCTCTTGCGCGGCTCCGCGACGACCTCGGCCTGCAGCGCGCTGTAGGGGATATTATAGAGCGTTGAGAACAGGTAATAGAGGGCGAGCATCACGCCGACCCATATGGCGTTTATAATGCTCGAGCCCGACACGGGCGGGAAAAAGATAAGCAGGCAGAACAGGCCGTAGGGTATGGCCGACCAGCGCATAAAGGATATGCGTCTGCCGCTCTTTGCCTTGCTGTTGTCCGAAAGGCTTGCGACCCACGGGTCGGTGACGGCGTCTATAACGGTGCCGATTCCGCGGATTATTGCCATGGTCAGCGCGGCTTTCGCAAAGAACTGCGGCAATGTGGTGTTCGAGTTCGTGGGGATGAAGAACGTCAGCAGGTACGTTGTGATTATACCGTTGATGAGTCCTCTCGCAAAATCTCCGAGGCACAGGGCGAAGATTTTGCCGTTTGTTATTTTTTTCATCGTCTACTCCTCCCGCCGTCTCCGGCTTTTTCGGGAATTTTTTGCGAAGTCATTCCGCGAACGCTTCGCTGTATCAATATATAATTGTAGCACCTTTTGACGCGCAAGCCAATAAACAAATTATAAAAAACAGGGCCGCCCTGAGGACGGCCCCGAAAATATTTGCCTATTCGGAGATATACTCTCCTTTTATCGCGGGAACATCAAACTCGCCGTAGCATTTAAGGCCGGGAACGGGCGAGCGATCCAGTTCAACATAGAATCTGTAATACGGCACGAAGCAGCTGTCCATAGCGTCGGTCGAATAGACGAGCTCGGTCTTTTTTATTTTCTCGCGCGTCACCCTGCCGTCCTTTATCCCGTCCGCCGAGCCGGAGATGTATTTTCCGTCGAGCAGCAATTTTTCCGCCTCCCCGAGTGATATCGCCGGATAGTCCCCGAGCTTTTTTGCTCCGTCAACGGAGCTTATTCTTATTGACTCAAGCTCGTCGTTTTCGTTTATATCAAAATACACGCTCTCGAAATTATAGTTCTCCACCCGCTTGAGCGCGGCGCTCGCATTGTCGTAGCATCGGTATTCCGAGCGCTCTTCGCCGTTCGTATCAAAGTACCGAATGACGCAGAGCACGGGATCTTTGAAACCTGTGACCGCGGAGTATTTCCCGAGGAAATATTCGGCCGCCTCGCGCCCTGTACCCTCGCCGGCGACGGGCTCGTAAAAGACTATATTTACATCGCCCGTCACATATGCGGAAACCGTCCCGATGTCCGTCTCGGCTCTGACGGCGTAGAGCGAATTTTCGCTGACTACCCACTCGCATTCCGGGAGATTCTCCTGCGTCACCGACTTTATCTGCGCGCCTGATTTTTCGGCAGTTTTGCGCACGGTCGAGAGCAGCTCGTCATAGCTTAGCGACTGCGTGTTTTTGTAGACGGGCAGACGCTTCAGCTTCATCTTCGCGCTCCACGGGTTTCCCGTCGTGTATTCGCTTATGTCGCGCACAACAGGCGTGTGAGCGCCGGCTCCCTCGCCGGAAAAGCCCACTGTGCCGAGTGATATCTTTTGCAGTCTGGCGGGGCTTATCAGCCAATAGCCGAAGAACACCGCCGCGACTATGCAGAGGCACGCTGCCGCCGTCATCAAGCGCATGGGATAGCGCGGCGCTCTGTTCTTAAAATTTATTTTTTTCGGCGCGGCCTCGGCTATAAACCTGTCGTCAGCGCCGCCTACGGCCTTCAATAAATCTTCTTTTTTCATACCGTAAAGCCCTCCTTTTCAAGAAAAATCTTTAAGCTGTCCCTTGTTCGCTTGAGCGACATTTTTACCGCGCCCTCGGTCATTCCGCGCTCGGCGGCTATCTCCGATATGCCGAGCATATACCAGTAGCGCTGAATAAAAACTATTCGCCTCTCCCGCTCGAGAGAGTCTAAAAATCCGTTCACCGCCTCGCGCAGCAGAACGGTGTCCGCCTGCTGCGCGGTATTCTCGGCACTCGGTATACACTCCGACAGCTCATCGAGAGCGAGGGCAACATTCTTTTCGCCGCGCTTTTTGGAGCGGCGGGCTTTGAGCATATTCAGCGCCGAGTTTCTCGCTATCCTGCCGACATATGCTCCGAGATTCTCCGGCCTGTTCGGCGGAATAGAATTCCACGCGCCGAGCATGGCGTCGTCGACGCACTCCTGCGCGTCCTCGCGGCAGCGCACAACGGCATAGGCCACGGTATAACAGTATCCCGAATATTTTTCCTCGAGCCGCGCCACGCTCCTCTCGTCGCGGGCGAACAAGCCGTCAATAAGCAGTTTGTCCTCCATAATTACCTCCTCTCCAACGACATCCGCTCACTCTTAAAGACAACAAAAAGGTGCTTTAGGTAACGCACTGATTTATGTTTTTATATTATCAGATTTTTCGGAGATTGAAAAGGAACGAACAACGTATCGGAGAGCCGCTGACACAAAAGCAAAACGACGCGACTTTTGCTGTCGCGCCGTTCTTGTGTATTCGTTTTTTTTATTCGTAGAGCGGATGCGCTGCGCAAATTGCGGCGACTCCCGCGCGGATAGCGTCCGCGCTGTTTTCGAAGTCCGTTGCCGCGAGGTAGACGAACTCTGCGATTTTGTCCATGTCGCTCTCGTCAAGACCTCTTGTCGTGGCGGCCGCCGTTCCGAGGCGCAGACCGCTTGTGACAAACGGGGTCTCGGGGTCGTTGGGTATGGCGTTCTTGTTCGCCGTGATGTTGACTTCGTCAAGTCTCTTCTCGAGATCCTTGCCCGTTACGCCGAGCGAGCGCAGGTCGAGGAGCATGAGGTGGTTGTCGGTGCCGCCGGAGACGAGGTTGACTCCGCGCTTTGCAAGAGACTCTGCAAGAGCCTTGGAGTTGTTGAGAAGTCTCTGCTGATAGTCCTTGAACTCGGGCTTGAGAGCTTCGCCGAAGCAGACGGCCTTACCCGCGATAACGTGCATGAGCGGACCGCCCTGGTTGCCGGGGAAAATAGCCTTGTTTATAGCTGCGCCGAGCTCAGCCTTGGAGAGGATGAGTCCGCCGCGGGGACCTCTGAGGGTCTTGTGCGTGGTTGTTGTGACAACGTCGGCATAGGGCACGGGCGAGGGATGAAGTCCCGCCGCGACGAGTCCCGCGATGTGAGCCATGTCTACCATGAAATATGCGCCGACCGATTTTGCTATAGCGCCGATGCGCTCGAAGTCGATAACACGCGGATAAGCGGATGCGCCCGCGACGATAAGCTTCGGGCAGACCTCCTTGGCGGTCTTTTCGAGCTCGTCATAGTCGATGTAGCCGTCGTCGTTTACGCCGTAGGGCACGAACTTGTAGAGCTTGCCGCTCGCGTTGACGGGCGAGCCGTGGGTCAGATGTCCACCGTGGGCGAGGCTCATGCCCATGACAGTGTCGCCGGGATTTATGAGCGCGGAATAAGCGGCCATGTTAGCCTGCGCGCCCGAGTGCGGCTGAACGTTGGCGCAGTCCGCGCCGAAGAGCTCTTTTGCGCGCTCGATAGCAAGATTTTCAACGATGTCAACAAATTCGCAGCCGCCGTAATAACGCTTGCCGGGATAACCCTCGGCGTATTTGTTGGTAAAAATGCTGCCCATGGCCGCCATCACGGCGGGGCTCACGTAGTTCTCCGACGCGATCAGCTCGATATTTTCGCGCTGCCTGCGCAGCTCGGATTCAAAGGACGCGGCGAGCTCCGGGTCGAAAGCTCGAATCAGATCAAAATCCATGACGTAAGCCCTCATTTAAAATGCGCGCCGGCGCGGGCCGGGAAATCCCGCCGCGTCGGCGCTTTCTAATAAGTCGATCAGAAGTCCATCTTTTCTTCCAGCCACGCGGGCAGCTCGTCGACGTCCACCAGCGTCTGCTGCATGGTATCGCGGTCGCGCACGGTGACCTTGTTGGTTTCCAGCGTGTCGAAGTCCACGGTCACGCAGAACGGCGTGCCCGCCTCGTCGGCGCGGCGGTAGCGCTTGCCGATGGAGCCGGTCTCGTCGTATTCGCACATGAACTTCCTGGCCAGCTTCGCGTAGACCTCCTTCGCCTTGTCGCCCAGCTTGTTCTTCTGAAGCGGCAGAACGGCGCACTTGATCGGCGCGAGCGCGGGATGCAGGCGCAGAACGGTGCGAACGTCGCCGCCCTCCAGCGGATTGGTAAAGGTCTGCAGTTCGATGCCGCCCAAGCGTTCGCAGAAGCGGGAGATGATCGCCAGAGCAATCGGTTCGTCGTCGATGGCCGTGCATTTCATGATTCGAGATCAATTTTCAGTTCCACTTCGAAGAATTCGGCCCCGTCGTCGATGCGGAGCTCATGCCGCCCGGGATAGAGCAGCGCCAGGCGGTTGCGGCAGTTGGCGATGCCGACCCCGGAGGAGCTGACGCCCGGAGCGGCTGCCGCGGAAGCCGCCTCCGGATTCCCGGAGATCTTCGGACGTTCGACCTTGCGGTTGCGGGCCGTGAAGTGCAGCCGATGGTCGCGCACCCGGAGTCCGATGCGGATCTCCCCCGGAGCGACGGACGAAACGCCGTATTTGAAGGCATTCTCTACAAAGGTCACCAACAGCATCGGAGCGACCCGATCCTGCCGCTGCGGGTCGGGATCCGGATCGTAGTCGTAGCCGATCCGTGTCTGCGGCGGCACGCGCAGGCGCTGCAGATCAACATAGCGCCGGAGGTATTCGGCCTCCACGCGCACGGGAATCCGGTCCTGCGAGGCATTGGCATACATATAGTGCATCAGGTCGATGAAGTCGGCAAAGGCCTCCTCGGTGCGTTCCGAACGGGAGATGACCATTCCGTAAAGCGTATTAAGGCTGTTAAAGAGGAAATGGGGGTTGATCTGCGCCTTGTAGAGGGCCAGTTCTGCCTTTTTGCGTTCGAAGGCCTCGGCCTGTCGGGCCATGATCTGGCGGTAGAGCTCCGTGAGCAGCCCGACGGCCGTGCCGAAGCTCATGACCACGACATATAGAAACCAGATGGCCTGCTGCTGAAGGCTGATTCGCGGGATTGCGGGCCGACGGATTCGTCGCGGCCGCACGGGGATATCCATCTGATAGCGGGTAATGAGCCACGTCACCAGCAGCGTCAGCAGGATGAGCCCCAGCCCCAGCAGCACCCTCCGCCGCCGGAGCAGTGGCGGGAGGATCCACGCCCGGTTCAACAGATAGACCACATAGAGCCAGCCGGCAAGCAGGTAGACGAACGTCGAGTCGTTGACGATCCACCGCTCGATGGGCAGCAGTTTCAGCATCACGGGCAGCAGAACCCCGCAAAAGAGGAGGTCAATGATCAAGGGCAGATGTCGGGTCTTCCACATGGGGAGGATGTTTGTTTGATGCAAAGGTATCCATTTCCGGGCAGACCGCGAAGTTTCCGACGTGTTGTTTACCGCCGATTTCGTGTCGTTCGCCCGCACTTCCGGCACAGAGTCTTTTCCCGATGCCCGACGAAGCATAGCTTTGCCTGCGTAACCCAACGAAAAATACGCATGCAACACGCAAAATTCCTATCTGGCTGCAGTTTGCTGCTGCTCCTGCTCACAACACTATCAACCCCGCTCCCGGTCTCGGGACAGTCCTCTCCGGGGACGGCCCTCACGGGCACGATCCTCGACAGCCGCACCTCCGACCCGCTGATCTCGGCCACGGTAGGCCTCACGGGCCCCCGACGCGATACACTCTACACGGCCAGCGACCTGCGCGGCGCCTTCCGTTTCCGGCTTCCGGAGCCCGGCGAGTACACCGTATGGGTCTCCTATGTCGGTTACCGCACCTCCACGGAGCGGGTCCTGGTTTCAGCCGGGGAAGAGGCCGACGTGGCGATCCGCATGAGGCCGGATGTCGAGACGGTGGATGCCGTCGAGATCTCGGCCCGCGCCACACGCGCCATACAGCGGGGCGACAGCCTGGTCTACAATGCCGAATCGTTCAAGGTGCTGCAGGGAAGCACGGCCGAGGAGCTGCTGGCCAAGATGCCGGGCATCGTCGTCGAGGGCGGCACGGTCGAGGCGCAGGGCGAGCAGGTGCAGAAGGTGCTGGTCGACGGCCGGGAGTTTTTCGACGGCGATGTCAACCTGGCGCTGAAGAACCTTCCGGCGGATGTCATCGCCAGCATCGAGGTCTTCGACAAGAAGAGCGAGCAGGCCGAGTTCACGGGCTTCGACGACGGCGAGCAGATCAAGACCATCAACATCGTCACCAAGGCCGGATTCCGCACCGGGACCTTCGGCGAGGTCTCCGCAGGCTACGGCACCGACGATCGCTACCGGGCCAACGGCAACGTCAATATCTTCGACGACGAGCGTCGCATCTCGATCCTCGGCCTGTCGAACAACATCAACCAGTTGAACTTCTCGCAGGAGGATCTGGCCGGGGTGATCTCCTCGGGAGCCTCCGGACGTGGCCGGGGCCGCCGAGGCGGAGGCCACCGTAGCGGCGGAGGCGGGCGCTCCGGGGCGTCGGGAGGCTCCGCGGCCGGGAATTTCATGGTCGGCAATATGGACGGAATCACGGCCAGCAACGGCATCGGCCTGAACTACGTCGACCAGTGGGGCGAGAAACTCTCCTTCTCGGGCAGCTACTTCTTCAACCAGTCGGACAACGACACGCAGACCGACATCGACCGCCGCTACTTCGAGAGCCTCTTCCCGGGGCAGACCTACGGCGAGACGTCGCAGTCGGAGATGGAGAACTGGAACCACCGCCTGCGCGGCAAACTCGACTACCGGATCGACCCCGACAATTCGCTGCAGTTCGTCCCCTCGGCGAGCTTTCAAACCAATACGCTGACCGATTGGCTGCAGGGTGCGAACCTGCTCGACGGCTCGCCGACCGATGCCGTCGAGAACACCTCGCGGAGCCGGACCGAGGCCTACAACATCGGGGCGGACCTGATCTACCGCCACCGTTTCGCCACTCCCGGACGCACGTTGTCGGCGGTCTTCAGCGGCAAGATTTCGGATAAGACGTCCGACACCTACAGTGACTACCTCACGCAGACCTTCGGAACGGAGACCGCCGAGGAGCGTTACGGACAATTCAAGGACTACGGCAACCGGCAATACACCCTGCGTGGCAACCTTATGTACACCGAACGGCTGGCCGAGCCGCTCCAGCTGCAGGCCGCCTACAAGATCGCCTGGTCGGATGCCGATGCCGACCGGCTGCTCTTCGACCGCTCGACCGTCGGGGATCTCTACGATCAGCTCAATGAGGAGCTATCAAACCGCTACACGTCGGACTACCTCACCCACGCCGCCGCGCTCGGGCTGCGCTACCATCGCGGCGAGCTGAACCTGATGATCGGGGCCGACCTCCAGTATGCCACCCTCACGGGCGACCAGCGCTTCCCGACGGAGGGCTCGCTCTCGAAGTCGTTCTTCTCGGTGCTGCCTTCGCTGACGGCCCGCTACTCGCTCGACCGCTCCAATTCGCTGATGCTGCGCTACCGCAGCAGTTCGACGGCTCCCGAAGTCGACGATCTGCAGGAGGTGGTTGACAACACCAACCCGCTCTTTCTCAGTTCGGGAAATGCCGACCTCGACCAGCAGATCGCCCACACCTTGAATCTGCGCTACATCCGCACGACCCTCACGGGGCAGACCTTCATCGCCATGTTCGGCGCCACGGCCCGCACGGGCTATATCGCCGACAGTACGATGATTGCCGACCGAGACCTGACACTCCCCTCGGGCATTACGCTCGAAAAGGGAGCGCAATACACGCGTCCGGTGAATCTCGACGGTTACTACAGCCTGCAGTCGATGCTCACCTACGGATTCCCCGTGGACTGGATCCGCAGCAACATCAACATCAGCTTCGCAGCCAACTACGCCAACGTCCCGACGCTGCTGAACGGCGTGCGGAGTTCGACACGCGAACTGAATCTCATTCCGAAGGTGATCATCGGCAGCAACATCAGCCATAACCTCGACTTCACGCTCTCCTATTCGGCGACGATCAACCGCCTGTTCAACTCGCAGCCCGGCGCCGCGCAGAGCGACTACACGAACCATCTGGCCGCTGCCAAACTGGGCTGGACCTTCTGGCAGGGACTCACCCTGCGCTCGACACTCAGCTACGTCCACTACGCGGGGCTGGCCGACGAGGCCGAGGACTACGTCATGTGGAACGCCTCGCTGGGCTGGAAGTTCCTCCGAAGCCGCCAGGCCGAGATCCGCATCGAGGCATGTGACCTGCTCGACAGCAACCGGGCCTTTTCACACCAGGTCTCGAGCAGTTACTACGACTACATTCATTCCAACGTCCTGAGGCC
>ENA-UEQL01001719-UEQL01001719.1-human-gut-metagenome-genome-assembly--contig:-NODE-1719-length-15035-cov-5.524201_pt1 | contig 15035 bp, 10 predicted proteins | sample MGYA00242905_ERZ507926 | MGnify/ENA primary metagenome ERZ507926 (study PRJEB26167, sample SAMN06115531) | human gut metagenome | host: Homo sapiens | place: China:Henan | collected 2015-09-09...
AGCGGGTGGCCGAATTTATGAAAGACTTGGAAATACAGGCCTTGGAACTGGGCATCCCTTGCAAGACGCGCCACAATGAAGTGGCTCCGAACCAGTTCGAACTGGCTCCCATCTATGAAGAGACCAACCTGGCAGTGGACCACAACATGCTGCTCATGTCGCTGATGAAGAAAATAGCCCGTAAACACGGATTCCGTTGTTTGCTGCACGAAAAACCGTTCGCCGGTATCAACGGGTCAGGCAAACACAACAACTGGTCACTGGCTACCGATACCGGAATCCTGCTGCACGGGCCGGGCAAAACTCCGACCGACAACCTGCGTTTCGTCACCTTTATCGTGGAAACGCTCATGGCAGTCTATCGCCATAACGGGTTACTCAAAGCCTCCATCATGAGTGCCACCAACGCCCACCGCCTGGGAGGGCATGAGGCTCCTCCGACCATCATTTCCTCGTTCCTCGGCCAGCAACTGAGCGACATACTCGAACATTTGGAACATTCTACGGACGATGAACTGATAGACGTAGCCAGCAAACACGGCATGAAGCTCGACATCCCGCAAATTCCGGAATTGCTGTTCGACAACACCGACCGCAACCGTACGTCTCCCTTCGCTTTCACAGGCAACCGATTCGAGTTCCGCGCCATCGGTTCACAAGCCAACTGCGCCGCCGCCATGATAGCCCTGAACGCGGCTATGGCCGAAGCCCTTATCGACTTCAAGACGCGAGTGGACGCTTTGATTGCAAACGGCGTAGACAAGACCAAAGCCATCCTGCAAGTGGTACGCGAGGACATCAAGACGTGCAAGCCCATCCATTTCGACGGTAACGGCTATTCCGAAGAATGGCAGGAAGAAGCCCGACGCCGTGGACTGGATACGGAACGCAGTTGTCCCCTTATCTTCGACCGTTATTTGGACGAAAGCAGCGTGAAAATGTTCGAGACGACCCATGTATTCACACGCAATGAAATCGAGGCACGCAACGAAATCAAATGGGAAACCTATACCAAAAAGGTACAAGTGGAGGCACGCATCTTCGGCGACATGTGCATGAACCACATCATTCCCGTGGCCACACGCTACCAAAGTGCCTTGATAGACAACGTGCACAAAGTACAGGAGGTTTTCCCTGCCGAGACTGCGGCCAGACTGAATGCCAAGAACCTGGAACTGATAGAAAAGATTTCGGAACACACGAGTTTCATTGCCGAAAATGCAGACCGGCTGGTGGAAAACCGGAAGGTGGCCAACCGCATTGAAAACGTACGCGAGAAAGCCATTGCCTACCACGACACGGTGGCTCCCATGTTGGAAAGTATACGCTACCACGTAGACAAACTCGAACTCATCGTAGACGACGAGATGTGGCCGCTTCCGAAATACCGCGAACTGTTGTTCATCCGATAACCATACGACATGGAGTATTTCTTTCCGGACCATCCGGTTCCGGCAAGAATACTCCTTGTTTATTTATAAACCTCAACCCTACACCCAATGAAAAGCTCTTTGTTTAAAATTACCGCAGGACTCTATCTTATCCTACTCACAGCCTGTTTTGGCGACCGCGACGGCAAGTATCCCGTCTTCCCGGAACAGCCGATGCAAAAAGCGCGCCAAGGATTCAAATGGGAAATCGTATCCGGCGCGGGACTGCAATTCTGGGCACAACGCGACAGCCAGACTTGTGTCGTCACGGACGGGATGCTCGAAGGGGCAGTCGTCAAACACACAGGCCGCTCCCGCTCCGACGGCCGTCCCGTCATCAAAATCTTCCATATCGAAGACGGCGACATCGACGACGTACTGGACCAATTGGAAGAAAGCCCGGGATGGAACAGCGAAGAAACCTGCAAGTTCAAGGAAGAAGATTGCGAACGCAAGGGAGTGACCCGTTACGTCCTCGTACCCACCGGCGACTATGCCGACCGGTTCGAAGCCGCCATGGAAGCGAAAGAGGCTATCCCCTCTACTTGTAACGGTTGGGGCGTGGGCAACAGCGGACGGAGGTATTTTGAAATCCACGACAGCCATCCGGACAAAGCCATCTTCATGGAAATAGGACAAGAGCAGCCTCTCTTCGATCCGGAAAGCATCGTCCTCACGGATATTCCCCTACAAACAGTCCGGGGAGAATTGGTCATAGGACACGAAGTACGCACTTTCACCTCTTGCGGTGACACAATGGTATATTGGGTCAAGGACCTGACCGAAAAACTCCTGCCCACTTACGACAACGCCACCCAAGGAACCCGGAACGGCTACCCGGCCTATGTACAACATCCTTGGGCAGCGAGTAGATGCCGCCTACCGTGGTATCATCATCCAAAACGGACACAAGTTCCTGCTTCAATAAGTTCTTTCAATACCGATAAATCTAAACGAGGCACTTGCAGGCAAGTGTCTCGTTTGTTGTAAGTGCATAAGAAGGAATAGATTAACCAACATAGCGTATCATTTTTTGGGGGCTATTATTAAATTAACTATGTTTCTTGCGCGAATGAAAAAATAGTTGTACCTTTGCGCGTCCGTTGGTGAATGGGCATACATACAATACAATTCGGGTTCTCTATGCGTGTCGGTGACTATTGAGTAGAATGCAGATTCTGCTTGTCGGAATGTGCGGATAGTTACTTATCAGAATGCACGGATAGAGATTAAAAGGGAATCGGGTGAAAAGCCCGGACAGTCCCGCTGCTGTAAGGTTTACACAATTTGCAGAAAGTATGCAAAAGTATTTGCGAGGTATTTGAGTATGCAAAGGTATTTGCAAAGTATCTGAGTATGCGAAGATATTTGCGGAATATAGTATGCAAAGATGTGTGTTTGTTGCAAGAACCACTGTAAGAGATTTGTTCTTATGGGAAGGCGCAACAGATGAACCAAGTCAGAAGACCTGCCTGCGTTGGTAGTCATACAAACGGCTTCGAGGAAAAGCACACATGACAAAAGACATTCCCTTATCTGTTTCCCGTATAGTCTATGGGGCATAGTGCCATATAGTTTATCGGTAGGAAATCGGAAGAAACAAGGGAGGCTAATGTTGCGCAGTACAACGCCGTTTGACAAGTGTCAGACGGCGGTTTTTGTTTTTATGGACAGACCTCCCCAAGCCCCTCCAAAGGAGGGGTGTGCAGAGTGAGCAAGAATAAATAACTAAACTAAACAATAATATGAACAAAAAATCCTTGTTATTGGGAGTGGAGGGTCTGCTGACTCTCCTCCCGCTTGGGGCAAAAGCCGACAATGTGCAGATGCCTCAATGGGGCAAACAGGTGGTGGTAGTGCCATCGGGCGAAGCGCTCAACTACTACGACTACACCGGTCACTACAACGGTGCGGACAATACCGGTTGGCAAATGGAATCGTATGCCACTACTATCTTCAAGCCAGCCAATGCCGGCGAGAAAGTGCAGATTGTATTCGAGACGGTAAAACTGATTGAGGGCGACGATTGGGAGACATCGGCAAGTCTGAAAGTATATAACGGCGTGTTTGATACCACCAAAGTAAGTTACACCAAGTATAGCAGCACTCCCTTCCAAAACACCAACATGCTCGAAGAGATGGCGAATGGAACATTCACAGGCAAGACCTATATGTCCACCGATGCAAGCGGTGCATTGTCGGTTTGCGTGTGCGCCTACGAGACCGACTACGACAAACAGCAAGGTTGGAAAGCCGTGGTAACAACGGTTAGCAGCAGTCCGATGGAGGTGAAATCTGCCACGGCAGACTACACCAATGCTCGCTCGGAGTTGTTTGTGAGTGAACCGCATGTGGTGTTGGGCGGTGTGCAAATCCAAGCGAAAGGCACAGAGAGTGCTGACCACTTGACAAGCCTCAGTTTCACACTGAGCGGTACGGTGTTCGATGCGAACCAAGTGCGTCTGTATCGTACCAAGGAAGCCACAGTGGCAGGTCTGACACCCATTGCCACCACGCTGACCAAAAACGATGAGACCCACACGCTGACCCTCAACGAGGCATTGGAGAGCGGCATTAACTCGTTCGTGTTGGCCGCTGACATGCAAGCCAAGACGCCTGTAGGGGCTACCTCTACGCTCACCATCACGGGACTGACCACCGCCAACGGTTTCACTACCCTCACACCCGCAACGCCTAAGACACAGACCGTCAGCGAAGTGAGAATGGTGAACAATGCGCATATCTATGTGTATGTGAGCGGCGAGATGCCCTTCTACGACGATGGCGGAGTGGACGGCAAGATAAGCAAGAACTTCAGCGGATATATCACTTTCCTGCCCTCTACGGCAGGCAAGAAAGTGCAGATAGATATGCACGACATCAGCCTGTTCTACACCTCGTCGGCAGCAGGTTTCGACCGCCAAGACATCCTCGCGTTCTACAACGGTACGACTGCTACAGCCGATAGCCTGGTCTATACGGTGGAGGCAGCCAAATTAGACAACTACACGCTCAAGAGTACGGCGGATAACGGTGCACTGACTGTTTATCTGCGCAGCAAAGAGGCTCCGGACTACTATCAAGGCACAGGCTTTGAGGCCGTAGTCAGCGAGTTTGCCGCACAGGCGATGACGATGACGGGTTCGACGGTAAGCAAGAAAAACAGTACCGTATCGGGTTGCGCAAGCGATGTACAGGTGATGTCGTTCAGTCTGACTACCGAGAACACCGAACCCGCACTGATGCCGACACTGTTCCGCTTCAACACCGGCAACACTTTTGCCGCAGCCGACAGCGCAACGCTCTACTATACAGGCAGTTCCGCCGATAACACCCCGCAACGCGTAGGCAAAGTGGGTGTGGAGAGCAACCAATTCAGCATTCCTGCCACTGCGCTGTCGCTCAGCGAGGGGGCTAACTATTTCTACCTCACCTACGATGTGGCTTGCAATGTAGCCAACGAGCAACAACTGTCGGCTAACATCGAGCAGGTGGATTTCAGCAACGGAACCACCTATCAGGGCTTCGATAACCCCGAGGGTGCACTGCGCGTCAACAATACTTGGTATTCGTCGTGCGGAGAGAAGACCTTATATATATATGGTGAGTGGGTGTTTACGCACACACCGCAAGACGAGTATTCCACGAGTTACAAAGCCGAAGATTGCAACCAAACGACAGTGTTCGTGCCGACCACCGAAGGCAGAGTGATGGAGATGGACTTCAGCGACTTTGCCGTATCGTTCAACAGTTACTCAAAAGCCACCTTCCGTATCTACGAGGGGCAAGGCACTACGGGTGCATTGCTCTGGGAGGCAGACAAAGACAACTGCGCTATGGGTCCGGGCGTGGTACGCTCGAGTGCAAGCGACGGGGCTCTGACGGTGGTGTTCAACGCCAATACGGAGTTCCGTACTTATGTAGGCGCCGGCAAGGGTTGGCACGCTGCCGTGCGCGAGTATCAACCTCGCCCGATGACTATCGACAGCACCCGTGTAAACGCGTTGTCTGCCGATGTTTTGGTGCGCGGTCAGAAGAAAGCCAAGTTGCTGTCGCTGAGTATTGCTACTTCGGGCAACCTCACGCCGCTCGGGCTGAAGACCGTATCGCTTACCCTCAATGATTGCGCACAGGCGGTGGATTCGCTCTTCTTGCTCCGCGGCACGGAGGTGCTGGCGCGTGTTCGGGGAAATACTTCAAAAAGTTGTTCCGGTTATGTTCCGAAACAAAAACGATCCTGTCATAGGCTGTGAGCAGCCGCCTTCTGCGCTCCGTATCGTCCTGCACGACGTTCTTCCATACGTCGTAATCGATGTGTATCCACTGGATCTTCTTTGCGCGGGTCTTGAGGTTTGCGATTTTTTCAAAGAAGGCTGAATTCTCAAACGGAACGACGATATAGTCGGCATCGGAAAAAGAGGCTCTTTGTGAGACCACGATTCCGTCAGCAAGCTCCGCGTGCACCGATGCTTCCGCTTTAACGGGAGAGTACAAAATGACCCCGTGGCCGCAGCTGCAAAGATAGTTGGCGATCTTAAACGTGGCGAAATGTCCGCCGCCTTTGTAGTTTATGTTGTCGACCGTAAAAATAATTTTCGCCATCCTTGGATCTCCTTCTATGGCTGAGTGATAAGTTTGATGAAGCCGTTGTCGTCGCTTGTAATTTTGCCGTACCGCCCGTCCTCCAGCATCTCCCTTACTCCGCCGACGTCGTTGGCAATCACCGGTACGCCGAGCGTTTTGGCCTCGTCGATCGTGACGGGCGTGCCCTCATACTCCGAAAAGAGCACGAGCGCATCGCACCGCGCGAGCAGGGGACACGGGTTTTCCATATATCCGGTCAGCGTCACGCACGGGCCGAGACCGAGCGCGTCGCGCCGCCGCCGGATATCCTCGAACAGCGGCCCGCTGCCGGCAAAGTACCAGCGGAACGCGAAGCCGCGCTTTTTCAGCTCCGCGGCGATATCGAGCAGCCGGTCATAGCGCTTTTCGCGCTCGAGCCGCCCGATGGTGATGAGATTGCAGACCCGCTCGTCCACCGGCACCGTGAGCGGCGCTTTGGCGCGCTCGCGTATTTCGCCGCGGAACACCGGGTTCGGCACGGCGAGCGTCTTGTCCGCGAACTGCGGATATACGGCGAGAAACTTCTCGCGCAGCGTCCTGTTGAGACAGACGATCGCGTCAAACCTGCGATAGAGCGCGGCGTCGTTTTTCGTAACGGCGCGCGTCCATTCGTTCAGCTCCCGCCAGGCGGCGTAGTCCGTATGGATCCATTGGATCTTTCCCGGATGGCGGCAGCGGGAGACAAATTCCCGCATTTTGGAGGCCTCGCTCACGACGAAGATCGTGTCGAAGGTCTCAAACGCCGCGGCCATGTTTCGCCGCAGCAGCGCTTTCGGCAGCACAGACTCGAGCCCGATGTGCGCGAGCACCGCGTAGGCGAGCCGGAGAAGCTTTCCGGCGAGGGATACGTCCCCGTCGCGCAGCACCTGCCGCGTCGGGCGTGAGAGCAGCCGCAGCCCACCTCCGTCGGGGATCTCAAGCAGCCGGAACTCCTGTCGGAGCGCGGCGTCCCGGCACGGCTCAGCGGAATAGAGCCATACCTCCGCTACGCCGGACACGGCGCGCGCCTGCGCGAGCGCCGCGGCGCGGGCGCCGCTCGCGTAGTTTATATCGTCGAATACATAGAGAGCCTTTTTCGTGTCGTTTTCCAATAGCGCTTCCAGTGTGTCCCGGGATGTTTCGGCGGCTGGACATTTCGCGTCCCGGCGCATCGTCTCCGCCGCGCCGCCGGTGAGAAAGGCGCGGAGGCTTTCGGCGATCTCTTCATCGGAAAAGCCGCAGAGGACGCCGTTTTTGCCGTCTTCGATCTGTTCGAGCGCGCCGGAGGTGCGCGTTGCGATCACCGGCACGCCGAGCGCCTTTGCTTCCGTGATGACCATCGACCACGATTCATGGTCGGAGAGGACGCACACGGCGTCGGCGCGGCGCATCACGCCGTAGGGGTTGTCGAGCGGGCCGGTCAGCGTGAAATAGTCTTCAAGCCCCGCATCCCGCACCGCAAGCCGGAGCTTTTCCACGAGCGGGGCGTTGGCAAGCGAGCCGATGTTCACCCAGCGAAACCGCAGCCCCTCGGAAAAGAGCCGCTGCATCGCCGCAACCTGCCGCAGATGGTTTTTCTCCTCACGCACGTTTGCGACCGTCACGAGCAGCGGCAGACCGTCTTCCGGCAGGGAGATGGGCAGCGTTTCTTCGCTCATGGCGAGTATCTTCTCACTGTCCACGCGGTTCGGGATAACCAGAGAGCGGGAGGCAAGCTGCGGATATTTCTTTATCGCGCCCTCCATCGAATGGCGGGAGGCGAAGAGAAAGCCGTCGAACTGCGCTTCAAAGCGCAGGATGTCCGGGTGGAGAAAGGCGGCCTTGTCCATGTCTGCGTGGATCCAGACATATTTGCGCCGTGCCGCGGCATAGCGCGCGCAGAGCGCGCTCGAAAACCACTCGCCGTAGGAGATGGCGGCGTCGTAGTATTGGTTTTGCAGATAGCGGATGGCGCCGCGGCGGAACGGCTGCGTGCCGGTGAGCTTCCACTCAAGCTTGAAGACGGCCTTTTTCACGAACGCGGTCTTTTTTTCGTTTTCGGCCACGTTGATGACGTGTACCCAGTCCGGTATCTCCGGTATGAGGGAGAGACTGCCCGGCAGATCGATCATATCAAAGATGAGAAGATCGACGTCGAAGCGCGCGCTGTCCATCGTGCGCAGGAGATTCACGAGCGCCGTTTCCGCGCCGCCCCTGAAGAACTGGTTGATGATAAAAAGGACGCGCTTTTTCTTCGGTGCGGCGGTACTCATGCGCGCATATACTCCCCGCACACGGCGTCCGCGTCGCCGAGCATGCGCATATGGCCGTGCTCGAGCCAGAGAGCCTTTTTGCAGATCTTCTGCACCTGCTCGATCGAGTGGGAGACGAAAACGACCGTTGCGCCGGAGGCGATCATCTCCTGCATGCGCGCGAAGCTCTTCTCCTGAAATTTATAGTCGCCGACGGCGAGGATCTCGTCGATGATGAGAATGTCCGGCACGTTCATCGTCGCAATGGCAAAGCCGAGACGCGCCACCATGCCGGAGGAATAGTTCTTCACGGCGGTGTCCACAAAGTCCTGCAATTCGGCAAACTCGATGATCTCGTCGAACCGCTCGGACATATACGCGCGGCTGTAGCCGAGGATCGCGCCGTTGAGATAGATGTTCTCGCGCGCGGAAAGGTTGGCGTCAAAGCCCGCGCCGAGCTCGATGAGGGGAGCAATGCTCCCGCAGGTCTCCACCGTGCCCTTGGTCGGCTTCAAAATGCCGGAGACGATTTTCAAAAGCGTGCTCTTGCCGGAGCCGTTCAGCCCGACGATGCCGAGAGAATCGCCCTTTTCGAGCGTGAACGATATGTCCCGCAGCGCCCAGAACTCCTGAAAATGGAGCTCCCGGCGCACGGCCTTGATGAAATATTCCTTGATGCTGTCGATCTTCTCCGAGCTGAGATTGAACATCATCGAAACATCGTTGACTTTAATAACGCTGCCCATGGCGCACCTCCGCTCAGACATACAGGACGAACTTGTCCTGCTTTTTATAAAATACGAAAAGCCCCAGCGCGAGCATCAAAAGCCCCAGACACAGGCAGAGAAGGTTTTCCTTCAGACTGGGGAACACGCCGTAGAGCACGATGGAGCGCATGTAGGTGACAAGGTGGTACATCGGGTTGATCTGCATGAGCTTCATCACGGCGTCCGGCAGGATCTCCACGGGGTAGAAGATGGGCGTGAAGTATGTCCACGCGAGAATGAACACGCTGTAGAAATGCGCGATATCGCGGAAAAACACCGTGACCGCCGAGAGCAGGATGCCGAGCCCGACGGAGAAGAGGAACGTATAGAAAATGGGGATCGGGAGCAGCAGGAGCGTCGCGTGGAACGGCGCGTCGGTAATGAGCATCACGATGAACATCGCAATGAGAGAAAACCCGAGATTCACAAGCCCCGAAAGCACATTCGAGAGCGGGAAAAGGTACTTCGGGATATAGACCTTTTTGATGAGGGAGGCGTTGGATATGATCGAGTTGAGCGCGGTCGTCGTCGATTCCGAATTGAACGCAAAGATGAGCGAGCCCGAGAGATAATAGATCGGGAAATTCGGGATATTCTGCTTGAAGAGCGTGGAAAAGACGATCGTGATGACGACCATCATCGGCAGCGGGTTGAGCACCGTCCACACGAGCCCCAGCGCGGAATGGCGGTAGCGCACCTTGATGTCGCGCACCACAAGCTCGCGCAGCAGCGGCGTGAACCGGCGAAAGCCCTCCATTTTTTCTTTTACGTAGCCTTTGTTGAATGCCATGATCCGGTATTCCTCACTTTTTCGTATCGCGGCTCTGCAGCTTCCACTGCAGCCGCTTTACCGAGCGCATCATGCCGCGCGGAACGCACGCCATGATGAGCGGTTTGACAAGATAGATGTAATCCGAAGCCGGGGAGCCCATCGCGTGCAGTCCGCGCGCGCGGACGCGAACCTCATACATGCGGGTCCTGGCATTGTGACGGAGATAGGCTTCCTGCGGTTCGTACACCGAGTAGAGCACTTCCTGCAAATTCTCCCCGATCACGCCGTTGGCGGCAAGCCGCATGACGAGATCATAATCCTCCGTGCGGCGCGTTTCGGGGGAGGTGCTGTAGCCGTTCACGCTCTCGAGCACGGCGCGGCGGAAGAGCATCGTCGGGTGGAAGAAGGGATTCTTCTGCGCGATGATGTGCTTCGTGATCTTCTGCGGAAACTGCCGCGTGCTCCATACGCCGGTATCGTCGAAAACGCGCACGCCGCACGCGGCGTAGGGCGCGCCGGACGAGAGCAGAAAGTCCATCGTCCGCTTGATGCGGTCAGAGTCGGAAACATCGTCGGCATCCTGCCGGGCGATGTATGCGCCCTGCGCGTGCGCAAGGCACTCGTTGAGCGAAGCGCCGAGACCGAGATTTGTTTTGTTTTGGAAGATCGTGACGCGCGCATCCTGCGCGGCAATGCGCTGCATGATGCGCCATGTATCGTCTGTGGAGGCGTCGTCGCAGAGGATGAGCTCCAGATCGCGGTACGTCTGCGCCAGAACGGACGCCGCCGCCTTTTCGAGCGTGGGGGCGCCGTTATATACGCTCATGAGAACGGAAACGAGTCCGGCATCGCAGTTGGGCATTTTTCCCCACCTCCGGGTTAGTATAAACGTATCAGAGGCATAAAAACCCTTTATAAAGGTAACACTTTTGCGCGATGATAGCAAGCAGTATGTTTTTCCTGTACGGAAAAACCGCCGGAAAGAGTCATTTTCCCGGTTGACAAGCGGATATTTCGTGATAGAATGTATAAGATTTTTGGGCTATGACGAAGCAAGCCGCGCTGATACGGTCTACAGAGAGAGGGGGAGGCTGAAAGCCCCTCGTCCGGCGCCGCGGCAGCCACTTTTGAGCCTTCGCGCGAAGAGCGCGGCGGTCCGCCTCCGTTATCGGGCGCACGAGATACGGCTGGCGTCAGCGCTTAAAGCCGCAATCAGGGTGGTACCGCGTGGAATGTTTTTCCCCGCCCCTGTTTTTCGGGGGCGGGGTGTATTTGTTTTTGGAGGTTAGTATGAAGAATTTCGGACTCAATGAGCTGCGGGAGATGTATCTCTCCTTCTTTGAGACAAAAGGTCATCTGCGTCTGCCCAGCTTCTCGCTGATCCCCCGCAACGACCCCTCGCTTCTGCTCATCAACGCCGGCATGAGCCCCATGAAAACATGGTTCACCGGGGAAGAAGAGCCGCCGCGCCGCCGCGTGACGACCTGCCAGAAGTGCATCCGCACGCCCGATATCGAGAACATCGGCAAAACGGCGCGCCACGGCACCTACTTTGAAATGCTCGGCAACTTCTCCTTCGGCGATTACTTCAAGCGCGAAGCCATCCACTGGGCGTGGGAATTTCTGACCTCCCCCGACTGGGTCGGCATCGATCCCGACCGGCTGTACCCGAGCGTCTATCTCGATGACGACGAGGCCTGGAACATCTGGCACAACGAGATCGGCATCGCCCCGGAGCGTATTTTCCGCTTCGGCAAGGAGGACAACTTCTGGGAGCACGGCAGCGGTCCGTGCGGCCCCTGCTCCGAGATCTACTACGACCGCGGCGAGAAGTACGGCTGCGGCAAGCCCGGCTGCACCGTCGGCTGCGACTGCGACCGCTATATGGAGGTCTGGAACATCGTCTTCTCCCAGTTCGACAACGACGGCCACGACCACTACACCGAGCTCAAGCAGAAGAACATCGACACCGGCATGGGTCTTGAGCGCTTGGCCGTTGTGTGCCAGGACGTTGATTCGCTCTTCGACGTCGACACCGTGATGAACATCACGAACAAGGTCACGGAGATCACCGGCGCGAGCTACGGCCAGAGCCGCGAGAAGGACGTGTCCCTGCGCGTCATCACCGACCACATCCGCTCGGCTTCCTTTATGATCTGCGACGGCGTGCTGCCCAGCAACGAGGGCCGCGGCTACGTGCTGCGCCGCCTGCTGAGAAGAGCCGCCCGCCACGGCAAGCTGCTTGGCGTCAACCGTCCGTTCCTCTATGAGGTCGTGGATACGGTCGTGCACGAGAACGAAGGCCATTATCCCGAGCTGCGCGAGCGTCAGGCCTATATCACCAAGGTCATCCGCACCGAGGAGGAGAACTTTGCCAAGACCATCGACGGCGGCATGAAGATCTTCACCGAACTTCTGAACGCCCACAAGGAGAAGGGCGAGACCGTCTTCTCCGGCGCGGACGCGTTCAAGCTGTACGACACCTACGGCTTCCCCATCGACCTGACGGTCGAGATGGTCGAGGACGAGGGCATGACGCTCGACCGCAAGGCCTTTGACCACGAGATGCAGGAGCAGAAGACCCGCGCCCGCGAGGCGCGCAAGGCGCTCGGTGACCTCGGCTGGGCGGGCGTTGAGTTCGGCAAGGACATTCCGTCCACGGAATTTGTCGGCTACGACCACGATTCCGTCGACGATGCGAAGGTCGTCGCGCTGGTGGTCGAGGGTGAGCAGGCCGAGGCTATGATGAGCGGCGTGGAGGGCATCATCGTGCTCGACAAGACGCCGTTCTATGCCGAAATGGGCGGCCAGATCGGCGATACGGGCGTCATCCGCTGCGGCGAGGCCGTGTTTGAGGTCACGGACGTCCAGAAGAACAAGGGCGGCAAGTTCATGCACACCGGTAAGGTCATCCGCGGAAGCTTCCAGCTCGGCGACACCGTGACGGCATCCATTGATTCTGAGCGCCGCATGGCCATCCGCCGCGGCCACACGGCCACCCATCTTCTCGACGCCGCGCTCAAGGCGGTGCTCGGCGACCACGTGCATCAGGCCGGTTCTCTGGTTGAGCCCGACCGTCTGCGCTTCGACTTCACGCACTTTGAGTCCATCACGCCCGAGCAGCTGCTCGCGGTCGATACTTTCGTCAACGACGCGATCCTGCGCGGCATCCCCGTTGTGACCGAGGTGCTGCCCATCGAGGAAGCAAAGAAGAAGGGCGCTGTCGCCATGTTTGGCGAAAAGTACGGCGACGTTGTCCGCGTGGTCGAGATGGGCGATGTGTCCATGGAGTTCTGCGGCGGTACGCACCTTGACAACACCGCCAAGGTCGGCCTCTTCCGCATCAAGAGCGAGGGCAGCGTTGCCTCCGGCGTGCGCCGCATCGAGGCTATCACCGGCAAACAGACGCTCGAAGAGCTTAGAAGCGGCCAGGAGAAGCTCATCCGCGCGGCGCAGCTCTTAAAGACCACGTCGAACGAGCTCGAAAGCCGCATCGGCGGCATGCTGAGCGAGATGAAGGAGATCAAGAGCCAGCTTGAAAAGTTCAAGGAGCAGGCATCGCTCGGCGAGGCGCGCACGTTCCTGACCTCCGCCAAGGAAGTGAAGGGCCTGAAGCTCGTCACCGCCCAGCGCGACGGCATGGATGCAAACGCCCTGCGCAAGCTCGGCGACTTCCTGCGCGACAAGGAGCCCAAGATCATCGGCGTGCTCGCCTCCGTCAAGGACGGCAAGGTCACGCTTCTGGCCGTGTGCGGCAAGGAAGCGGTCGCAAGCGGAATCAAGGCAGGCGATATCATCAAGGCCATCGCGCCTATCTGCGGCGGCAAGGGCGGCGGCAAGCCCGACTCTGCCATGGGCGGCGGCACCGAAGTCAGCAAGGTCGACGACGCGCTCGCGGCGGTGGATGATCTCATCCTGAGCAAGCTCGGCTGATGGCGGCGTTACCGAAGGATCCGGCGATGCTGCTGAGCGCCGTGAATATGAAGCTGCGCGATTTTTACGATTCTGTCGATTCGCTGTGCGATGATCTGGACGTTGCGCGCGAGAGCATCGAAACATCGCTTGCAGGCATCGGTTACACCTACGATGCCGAGAAAAATCAATTTGTGTAAGATAAAATTACTTTACAGAAAGGAGCGATAAAACATGTCTGATTGTCTGTTCTGCAAGATCATCGCGGGCGACATCCCGTCGAACAAGGTCTACGAGGACGACCTCTGCTATGCCTTCAACGACATCGCGCCGCAGGCACCGGTGCACTTTCTTGTGATCCCGAAGGCGCACATCGCATCTGTCGCGGGCGTGAACGAAGAGAACAGCGCCGTCGTCGCCCACATTTTTGAGGTCATCCCCAGAATCGCAGCGGCGGAGGGGCTGGCGGGTGGCTACCGGGTGGTCAGCAACTGCGGCCCCGACGCGGGTCAGACCGTGCCGCACCTGCATTTCCACATCCTCGGCGGCAAAACGCTGGCGCTGGATATGGCGTGACATCTTAGGGCCTATCTGAAAACCGGCATCCTTTGGGTGCCGGTTTTTCGCGCTTGACATCTTTCGGTTTTTTGCTATACTATGCTCAGATCGCAAAACAAATAAGGCAGCACCGCGCAATTCGGCAAGGAGGCACAGCAGAAGATTTTGTGCCAGATCAAAGTTTCCAAACCGGAGGAATACTGGATGTACCCGCAAGGGGTATGCCGCATCCGTAAGCCAGCTTGCGCTGGCAACGGTTGCGCTATATTTCGAACTTTTCAAACCGCCGAATTGGCGGAAAAGATCCGCCGAAGCGCGCAGACACAATTGTGCGGTGTTGCCTTAAGACTCCAGGCTTCTGAGCAAGGCGATTTCTTCCTGGTAGCCGGGCAGCTCGTTGGGAGTCTCCTGAATCATGGGCTTGTCCCGGAGCGCCGGATGGCACGGAAGGTTTCCAGCCCCAGACTGCCCTTGCCAAGGCACTCGTGCCGGTCTTTATGACTGGCAAAGGGATTCTTGGAATCGTTCAGGTGCAGGGCTTTCAAGCGATTCAGGCCGATGACCCGGTCAAATTCCCGGAGAACCCCGTCCAGGTCGTTGACAATATCATAGCCCCCGTCGTAGACATGGCAGGTGTCCAGGCATACGCCGACGGTATCGTCTCCCGTGGCATCCAGGATGGCTTTCAGCTCCTCGAACCGACCGCCTACCTCGCTGCCCTTGCCCGCCATGGTTTCCAGCAGCACCGTCACCGGATACCCGG
>ENA-UEQL01001720-UEQL01001720.1-human-gut-metagenome-genome-assembly--contig:-NODE-1720-length-15033-cov-5.317531_pt1 | contig 15033 bp, 11 predicted proteins | sample MGYA00242905_ERZ507926 | MGnify/ENA primary metagenome ERZ507926 (study PRJEB26167, sample SAMN06115531) | human gut metagenome | host: Homo sapiens | place: China:Henan | collected 2015-09-09...
ACGCTCGCTCGCATTGCAGGTGGCAGAGGATCCGCACGAATACTACATCATCGAGCTTAGCTCATTCCAACTCGACACCTACTCCGACTCCGACGCCCACTCCGACACCGACGCCGACGCCGGCGCCTACTCCGACACCCACTCCGACGCCGACCCCGACGCCTACTCCGACGCCCACTCCGACACCTACCCCGACGACGGCGCCCACTCCGACACCTACCCCGACGACGGCGCCTACCCCGACGCCCACTCCGACACCTACTCCGACACCTACGCCGACGCCGACACCTACCCCGACGCCGACTCCGACGACGGCGCCCACACCGACGCCGACGGCGAAACCCACCGCCACGCCGACACCAGCGCCGAAAGCGACAGCCACGCCCAAACCCTCTGCCTCGGCAAGCGCTTCGCCCGCCTCCGGCATCACGGTCTCGCCGGACGTCTCCGCCCCGGCGGATATCCCGGCAGACGCCCCCGCTTCTGATGTGCCCGGCACCGACGTTTCCAAAAGCGAAGCCGGCAAAACTAAAAGCGCCGACAGCGCGCCCTCCTCTCCCGCGAGCGGCAGGACCTCTTCCGCAGCCCCGGCGGTCATCGGCATTTCCGCCGCCGTCATTTTGCTGATCCTGTTCCTTCTGTTCCGCCGCAAAAAACAACAGTAAGTAAGAAATAAGCCAAAAGAGAGCATTGCAGGTTTTGAACTGCAATGCTCTCTTTCTTCATGTTCTATTACTGGATCGTTTCGCTGTGGTTGAGAACGCCGGTGCTGTAAAGGAAGAGCACGTCGTCCGCCTGCGAGAGATCCACGAACCGTCCGGCAAGGGCAGGCGCCATATACCGGATGTCCACGACCGTGACCTTGGCATAGCCCTGCGCGAGCAGCGGGGCAATGCTGCTGCCGAACGAATCGCGGAAGATCACCAGCTCCCGGTCCGTTTCAGCGTTGGGGTTTTCGATCGTGAGCAGTGCTTTCGTCCCGCCGAGGAACATTTCGTATCCGTCGCGCCCCGCGGCGAGGGTAAGATCGTAGACAGGGATCTCCGCACCCGTTTCGTAGTCATACACGCGAAGCGCCGCTATCGTGCCGTTCGTGAGATAGCGCAGCGCGTCCGGTTCTACGGGAAGTGCGTACTGCCCGGCGTACACGCCGCGAAACGCCGAGGACACATCCACGGTCTCATATTCCGCTGGAAGCGAAGCGCCCATCGCCGCGGCGATCGCCGCCGCCGTTTCTCCCAGCGTTTCCTGCCGCCAATGGGTATCGGTGCGGTAGTACATATCAAGTGAGAGGGTATCAAAAATATCGATATACTCCGCAAACGTCATCCCGGCGCGCATCGTATCGGTGAGAAGCTCATAGTCCATGGCGGGATAGCCGTTTTGCTCCGCAAGGAAATAGTTCTTATCCGGCACAACGCTATAGTAAACGTTCGCGCCTGCATTGGCAAAATACGTTTCATATACGGTGGAAAACCGCTCCGCCGCGTGCCGGACGAGATCGGTATTCACCGGATAGTCTAGCTTTGCGAGATGCCCGCCGGCTGCATATACGCCGTTATTATCGAACTGCCGCAGGATATCCCCGGAGAAAAATGCCTTGAGCGCGCGGAAGCTGTCCCGCAGCGGGAACTGGTCGAGCGCATACTTTTCAAAGGCGGTCATATACGTCCCGTCCGCCACCGCCGAGGCGCGCAGCGCCGGGCGCTGGGCGAGCTTTCGCCGCTCGGAGAGCGAGTCGGTCCTGTCCGGCGTCAGGATCGCCGCGAGCAGAAAGCCCGCAAGAAAGAGTCCCGAGAGCGCAAGCGTGAGAATATTTCGGATCTTCTTCATGCCGCACCTCCTCAAAACCGGAAATAGAGGAACGGGTTAAACGACCCGTCCACCAGAAACGCGGTGCAGAGCGCGAGCAGCGCGAGCGTGCAGAGCGGCTCTGCTACCGTGAGCACCGGCGCGAGAGACTTTGCCTCCTGCGCCTTTTTCCAAAGCATCGCCGGGAGCGGCGTTGCGCCGAGCACGGCGAGCGCGAGCACGACGCCGTAGCTCCGGAGCATATAGACTGCTTCCGTCCCCAGCCCCGAAGCCGTCCCCGCGCCGAAGAGCGTACCGAGCTGATGCAGCGCATCCTTCAGAGACGCCGCGTCAAAGAGCACAAAGCCGAGCGTTACGGCGAGAAGCACATAGACGTGCGGAAGAACTCGCCCCTTTTTCAGCGCCGGAAGGAGGAAGAACTTTTCTGCCATGAGCAGCACTGCATAGAAAAGCCCCCAGAAAACAAAATTCCACGCCGCGCCGTGCCAGAAGCCGGTGGCCATCCAGACGACGAGGATGTTGAAAATGTGCCGGATGCGGGAGCAGCGGCTGCCGCCGAGCGGGATATAGAGATAGTCCTGGAACCATGTGCTGAGCGACATGTGCCAGCGCCGCCAGAACTCCGTGATGCTCTTTGCGATATACGGATAGCGGAAGTTTTCCGGGAACGAAAAGCCGAAGATGCGGCCCAGCCCGATGGCCATATCGGAATACCCGGAAAAATCAAAATAAATCTGGAAGGTGAAGGCAAGCGCCCCCAGCCAGGCCGTCCCGGCCGTCAGGCTCGTCCCCGGCAGCGCCGCCACGGTATCCCACAGGGCGCCCACCTGGTTCGCCAGCAGCACCTTCTTGCCCAGTCCCACGGTAAACCGCCCGATGCCTTCGGCAAACTGCGCCGCCGTTTCTCTGCGGCCGCAAAGCTGCTGCTCCACCGTCTTATACTGCACAATGGGCCCCGCGATCAGCTGCGGGAACAGCGCAATATAGGTCCCGAAGGTGATGGGGTTTTTCTGCGCCGCCACCGCCCCCCGGTAAACGTCGATCACATAGCTCAAAGCTTGGAAGGTATAAAAGCTGATGCCGATGGGCAGCGCCAGCTCCAGCAGCGCCAGGTGGCTGCCCGCTATCCCGTTCACCGTATCGATCAGCAGGTCAGCATACTTAAAGACTCCCAGCGCCCCGATATTCCCCACGATACAAAGGATCAGCAGGCCCTTGGCAGGGGAGGGCTTCTGCCGCTTCTGCAGGGCGGCCACCCCCAGCCCGCACAGGTAGTTAAACAGGATGGACGCCACCATCAGCCGGATATACACCGGCTCCCCCCATGCATAGAACAATAGGCTGGCCGCCAGCAGCCACAGGTTCCGCAGGACTCTCGGGCACAGGTAATACACCCCTATCACGATGGGGAAGAACAAAAACAAAAAGGTCAGGCTGCTGAATACCATAGCGGCTCCTTACAAGTCAGCAAAAGCCGCAGAGAGATCGGCTCTGCGGCCCTTGGAAAATTTCTGCATCATCCGGCACACGGGCGCTGCGCCTGCGCTCACCGTCGGGGCGACCCTCCGCCGGCGCTCCGGGCACCCCTCCCGCGCTGCGCCGCAGCGCCCTGCGGACGCCGCAGCCCCGCGGCATCAGGCAAAGTACTGGTCGATCACCTTATTGGCGTTATCGGTGTCGTCGGTCACCGCCACCGCCACATACCGGCCCATCGTGTGGATCTTGGCCTTTTGCAGCAGCGCCACCTCGTCCACGTTGTACTTTGCGTCTATGCTCTCATCGATATAGGACTGGATCAGCGCCTTTACCGCAGCGGCAGCGTCCTTGTCCTTGCAGGCAAACACCGCACACCGCAGGTAGGCGGAGTCATTCGCCGCCAGATACGCCTCGGTGCCCTCGGGCAGCTCATCGCCCAGCAAAACGCCGGCCATGCTGCCGTCCAGCTCGGTGGCGTTGTCGGTGTAGGTCACATCGTTCAGCAGCGCCTTAAACATCGCCGCAGCGTCTACGGTCTTGTCGGTCGCCTTTTCCCCGCCGCAGGCGGCAAAGCAAAGGCACAGCATGGCGGCCAGCAGTACAGCTACAAACTTTTTCATGGGTAATCTCCTTCTCGTCAGCTATTTTCAGTTCGATGGCTTAAAATCATAAACGGTCACGCCGTCCATCACCACATCGCCGGGGCGGTAGCCCTCCGGCACGTCATATTCTCCGTTGTAATCGTCGGGCAGCACCACGTGGTGCAGCAGGTAGTCCATCCACACCCGGCAGTACTCGGCGTTCAGATGCACCCCGTCCCAGCTTGCCTCATCCAGCAGGTAGCCCTTTTCATCCACCAGCTTCGGGGGGATATCCACATACCATACCTGCTTTTCGGTGCAAACCTTCATCAGCTGCTCGTTGAACTCCCGCACGTGCGCCAGCGAAAACCCGCTTGACGCCCCGCTTTGCTCCTTCAGCTCGGTCACCGGCAGCACCGCCTGCACGTAGATATCGGCGTCGGGGTGGCTCTTTTGGATCAGCCCCACCAGCCGGGCAAAGTACTGCCCGAAGGTCTCGGCGTCCAGCCCCATATCGTTCATCCCGAAGATGAGATAAAACCGCTTGCCCCCCACCTTGGGGATCATGTTGGCCACCGTGTCGGTCCCCAGACCGGGCAGCGTGGCCTCCTTCTTGGTGTAGTTGGTCAGCGAAAGCGACTTGACCGCCAGCGAGGTGCAGTTGGAAAGACTGTTGTACAAAATCAGCCCCTGCGAACGGCTGTCACCCAGGATCACCGCATCGTCGAACCACTTTTCGCTTACCTGCCGGCTTTCCGGCACCACCGGGTCAAACGTCGGGTGATAAATAATATCATCGTCCGGCTTGGTACCGGTCCCGGCCGGATCGGGTACGGGGTCCCCTCCGGGTGTTACGGCCGGTCCGGGGTCGGGGGGGTTAATCTCCTTGTTCAGCGCCGGGATGACCCAATGCACCATCGCAAAAATAACCGCCGCCACCAGCAGTACCGCCGCAGCCGCCACCAGCATCCTGCGCCGCCGCAGCACCCTGCGCCGGGAATGATTATAGTGTTCTCGCATCTTGCGTCACCTCGCAGTCCCATCAGAACCCGGGCATCGGGCCGCAGGCCCCCGCCGCCTCCGGCGGCGGGTCGCCGCGCCCCCGCAGGGGGTGCGGCGTGGCCGCCCCGCAGGGGCGGCCGGCCTGCGGCCCGCCCGGTCCTGTACTCACCTGTGCCGACGGCACAAAAATCTATTCTCTATTGTACCACAAATCCGCAATAAAACAACACCCCCGCAAAACATTAACCGTTTTTTTCCTGCGGGAGAAAAATACCCCCCGGCAGGCACTCCCCGCCGAGGGGCATCGTGTGCTATTCCGGCTTACGCCGCAGCATAAATGAACGGCTCCACATCGGTGTGGTTCTTCCATTCGTTGGTCACACCGGCATCGCCCAGCAACGCTATCACGGCGTCGTTGAACTCCGCTACCTTCTTGCTGTCCACAGCCTTCAGGTCGAAGTCCGCGTCACCGGCATCCTGCAGGATGGCAGCATCCTCGGTGCCGTTCAGCAGTGCCAGCGCGGTCTTTACGGCCTGCTGCCACTGGAAGGAGAAGTAGTCCTTCTGGGTGTCGTTCATCCCGCCCAGGTAGCTCTTGACGGCCTCCGCCGCCTTGCCGCTGTCGTCGTTCCCCAGCTTCATCACCGCAACGGCCGCATTGGCCTGCTGCAGGCTGGCACCGGCGCTACCGTAGCTTGCGGTATCCACGGCCACCAGCAGCTTAATGAGCGCATCCTCGCTTTCGGGGGTGTACATCCAGTCGGTCACGCTGCCGCTGTAATCCACCTTAACAGCAGGCTCCGGGTCGGGTGTGGGGGTCGGATCGGGTGTGGGAGTCGGGGCGGGCTCGTTGCCGCAGGCGACCATCGCCAGCGCCATCAGCGCCGCCATTACAATGACGATCAATCTCTTGTTCTTCATAAATCAATTCATCCTTTCTGCAAAAAAGACGTTTTTGCCTCGGAGCATTTCTCCGCTGCTCCGATGCCATTTTAGTATATCCCGCAGGCGAAATCTTCACTCATTTTGCAAATAAATATCGTAAATTTTGTGAACAGTTTTCCACTATATTCCATTCTTGCCCCCCCCCGCCGCCCCCTGCAAGGGGCCGGCAACCGGGCCGCAGGCCGCCCGCCGTACCGGCGGGCAAGCGAACCTCCGGTTCGCTTCGGCGGCTTCGCCGCCGGGCCTGCGGCCCGCCCCACCCCCGCACAACCCCTCCCCCTCCGCAAGGAAGGGGAAGTGTGAAGGGGGAACCATGGCGGTTCCCCCTTCGCGTTTAATTAGGGCACAGACTGCCCCTTTGCGGAAAGGTATGTGCTCCCCGCCATCTTCCGCACCAATAAAAAGCACCCCGGCCGGGGTGCTTTTTATTGGTGCGGAAGATGGGACTTGAACCCACACACAAAATGTACTGGCTCCTAAGACCAGCGCGTCTGCCATTCCGCCACTTCCGCAGGGAACAACCCCTATCTTACCACGACAGAAGCCCCGCTGTCAAACCCGGCGACGAAAACAGATGGGCGCTGGCTGCGTTGCGCCTCGACAGGCGCCAGCCCGCCTTCGCCGCTGCCTTGCCATCCTCCCATCTCTTCCCGCCGCCTGCCTCTTACGGCCTGCTCTCGTGGGCAAATACCGCCACCTCGCTGATCTTCTCAAAGCCCAGCCCGGCGTAAAAGCTCTCCCGGTGGGCCTCACACGCCACCAGCGGTACCAGCCCCCGTTCCCGCAGCCAGCCGGCGCAGCGGTAAACCACCGCCCGGCCCAGCCCCTGCCCCTCGCAGTCGGGCAGCGTCGCCACATAGCTGATCTGCCCGTACCGGGTGCCGCAGTCGGTCACCGCCGCCGCCGAAACCGCCTGGCCGTCCCGCTGCAGCGTCACGGTGTAGCCTACCCGGCGCCGCTCCGCCAGATGCAGGTTCACCACTGCCGTCTCGTACTGGGCCGGGGTCAGCTCCACCACCGCCAGGTTGCAGTCGGCCACGGCAGTCGCCGTACCGGGGCAGTATGCCGCCTCCGGCACGGGCCCCTCCGGCAGGGGCAGCGCATCGGGCAGCGCCATCACCGCCAGCGAAAGCTCCGGCTCGCCGTTCTCCTCCCGCCACAGCGGCGCAAGGGCCGGGCACAGCATCACCCAGCCCTCGTTGCGCCACCGCAGATAGTCCACCATCACCGGCGCAGCCTCCGGGGTAAAGGCGCTGGCCCACAGGGAATGTCCCTTTTGCAGAATGACCCCCTGCGGGGTGCGGTCCCGCAGCCCCCCGTAAACGCCCCAGAATTCATACACCAGCCCCATGCCGCAGCACCGTGCCGCCGATTCGACCATCGTAGCGAGTAGCGGCTCTCCGGGCAGATCCCGCAGCCTGCGGTCATCGTAGGCCAGCCGCCGTATCATCATAGCGCCAGCGCCCCGGGCAGCAGACGCAGCAGCTCCAGCGTATTCTCAATGTCCTTTTCATCCGCCACGCACGCCGGGGAATGCAGGTACCGGCTGGGAATGGAAATAGCCATCACCTCGCAGCCGCCCGCGGCGGTCATCAGGCTGCGGCTCTCGTTCCCGCCGAATACCCCCTCCTTGGTCTGGTTGGGGATGCCGTTTTCATCGGCCAGCGCCCGCACCTTTTTGTACAGGTCGTAGGTGTAAATGGTGCCCCGGTCCATGAAGGAAACCACCGGCCCCTGCCCCAAACGGCAGACCTTGCGCTCCTCCGGTACCCCGGCCAGGTCGCCCGCCGTGGTGGTCTCCACCGCTACCGCAATATCGGGGCGCAGGGTATAGGCAGCGGTCTTGCCGCCGAAGCAGCCTACCTCCTCCTGCACCGTAAAGGAAAAGCAGCAGTCACAGGGCAGCTCCTCCCGGATCATCGCCAGCAGCATGGCACAGCCGGCCCGGTCGTCCAGTGCACGGCCGGCCACCCGGCCCTCGCCGTAGTGCAGCACCGGCCCGGTAAAGGTCACCATATCGCCGGGAGCCACCCGCTTTTCAGCGTCGGCCTTGTCCTTTGCCCCTATGTCTATCTTCATGGCGGAGAGTTTGCCGGGGTCGCAGCGCTCCTTTTCATCGCACAGGTGCACCGGCTTGCAGCCCACCATCCCGGGGATGCCGTCATCCCCCACCAGCACCATGCGGCCGCCGGTCACCTCCGGCTGCACGCCGCCCACCGGCGCAAAGGAAAGAAATCCCTTCTCGTCGATACCCGTCACGATAAAGCCCACCTCGTCCATGTGGGCGGAAAGCTGCAGCACCTTTCTGGCGGGATTTTTCCCTTTTTTGCGAACCAGCAGGTTGCCCAGCGGGTCCACCTCATAGTCGGCGTGGCCCTTTATCTCTCCGATGAGATACTCCCGGACGGCGGCTTCTCTGCCGCTGGGTCCCCGCAGGGCGCACAGCGCCTCGATATCCTTCCACAACTGCTCGTATTTCATGTTAAATGCCCTCCTTTGCGGCCAGTGCCATCAGCCGGGCGGTGTTTACCACATCCTCCGGGTCAATGGTCTCGGCAACGGTATGCATGCTCCGCAGCGGGATGGACAGCAGCGCCGTCCTTACCCCCTGCCCGGCGATCGCCAGCTCATCGGCATCGGTGCCGGTGCGGCCGCCCATCGGCTCGTGCTGCACCGGGATCTCATGCGTCTCGGCCAGCTTTTTCAGCTTTAGGGTAAATTCTCTGTCCAGGATGGGCGCATAGCCCAGCATGGTGCCGCCGCCCAGCGGCGCGGTCTTTTCCGGGGCGCAGCCAAAGCCGTCCCCGAAGCTGACGTCCACCGCAATGGCATAGTCGGGCATCACCGCAAAGCCGCCGGTCCCGGCGCCCTGTCCGCCTACCTCCTCCATGCTGGAGAGCATCACCGTTACCCTGCAGTCGGGTTTTTCGGCGACAATTTCCTCGGCGGCAGCCAGCACCGCCACGCAGCCGATGCGGTCATCCAGCGCAGGCCCGGCCAGCCGGCCGTTCTGCAGCTGTGCCGGCTTCGCCGCAAAGGTGACGATATCCCCCGGCGCAAAGAGCTTCGCAGCGGTCTCGGCGGTAAACCCGGTATCGATGAGCAGGTTCTCGATCTTGATGGAATGGTCGGCGCCGTCCCCCGCCAGATGCGGCGGTACCGAGGTGACGATGCCGGGGTAGTCCCCCTTTTCCGCATGGATGACCACCGGGGTGGCGGGCAGCCAGCGGGCGTCTATGCCGCCCACCTTGGAAAAGCGCAAAAAGCCCTCCTCCACCCGTGTCACGATAAACCCGATCTGGTCAAGATGGGCCTCCAGCAGCAGGTGGGGCGCACCCTCTTTCCCCTCATTGACGCAGCACAGCAGGCTGCCCAGCGGGGTTCTCGTCACCTCGCCCAAGGGGGCGAGCAGCTCCTTGGCCGCCGCAAAAGCGGCACATTCCCGACCGCTGGGGCCGGGGGCTTCGCACAGCTTTCTGGCGGCTGCGGTTATTTTTTCGGCAGTGATATTCATGGTGTTCCTCCTTGTATTGCTTCCGGCAGGCCGCTGGCTTGCCGGGGGAGCTTCTTTTCGGGTCCCTGCAGGGTCCGGGCATCCGGCCCGCCGGGCGCTCCGGCTTCGCCGGAGCCGGCGGCCTGCGGCCGCCGAAGCCGTCCCCCGGACGGCTTGCCCGGTGGGCCGGCCCTTTCCCCCTCCGCCCGCCGGCGGAGAGAAAAATCCAAACCGGCTTTCCTCCTTTCGCCCATCGGCGAAGGGAGAGCCCCCGCCCCCGTCCGGCAGGGGCAGGGCAGTTCAAAAAAGGCTTATTTCAGTGCGTTGACCAGCGCCTTGTAGTGCTGCCCCCGCACCTCAAAGTTGGGGTAGCAGTCAAAGCTGGCGGAAGCGGGCGAAAGCGAAACGATATCTCCGGCTTCGGCAATGCTGCGGGCAATCGCCACCGCCTCGTCCAGGGTGGCGGCCCGCCGCAGCACCAGGCCGCTTTGGGCATAGCCGGGATGCGCCGTTACCGCCGCCTCTATCTTATCCGCCGTCGCCCCGGTCAGAATCAGCGCCTTGACATGGCGCAGCACCGGTTCGGCCAGCGGGGTGTAGTCCAGGTGCTTATCGTACCCCCCGGCAATGATGATGAGCTTTTGGTCAAAGCTTTCCAGCCCGGCGATGGTACGGGTGGGGCTGGTGGCGATGGAATCATTGTACCAGCGCACCCCGTCCAGCTCCCGCACAAATTCAATGCGGTGCTCCACCCCGGGAAAGGTATTCGCCACCCGGCGAATGACCTCCGGCGGGACAAGGCCCCATACCGCAGCGATGGCCGTCAGCATATTTTCCACATTGTGCAGCCCCGGTATCTTTATCTCGCTCATCGGGAAAAGAGGGGTATCCCCCTTGCCGTCGGTGTAATGCAGCACCCCGGCCTCATCCAGCCATGCGCCCCGTTTTACCGGGTGCCGCCGGCTGAACCACCGGCAGTCGCCCCGCACCTCCCCGGCAAACCCGGCGGTGGTGGGGCAGTCGGCATTCAGCACCGTGGCGGTAAAGGCCCCCTGGTGCAGGAAAATATTTTTCTTGGCGGAAATGTACTCCTCCATCGTCCCGTGGACGTCCAGATGGTTGGGGGTCACATTGGTCACCACGGCGATCTCCGGGCTTTGCCGCATCGACAGCAGCTGGAAGGAGGAAAGCTCCGCTACGGCCACGTCATCGGGCTTTACCGTTTCCAGCTCCGGGAACAGCGCCCGCCCGATATTCCCCCCCAAATGCACCGTTTTGCCGCTTTGCCGCAGCATCTCGGCGATGAGGCTGGTGGTGGTGGTTTTGCCGTCGCTGCCCGTCACCCCGATGACGGGGCAGGGGCAGCACTGCATGAAAAGCTCCAGCTCACTGGTGACGGCGCAGCCGGCCTTCATCAGCTCCCGCAGGCGCGGGTGGTTAAAATACATCCCCGGTGTGCGGAAGATCACATCCCCCCGCAGCCGCTGCAGGTAGTCCTCCCCGGTGACGAAGGCCACCCCCATGGCGGCCAGCTCCCGGGCGGGCTCGCCCAGCTCCTCGGGGCTTTTTTTATCGTAGACGGTCACATTCATGCCCTTTCGGGCCAGCAGCCTTGCCACCGGGCGGTGGCTCACCCCCAGCCCGATGAGCGCGATCTCCTTCCCTTGCAGCACGGTGAAAACCGTTTCTGCCGTCAGCTTTTGCATGGTTTCCCTCCTCGGCATATATTATGCGGGCCCGCGGGACCGGCCGCCCGGCAAAAGGCTTCGCCTTTTGCCGCCCCCCGCCTGCGGCGGGGGGCGGTACGGCGGGGCGCAGCCCCGCCGGCCGGGCGGCCGGCCCTCCCGTGCCCTCGGCAAATTCCTGCCCCTATTATATCCCACAAATGGGGATACTGCAATCAGTTTCGGGCGGAAGCACCGCCCCGGTTGGCCCCATTTTCCCCGGCAGGTTCTCCGGGGGGCCGGGCCGCACGGCCGGCCGCCCCTTGGCTCCCCTCGGGCCGACCCTCCGTTTTACTGCGGGCAGCCCTCGGCCGCCGCGGGGCGGCCGGCCTCCAGCACCGCCAGCACCTCCCGGATACCCTCCAGCGGCGACTGCCCCTTTTGCAGCTTCACGGTCAGATAGGGCTTGGCGCCGGCATTCATCAGCACCCGGCCGGGCAGGGCACGGGTCAGCGCAACCAGCTGCTCCCGGTCGATGCGGTTGGAATAGAACAGCAGGCTGCCCACCCGCTGGTCGATCTCCCGAACCCCCAGCGCCGCCGCGCGGCTGCGGATGAGCGCCACATCCAAAAGGCCCTCCACCGAACGGGGCGGCTCCCCGAAGCGGTCGCAAAGCTCGTCCATGGTGTCGCTCCAGTCCTCCTCGGAACGGATCGCCGCAATTTTCTTGTAAATATCGATGCGCTGGGCCAGAGAGGGAATATACTTTTCCGGAATGTGCGCCTCGATCTGGATATCCACCAGACATTCGAGGTTTTCCACCGGCTTTTCGCCCTTTTGCTCCCGGATGGCATCCCCCAGCAGCCGCAGATAGAGGTCATAGCCCACCGCCTCCATCTGGCCGTGCTGGGCGCTGCCCAAAATGTTCCCGGCGCCGCGGATCTCCAGATCCCGCATGGCGATGCGGAAGCCGCTGCCGAAGCTGGTAAATTCCCGGATGGCCTCCAGCCGCTTTTCGCTGATCTCGGAAAGGGCCTTGCCACGGCGGAAGGTGAAGTAGGCATAGGCCCGGCGGCCGCTGCGCCCCACCCGGCCCCGCAGCTGGTAAAGCTGCGAAAGCCCCATCCGGTCGGCGTCCTCGATGATGAGGGTATTGCAGTTGGGGACGTCCACCCCTGCTTCGATGATGGTGGTGCAGACGAGAATATCGATCTCACGCTCCAGCAGCCGCTGCCAGATATCGGAAAGCTCGTCCTCGCTCATCTGCCCGTGGGCCGCCACGATCTTTGCCTCCGGCAAAGCCTCCCGCAGCCGGGCGGCGGTCAGCTCGATATTATCGATGCGGTTATGCAGATAAAATACCTGCCCGCCCCGCCGCAGCTCCTTTCGGATCGCCTCGGTGATGATGCCGTCATCATATTCCAGCACATAGGTCTGCACCGGGTGGCGGTCCTGCGGCGCCTCATTGATGACCGACATATCCCGGATGCCGCTCATCGCCATATTCAGGGTGCGGGGGATGGGGGTGGCGGAAAGGGTAAGGACATCCACGCTGCCCTTCATCTGCTTGAATTTTTCCTTCTGCTTGACCCCGAACCGCTGCTCCTCATCGATGACGCAGAGCCCCAGATCCCAAAACCGGACGTCATCCTGTACCAGACGGTGGGTGCCCACCACCACATCGATCTTGCCGTCCGCCAGCTTTTGCAGGATGGCCTTTTGCTGCTTCGGGGTGCGGAACCGGGAAAGCAGCTCCACCGTGATGGGGTAGCCCTCCAGCCGCCGCAGGAAGGTTTGGTAGTGCTGCCACGCCAGAATGGTGGTAGGCACTAAAACGGCACACTGCTTGCCGTCCAGAACGCATTTGAAAACGGCACGCAGCGCCACCTCGGTCTTGCCGAAGCCGACGTCGCCGCACAGCAGCCGGTCCATCGGGGCGGGCTGCTCCATATCGTGCTTGATCTCATCGATGCAGCGCAGCTGGTCGTCGGTCTCCTCGTATTCGAACCGCTGCTCAAATTCAGTCTGCCAGTCGCTGTCGGGGCTGAAGGCAAAGCCCTTTACGGTGCTTCTTTGGGCGTAAAGCCGGATGAGCTCCGCCGCCATATCCTCCACCGCCTTTTTGACCCGCTGCCGGGTGCGGCTCCATTCATTGCCGCCCAGCCGGTTCAGTTTGACGGTCTGTTCATCCCTGCCGCCGATGTAGCGGGTTACAAGGTCCAGCTGGGTGACGGGGACATACAGCATATCGGTGCCGGCATAGCGGATCTTGATATAATCCTTGGTGACGCCGCCCACCTCCTGCTTGACGATGCCTTCAAAAATGCCGATGCCGTGCGCCGCATGAACCACCGCCATCCCGGGGGTCAGGTCGGTCAGCTCCCGCAGCACCTCCCCCTGCTGACGGCGGGGACGGCGGCGGGCCCCGGCGGAGGCGCCGGCCTTTGCGGTGGTGATGACAGCCCAATGAAGCTCGGGGTATTCAAACCCGGAGGACAGGCTGCCGGGCAACACAAATATTCTACCCTGTGTAATATTTTCAGGAGATTTTACAAATCTTGCGGCAAAGCCACGGCGGTTCAGGTCCTCGGTCAGCGCCAAGGCGCCCCGTTCCGTCCCGGAAAGCAGCCAAACCGTCCAGTCCCGCTGCCGGTAGCTTTCCAAATCCTCGCAAAGAGGGTCCAGCGCCCCGCTCCAAACCGAAAGGGCATTGGCGGTGACATGGTACAGTCCCCCCAGCGGCAGGCCGGGGTAGCTGCGGGGAAAGCTATCCAGAATGACGGCGGGCAGGGAAGGCAGCGCCTCCGCCAGAACCCCCGGTTCGGGGTAAAGGAAGGCGCCCCCCGGTACCAACACCCCCTGCTCCAGCAGGGCGGTGACCTCCTGCTTTTGCCGGCGGCAGCTATCGGCCAGGCTTTCCTTCAGGTTGACGCCCTCCGAAAGGAGCAGCAGCCGTTCCCCGCGGTAGCGCAGTAAATTACTGTCCCCGGGGCAGATAAAACCGGCGTAGCGGTCGGCGGCGGGCAGGGCAACGCCCCCCTCCAGCAGCTCGATATCCTGCCGAAGGGTTTCTTCACACAGCGTTTTTTGTTTTTGGCTCAACCGGGATAATTTTTCCCGCAAGAGGGCAGCCAGCTTCTCGGGGCGGTACAAAAGCTCCCGGACGGGGGTGATCTCCACCAGCTTCATGCTGTCCTCCCGCCGCTGGCTTTCCGGCGAAAAGGCGGCGATGGAGTCCACCTCATCCCCCCAGTATTCCAGCCGGATGGGCCAGCTGTACTGCGGGGGGTAAAAATCGACGATGCCGCCCCGGGCGGCAAACTGGCCGATTCCCTCCACCTGCTCGGCTCTTTGGTAGCCGGCCTGCACCAGAAATTCCAGTAATTTTTGCGGGGGGAATTCCTGCCCGACCCGCAGGGAAAGGGTGGCGGCGGAAAGCATCTGCGGGGAAAGGGTGGGCTGCAGGGCAGCGGTCACCGTTCCCACCGCGATGAGGGAGGGGTCCCTTTGCAGGCGGCGCAGCACCCCCAGCCGCAGCTGCTCATATTCCCGGCTGACGCTTTCGACGCTGTGGTAGGTGAATTCCCGTTCCGGGAAAAGCAGCGCTTTTTCCTCGCCGAAAAGACGGTTGAGATCCTCGGTAAGGCGGGTGGCGGCGGCTTCATCGGCGGTGAGAAGGAGGACACCTTTTCCCAAAGACTGACAAAAGCCGGCGGCAAAATGGGCCTTATGGACGGCGGCAAGGCCATCCAGCAGCAGGGGGCTTTTGCCCTCCCGGAGGGCCTGACAGGCGGCGGAAAAGGCAGAGAGGGACCGGAGTTTTTGAAGCATGGGGGCCTCCTTTTCGGGGATGATGGGGAGAACGACTCCCCCCACTAATACGGCAAAATCGGGGGAATTTTGCATTTGGAAGGTTAAAAAGCAACATTTTTTAACGGAAAGTTTACAAATGAGGGGAGGAAGCGACTAAATAATGCATAATTGTGGCGGTTTATGCGTGGGAAATAATAGGGGATTAGGGGAGATTGGGGCGGGTCGGGGGCCCGGCGGCGGCGCCGCC
>ENA-UEQL01001724-UEQL01001724.1-human-gut-metagenome-genome-assembly--contig:-NODE-1724-length-15017-cov-8.231727_pt1 | contig 15017 bp, 10 predicted proteins | sample MGYA00242905_ERZ507926 | MGnify/ENA primary metagenome ERZ507926 (study PRJEB26167, sample SAMN06115531) | human gut metagenome | host: Homo sapiens | place: China:Henan | collected 2015-09-09...
CCAAATCCGACAGCAGGCAAAAGCATTTGCCCCTGCCATCCGCAAAGATGATCCGAATGTCAGCCTCGTGACCGTTGCGGCCAGCTTGCTCTGCGCCTGGTTCATGCGGCTGTGGTAGCGGAAGTCGTTGCCTTTCCGCATGGCTTCGAGGGCTTTTGCGTAATCGCCCGCCTTTTCATACAGGTGCGACTGCGCTATGTAGATGGAGCCGAGATCCGCCTTTTTGCCGGTTTCGGCGTAGTGGGTCAGCAGCGAATCCATGTAGGCCGTGCTCCGCTCGTAGTCGCCCCTGTCCCGGTAATAACGGGCGCTGGTGTTGTATATCTCCTCGCGGTCGCCGCGCCCGCGCGCCAGCTCCATGCATTTGTCGTAGTAGCCGTCCACCTCCTCCCGGGTGAGGAGGCCGCCCAGGAAGACCATCTTGCCGTAGGACCGCATCAGGTATTCCGCCGAGTCGCGGCGGGGCGTTCGAAACGTTTGTCGGCAGCCACCCACGCGCGGTGCAGGTCGATGCACCGGCCGATCTGACCGGCGGCGCGCGGATCGTCGGCGTAGAGATAGATGTCTGCAAGTTCCTCGCGGCAGAGTTTTTCGAAGTGAACGCGTTCCTCCAGCGGGTATTTTTCGAGCTTGGCGAGAGCCTGCTCCACATAGGGGATGGCCTGGGGAATGTTGCCGTAGGCTTCGGTGGCGATCGACGAATAGTCGATGGAGAGTCCCGTGAGGAATTCCCATTCGATCTCCTCCTCGGGGGTGAGGCTGCCCGGTTGCCGCTCGCGGAACTCCGCCTGCGCGCGGTCGATCGCCTCGAACGAGTTGGCCACCGACATCTGCTTCCAGAGCCAGAAGGCGTTGAGCGATGCACGGAACAGCGCGAAGCGGCGGTCGGGCAGGAGGCTGTCCGCAAGGCGGACGTACTCCAAAGCCCGTTCGGGCTGCTTCGCCGAGAATCCCTGCACGAGCCGGTCCAGCGCCTCCCGGCATCCGTAGTCGTCTCCGGCTCCGGCGGCTTCGGTGAGTGCGGCTTCCCAGTAGAGGGCGGCGAGCGCCGTGCTGTCGGCGCAGAGGTCGGCCAGCCGGACATAGGTCTGCTCCCGTTCGGCGGGCGTGCGCGCCCGGGACAGCGCTGCGGACAGGCTGTCGGCTTCAGTGGTTGCTGCGAACGCCGTCGTCGCGGCGCAGAGGGTTATAAACAAGGCCCCGGAGAGGGTTTTCAGAGAAATCGGACGCATTCGGTTTCTCTGAAGAGGTATGAAATATTCGCACAAATTTAGGAAAAATGGAAAATATCGCATCCTTTCCTGCCGGAAAAATGCGAAAAGGGGCTGGGAAACGATCCCGGTCCCTCTCTGCGAGCGGTCGGTTATGCCACGCGCAGTTTTACGCCGCGGCCCTTGTCCGACTCCACGATCACGGTGTCGCCCTCGTGGAGCTTGCCGTCGATGATCAGCGTCGAGAGCGGTTCCTCGACGTTGTCCATCAGCGTCCGCTTGAGCGAACGCACGCCGTAGCGCGACTCGTAGCCCATGGCCGCCAGCCGGCGTTTGGCCCCTTCGGTGATCTTTACCTTGTAGCCCAGCCTGCCCGTGCGGGCCATCAGCCCCTGCAATTCCAGGTCGACGATCCGTTCCACGTCGGCGATCTCCAGCGTGCGGAACAGCACGATGTCGTCGATGCGGTTGAGGAACTCCGGGGCGAAGGTGTGCTCCAGAGCCTTGCAGTACTCGCTCTGGGGCGTCCGGTCGGCCACGGCGCTCTTCGAGGTGGTGCTGTAACCCACCTGCACCGATTTCCGGACCACGGCCCGCGAACCCACGTTCGAGGTCATAATGATGATCGTGTTCCGGAAGTCGACCTTGCGTCCCGAGCCGTCGGTGAGGTGTCCTTCGTCGAAGATCTGCAACATGGCGTTGAAGACCTCGGGATGGGCCTTCTCGATCTCGTCGAAGAGCACCACGGCGTAGGGCTGACGACGCACGGCCTCCGTTAACTGGCCTCCTTCGCCGTAACCGACGTATCCCGGGGGCGAGCCGATCAGGCGCGCCACGTTGTGTTTTTCGCCGTATTCGCTCATGTCGATCCGGATCAGCCCGCGGCGCTCGTCGAACAGCCATTTCGACACCTCCTTGGCCAGCAGCGTCTTGCCGACGCCCGTGGGCCCGACGAAGAGGAAGACGCCGATGGGGCGGTTTTCGTCCTTCAGTCCGGCGCGCGAACGGCGGATGGTGCGCGAAATCTTCTCCACGGCCTCCTGCTGTCCCACGACGCGCTTGGCGAGGTGTTCGCGCAGGGTTTGCAGACGGATCATCTCGCCGTCCGAGACGCGCTCCGCAGGGATGCCCGTCATGGCGGTAATCACCTCCTGGATATGCCTTGCGGTGATCTCCACGGGATTGCTTTCGAGCGAGCGCTTCCATTCGGCGCGGCTCTCGCCCAGCTTCGAGCGCAGCGCGATTTCCCGCATGCGCGCCGAGGCGGCCTTCTCGTAGACCAGCGCTTCGACCGCTTCGCGGCGTTCGCGCCTGGCGTCGCTGAGCGCCGTCTTCATGGCCCGCAGCTCCTCCGGTTCGCGTGCCGATTGCAGGTGCGCCCGCGAGCCGGCCTCGTCCAGCGCGTCGATGGCCTTGTCGGGGAAATAGCGGTCGGTGACGTAACGCCCGGTGAGCGTCACGCAGGCCTGCAACGCCTCCTCGGTGTAGTGCACCTTGTGGTGGCGCTCGTAGTGGGGCGCGATGTTGCGCAGGATCTGGAGCGTCTGCTCGGGTGTCGTCGGCTCGATCACCACCTTCTGGAAGCGGCGTTCGAGGGCCGAGTCGGTCTCGATGTTCTCGCGGTACTCGTCGAGCGTCGTGGCGCCGATGGTTTGCAGTTCGCCGCGCGCGAGGGCCGGTTTGAGGATGTTGGCCGTGTCGAGGCTGCCCTGCGTGGAGCCGGCGCCCACGATGGTGTGTATCTCGTCGATGAAGATGATCGTGTCCTTGGCTTTGCGCAGTTCGTCCAGAAGCCCCTCCTCTGTCACCCGGCAGGCCAATTCGCCATTGGTAAGCATATCGTCCTCTACTACACATTCTGCCCGAAAAGCGTACCTTCCCGCTCCCTCGTCCACGGTGACAAAATTGGTCGCATCGGGGCCCCGATGCCGAGTTTGTCCAGAGCGGCACGAAGGTCGTCCTCTGCGATCGCTCCGCCCTTTCCGCTGTATCGTTATTCGCTGTCCACGCGATAATCCATGTACTCGTATGACCATAATGCGGTCAACGGGATTTTGGAGGAATGAGCATGGAGACTTCTGCCAGCAAACGAAACGCCGGAGCGCTGGGCGCGCCGCGCCTGATCGGTGCAACGGGCGCAGAGAAGGTGCAACACTATTAAGGAGAGCGAATACAGTGAAAAACAGGAGCTCTAAATATTAAAAACTCCTTAAAATTTGCAGATTGTTTTTACTTGATGCACTTTTTGTTATATAATAAATATGCGCTGCGATGTAAAACATGAGACGGCGAAAAGGGAATATCCGGATATTGATGTGTATGGTGCGGCACAGCAGCGTTTTCACTTTCTGTTCCGTGAATTTGAAAGAAATCAGGATGATTAATGAAGTTCAAGGAGAGGAGGCAAAAGCATGCAATCCAATTGGAGTTCTAAACGGGATTGGCTTCTGTTCCGAAACAAGATTGCTGGATGGCAGGAGGCTTATTTATGACCTATCTGCTCTATATGAAGCGCTCATTCACGCGCAGCCCCCGCCGTCATGCGGTGCTGTTTGCGGTGCTGACCTGCGCGTTTCTGCTGCCGCTGCTGATCTCCATTTACCGGGACAGCAATGCATGGGGCACGCGGCAATATCTCCTTGCCCGTTCCGCGGGTGAAACCTATCACATTGGGAACGCAACGGAAGCGGATGTGCCATATTTTGAGGGCATCCGTGGCCTGTCCGCGCCCGTTTATCGTGACGGCACCATCTACCTGCATATTCTGTCGGACGAGGAATGGAGAAATTCGGAGAGCGTGACCGTTTTTGAGAACGAGATCCGCAAGCGCATGGAAGCGTCTGGCAACGAAGCCCTGCTCCCGACTGCGTTCAGCTATGAGTACGCCCACGGGATCTCCACCGATCCGTCCCATCTTTCGGGGCAGCGAAGCCTTCTGCTCGTCAATATGCTGGTCATTCTGCTCTCGGTATCGGTGGTGCGTTCCGCTTACCAAAGTCACCTGAAGCGCTTTTCCTCTGACATTGGGACACTCCGCGCCTGCGGAGCCAGCCGCCGTCAGATCAGCGCCCTGTTTGCCGCGGAGCTTGCGGCGGTGTTCCTGCTGGCGGCGGCCTGCGCCGTGGTTATTTCCGTTGTATCGCTGAAAGCGCTGTTCACGGCGTTTCTTGAGATCCGCCACGACAGCCTTGCGTGGCTGATCTTTCATGTGAAGCCGATGAATATTTTGCTCCATCTGGCGGTTTTCTTCGTTACACTGGGACTGTCGCTGGGCATGACCCTGCGCAGATACAGCCGCGAGCCTGCGCGGGCGTTTCTGAACGATGCGGAAAATGCGCCGAAGGTCAAGCGCGGACGAAAGCCTCTCCGGCGGCGTTTCACCCCGGCGGCAACCCTCTGCGGCCTGTGGCGCAGCCGCACGAACCGCAGCCTCCGTTCCTGCCTTGCTGTTTCCGTTCCCGTCATGGCGGTTTTTCTGCTTCTGTTCAACATCCTCACTGTTGCCTTGCAGGTCACGGGCGCGGAGGAGGAATGGGGGTTGAAGGTTTCCCGTTCCTCCCATGGTGGAGAAGGCTTTTCGGCTGAGGACATGGCGTATGTTTCCTCTCTGGAGGGTGTGAAGCAGGCGCGCCCCGTATATGAGCCGGACGGTTATATCCTGCTGCCGGAGTCCCCGGAGGAGGTGGAGACACCACTGCGTATCCGACCGTACAGCGATCTTGGCGCGGCGGCTCAGACGCTTTCCAAGTATGAGATCGCCGTCAGCCGCAAGGCGGAACGCGGCGTCGGGGATGTACTGCGGCTTTGCCGGTCAGAAGCGTATTACGATGTAAACGGAGGTATCAAGCAGCCCGCACCGGAGGATGTGACCGCGCTGACGGTGGCCGCGCTGACGGACACGAAGCCGTCCGGATGGGCGCTGGATATCTATGTGAGCGATGAGCTGTATGCGGACATCATCGCCTCAGAGCCGGCAACCGGCATCGAGATCGCCCTGACCGACCCTGCCATGAACGCACAGGTGGAGACCGCCCTGCGGGCGCACTTTGCAGGCGCGGAGTATGCTGTCACCAACCGTCAGTCGGGGTCGGATTTCCTGCGGGAGATGTCCTCCGGCGTGTATCTGCTGTTGGGATACATCTTTGCGGCACTGTTTCTATTCATCCTGCTGATCCTCTATGTCCAGCTCTGCGACTACATCGAGGGCAGCCGCCCGCTGATCCGCTCCCTTTACAGGCTGGGTGCGTCAAAGCGGACGCTGTACCGCTCCTATATCTGGCAGGACGGGATCTCCGCCGGCGCTGCCGTTGCCGCGCCGTTTCTGATTAGCCTTCCGCTGACGGCGCTGCTGTGCGTATGGCAGAAAGCCCCGCTGCACCTTGACGGCGGGATGGTCGCAGTATACGCGGCTCTGGCGGCGCTGCTGCTGTTTACCTACTGGCATCCCGTACACCGTTCACTCAAGCGCGTACTTCGTCCGCTATGACCATGCAGAAAGGAGATTTCCCGATGAATGCAGTGACTGTAAAAAATCTGACCAAGGTGTTCCGGCAGGGCGATGAGGATATCTACGCCGTGGATCACGTCAGCTTCACCGTTGCGCCGGGTGAAATGGTCGCCATCGTGGGGCAGTCCGGCTCCGGCAAGACCACCCTTCTGAACCTGATCGGCGGTATTGAGCATCCCACCTCCGGCAGCGTGGAGGTAGGCGGTGTGGACGTCTGTTCAGCCGATGACGAGACGCTTTCCGGAATTCGCAGACGGAAGCTCGGCTATATCTTTCAGGACTTCAACCTGATCCCCATCCTGACGGCGGAGGAGAACATCATCATGCCGCTGCTGCTGGACGGCAAAAAACCGGATAAGACGAAGCTGCGGGAGCTGTCGGGCTTTTTGGGCATTGAGAACCGCTTAAAGCATCTGCCGAGCGAGTTGTCCGGCGGACAGAGACAGCGCGTAGCCATCGCCCGCGCCCTGATCAACGACCCGGTGATTCTCCTTGCCGACGAGCCCACCGGAAATCTCGATAAGAAGGCGGCAGACGAGATCATGGAGCTGCTGCTCGCCGTCAACCGCCGTGGAAACACCGTGCTGCTGGTGACGCATGAGCGGCGGTACGCCGATCTGTGCGGAAGAAAAATTGAAATCAGTGACGGGAGGATTTGAACTTTTACCCCGATCAGAGCCGAGAAATCGGGCGAATAAATTTCACAAATGAAACGGAAAGAGGTGCTTAGAATGAAAAAACAATGGATTGCTATATTCCTTTGCCTGTCGTTGTTAGCAACGGGGCTGCTGAGGCTGACCGGCTGCGCCGCAAAGGTGCAGGCGGATGACCTGATGAAGGGCATCACGCCGGAGAAGACTTCCGGAAGGGCGGCGGATGACGCCTTCAAAAACGGAGCAGCAGACTTCGCCGTCCGCCTGTTCCAGAACACGCGGGAGGAGGGAAAAAACAGCCTGATCTCGCCGCTGTCGGTCATGCTGGCGCTTTCCATGACCGCAAACGGCGCCAAGGGCGAGACCCTTGCGCAGATGGAAGTTCTGCTGGGCGGGGATATCCCGATCGATACGCTCAACAAATATCTCCATGCCTATGTCGGCGGCCTGCCCTCTGTGGAAAAGGCAAAGCTGACGCTGGCCAATTCCATCTGGTTCAAGGACAGCGGCTTTACGGTGGAAGAGGATTTCCTGCAAAGAAACGCTGACTACTACGGTGCCGCGGCCTACAAGTCTGCCTTTGATAAAAAAACGCTGAGGGATATCAATAACTGGGTCAAGGAGAATACCGATGGTGTGATTGATAAGATCGTTGACCAGATGGATCCCTATGCCGCTATGTATCTTGTCAATACCGTGCTGTTCGATGCGGAGTGGCAGAATATCTACCGCAAGCATGAGGTGAGAGACGGAACCTTTACTGCTATCGACGGCGCAAAGAGAACCGTCTCCATGATGTACTCGAATGAGAGCCTTTATCTGGACGATGGGAAAGCGACCGGATTTCTCAAGCCCTATAAGAACGGCTACAGCTTCGCCGCGCTCCTCCCGAATGAGGGGGTTGCGCTGGATGATTACATCGCTTCCCTGACCGGTGAAGGCTTTCTCACCACAGTAAAAAATGCGAAGGAAGGTCCTGTGGAGGCAGCCATGCCGAAGTTCTCTTATGACTACGGCATCGAAATGAGCGATGCGCTGAAAGCCCTCGGCATGACCGTACCGTTTGACGCGGAGCTTGCGGATTTTTCCGGCCTCGGACACTCATCCGACGGCAACATTTATATCAGCTGTGTGCTCCACAAGGCATATATCGCCGTGGATGAAAAGGGCACAAAGGCGGGCGCGGCAACCGCGATTGAGGCGCCTGCCGCAGGGGATTGGGAAGATAGGCACCGTATTATCCTCGACCGGCCGTTCGTCTATGCCATCATCGATAATGCCGCCGGGCTGCCCATATTCATCGGCGCAGTCACGGACATTCAGAAGTAGTTTAGACTCAAGCGGCAGTCTGTAAGTAAGGAGGCGGTGCATGTGAAAAAGAAAATAACTGCGGGAGTTCTGTTGATCCTGCCGCTGGCAGGAGTTTGTATACAACCCGCCTATGCCAATTCCGCCCAGCGGCATTGGCGCGGCACAGACGGCACGGGCGCGGTCGTGACGGGAGAGGATTGCCCCATTGTGGTGGACAAAGAGCTTTTGACCTTCGATGTGCAGGAATTCCCGGAACAGTATTATCCGGATACGGACAGTTTCCTCGCCTATGCCGGGAACGTCACGGCAGAATATATCTTCCGCAATCCCGCCAACTATGCGGTCACGGCCACGCTGGTTTTCCCGTTCGGTAATCTTCCACATTACGGAGAATACATCTATGACCGTGCAACGGGTCGGCCGGTCGATGTTTCCGATACCCTAAAATACGGCGTTACGCTGGATGGAAACCCAGTAGAGGCGACCGTTCGGCACACCTTGAAGGCACGGCACACAACTTTTTCCCTTGACGAGGATCTGCCGAAGCTGGCGGACAGCTATATCTCCGACAGCTTTTTCAATCCCGATCTGCCGGTCTGGGTGCAGAGGTATTCCGTCACGGGCATAGATAAGGAATACGGCGCGGCCACCGCCGCATTTGTCATAAATGCAGACAGCACAAAAACGCGGGTACTGTGCGAGGAGCAAACCGGCGGAGCGCGGCTGAAGGCGGGGGTTCGAGCCTCCTGCTGGGTACAAAACGGCGATACGATCACGGTGTATATCTTCGGCGAGTTTCCAAAGGAGGGGCTTGTATGGACGCTGTATGAAAACGGCAGCTGCGAAAAGGTTATCGAAGGCACAGTGTCGCCGGAGATTTCCGAAATGACCTTCAAGGACTATGCTCTGCGTGACTATGACGAAACCTCCGGCATTCTGGAGTCTGACTGGTACAATGCTCAGGTCGAGCTTCTGCGGCTCAGTTCCGAAACATGGGGAAGCGGTCTGATCCAGATCGAAGAGGGAGATCTTTCACTGATGCGATGGTATGAGTACACCCTCACACTGGAGCCGGGGCAGACATTGAAAAACGCGGTGACAGCACCGTTGTATCCCGCCATTGATGCGGGCTATACACCGAGCCTCTATTCGTATACCTATCTGCTTTCCCCGGCAAAAACCTGGGCGCAGTTCGGAGAATTGGAAGTTGTGGTAAAAACGCCCTATTACATGACGGAAAGCGGTATTGACGGCTTTACAAAGACGGACGGTGGGTATGCGCTGACCCTGCCGGGTCTGCCGGAAAGCGAGCTGACCTTTACGCTTTCCGAATCGGAGACCCCTCAGCCCCCGAAGTGGTCGAGCTTGTACATTATGCCGACAGAGTTTATCATTGTAATGGCGGCAGTGCTTGCCGCCGTTGGCGCAGCCGTATTTCTGCTAAACCGCAGGAAGAAAAGAACAAAAATATAGAGAGAAAGGAAGGTGCGCCATGATGAAACGAAAGGTTTCCGTGATATGGGTGGTCGTTCTTGCCATAATTGCCATCGCCGCATGTGCATTTGCAGCGGTGACATATTATCGCTGCGAGAAGCAGCCGGAGCCACAATTTCCGCAGAACAAGCTGCTTCGCATTCTTGACGCGGGAAGCGATGCCGAGGGCGTAGGCTTTGAGGTTGTGCGCATTGGCGGCGGAAGCGTGAATCTCCGGCTCGACCTGCGCTGGAAAAACGATTCCGGCAAGACGATTGCCTACGGGCAGGCGTTTGAGCTGTATCAAATGAAAGACGGTGTATGGCAAAAGGTCACGCCCGCACGGCAGGTTGATTATCCCGCCATCCAGTACAGCCTTCCCAGCGGCATGGATAACGAGCTCTCCTATGACCTGACGGCTCCGTATAACCTGATAGCCGGGGAACGATACCGCTTGCAGACGGAGTTCCAGTACGAGGAAGGCACGGAGTATTCCGAGCCGATGGCAAACTGGGTAGAGTTTGAAGTAAAAATGAATCTGCCGTATAAGGAGGCACAGCCCTCCGACCCAATCACCATACCGGAGCTTCAGGTGAATGCCATGTCTGGGGCAATGGGTGAAACAGATGAAATCACGGCTTCCCCCTGCGCCTACTACTGGCAGGCCCCGGAACCGAATGAGGATGGAACCATGAGCTCCATCATTGGATGCGGGTATGAGATCGGGGAAGAGTCCTCTCTGCCGGAGATAACGGCAGCCGCCGAGGGACTGATTTCCCACAGAAAGTCAAGCGAGATCCGGTTATATTTCGAGGTGCAGCCGGATACAGTGCGGATACAATGCGTCCCCCAAAACGGCGGCGAGGTTGAGACAATCACAGGCATTCTTCCGTATGACGGAGGATATGCGTTCGATCTGAAAAGCGGCAGCTTTGTTTACCGTGTGATTGCAGAATGGGACGATGGCAACCGTGTGGAATATGGCTTCATCGGGAAGTGGTTGTGATTCCGCGGCAATCAGAATAAAGGACTGACTATGATAAAGATACTATTGGTAGAAGACGATAAAATTATCGTTGCGAGCTTGAGCGAATATCTGAACAGCGAAGGGTACCTTGTGCGAAGTGTATCCGGGCAGGCGGCGGCCATGAAGCTGCTTGCGGAGGAAAAGGCGGATCTTGTGCTGCTGGATGTGTCTCTGGCGGAGGGCAACGGCTTTGCGGCGTGCAGAGCGATCAAGGCCGAGTTTGATGTCCCCGTTATTTTCCTTACCGCGTCCGGCGACGAGTTCAGCACCGTTACGGGCTTCGATCTGGGCGCCGACGATTACATTCCAAAGCCGTTTCGCCCACGAGAGCTTATCTCCCGCATCCGAAATGTGCTCCGACTCACCGGCAGCATGGGCAAAACGGTGAAGCTCGGTGATGTGGTGGTGGACACCGAAAAGGGCACGGCGGTGAAGAACAGCAGGGACCTGTTCCTCTCAGCACTGGAATACCGCCTTCTGCTGTTTTTCATCAACAATCGGGGAATCGTGCTTACCCGTGAGAGGCTTCTTGACGCCATCTGGGATGTTGCCGGCGAGTATGTCAATGACAATACGCTGACGGTGTACATCAAGCGGCTGCGGGAGAAGATTGAGGACGACCCTGCCGACCCGAAGATCATTCTGACGGTTCGCGGGACAGGATATAAGGTGGACGCATGATCAAGCTGCTGAAAAACAAAGAGGTGCGAAAGGCACTGCTGTGGCAGCTGCTGCTCTCCGCAGCCGCCTGCGCCGTCTGCTTTTTCTTCGACATTCGCGCCGGGCTGACAGCCGCAGGGCTTTCTCTGCTCCTCATGCTGGTCTTCTGCATCAGCACTTATAAGAGGTATCAGAGGATTTCTTCCCTTGCGGATGATATCAATCAGGTTCTGCACGGCGACAGTTCGATCGATTTTGACAGCTATTCAGAGGGTGAGCTGAGCATCCTCCACAGTGAGATCTATAAGATGACCATACGCCTGCGTGAGCAGCAGCAAACGCTGACAAGGGAAAAGGCGCACCTTGCCGATTCCATCGCGGACATCTCTCACCAGATCCGCACGCCCCTGACCTCTATCAATCTGCTGATTGGACTGCTGTCGGAGCCGAAGCTGACCGACGCGCGCAGGCAGCAGCTTATCCATGAGCTCTACGAGCTGCTCTCCCGCATTGACTGGCTGATCACCACACTTCTGAAGATCTCACGGCTGGACGCCGGCACGGTGCAGTTCAAGCAGGAGCAGGTCAGTCTGGAGGAGCTGCTCAAAAAGTCCTGTGTGACCCTGCTCATTCCCATGGAGCTGCGCGGGCAGGAGCTTATCATCCGCGCCGAGGGGGATTTTTACGGGGATCCCGCCTGGACAAGCGAGGCTGTCGGCAACATTGTGAAAAACTGCATGGAGCATACGCCGGACGGCGGAAAGATTGAAATTGAAGCGGCTGAAAATGCCCTGTATTCCGAAATCATAATCAAGGATAACGGCACGGGGATTTCTCCGGAGGATCTTCCGAACATCTTTGAGCGCTTTTATAAGGGAAAGAACTCCGACGGCAAGAGCTTCGGTATCGGACTTGCCTTGTCACGCATGATTATTGCGGGGCAGAAAGGCACAGTCAAAGCGGAAAATCGGAAAAACACGGGCGCTATGTTTACTCTCCGCTTTTATAAGGGAACCGTCTGACCGGCGGCTCCCTTTTTCAAAATGACGGATTTGTCACCTTGAAGTCACCGTCGTGTCATCCGTATAAAGTAAAATGAGGGCGTAAAAAGCGAAAGGAGTGTTTCAAAATGGAAATATTGCGGGTTGAAAACCTTACAAAGATATACGGGAAAGGTGAGAATGAGGTACGGGCGCTGGACGACGTATCGTTTTCGGTAAATAAAGGAGAGTTTATCGCCGTGATTGGTCCCTCCGGCTCCGGCAAATCCACCCTGCTTCACATACTCGGCGGTGTGGACAGACCTACAAGCGGCAGAGTTCTTATGGACGGCAAGGACGTCTATGCGCAGAACGAGGAACAGCTTGCTATCTTCCGTCGCCGTCAGGTTGGGCTGATCTATCAGTTCTACAATCTTATCCCCGTACTCAATGTAACGGAAAATATCACGCTTCCCGTGCTTATGGACGGACAGAAGGTCAACCGCGACAGGCTCAAAGAGCTTATAACCACGCTCGGGCTCACTGGTCGGGAAAACCACCTGCCGAATCAGCTTTCCGGAGGTCAGCAGCAGAGAGTGTCCATCGGTCGGGCTCTGATGAATGCGCCTGCGGTGGTGCTTGCCGATGAGCCGACAGGAAACCTTGACTCCAAAAACAGCAAGGAGATCGTAGACCTTCTCAAGATTTCCAACGAGAAATACGGTCAGACGCTTATTGTCATCACCCATGACGAAAGCATTGCCCTTCAGGCAGACCGCATTATCTCCATTGACGACGGAAAAATCACGAGAGACGAGGTGATCCGCAGATGAATGTTTTCAACAAGGTCACCTTGGCTTCGCTGAAGAAGAACCGGACAAGAACCGTTGTTACGATCATCGGCATTATGCTCTCAGCCGCTATGATCTGCGCCTCAACAACCTTTGTTGCAAGTATGCAGAACTTTGCGCTGAGATATATGATCTACAAAACCGGAGACTGGCACGGTGCTGTTTATGACGCCGCATACAAGGATTATGAGGATATCGGCGGCTCCGGAAAGGTTGCGTCAGCCACCTATGCTCAGGTTCTCGGCTATGCAAGGATAAACAGCGCCAACGAGCGCAAGCCGTATCTGTATGTCCTCGGCGGCGACGCGGCGTCCGGATATTTTGAAACCATGCCCGTGCATCTTACCGCAGGAGAGCTTCCAAAAAGCTCCTCGGAGATCATTTTGCCGGAACACCTTGCCACTAACGGAAAGGTGAGCTATAAAATCGGAGATACCGTCACCTTTGAGGTCGGCGACAGAGTTCTTAACGGCAAAAGGCTGGGACAAATCAACCCTTTTTTCACCTATGACAGCGAAATTCAGGTCGAGGTGAAAAATGACGAAAAGCTCGAAAATACCGTGGCAAGGACATACACGGTCGTCGGCATATATGAAAGACCGGCATTTGAGAATACAGACGCTCCCGGATACACGGCGCTTACCGTAGCCGACATAGGAGCGGACGGGCAATCGCCGATCGACTGCCATTTCAAAATGAAAAAGCCCTCCGCCGTATACGGCTTTATGAAAGAGACCGGCTATACGGATGCCTATCGTTATGCCTACAATACCGATGTTCTGCTATATTCCGGCGTTTCGCGGTTTGATTCGGTTACCGCCACCCTTTACAGTCTTGCGGCTATTGTGATAGGGCTGATTGTCTTTGCCTCCGTCTCTCTTATCTACAATGCATTTTCCATTTCCATATCGGAAAGAACAAAGCAGTTCGGTCTGCTTTCGTCGGTGGGCGCTACCAAAAAACAACTCAGAAGGATGGTCACATTCGAAGCGTTGACCGTCAGTGCCATAGGCATTCCGCTTGGCATTCTTGTCGGAATCGGCGGCATCGGCATGAGCGGACTCGCCGCCATGTGCAAGGACCACGGTTTCACCGTGACCGGCAGCGACCGCGGCGCGGAGCGCCCTGAAAACCGCCGCATCATCGACGCGCTCGAACTTCAGGGCATCCGCATCTATCCGCAGGACGGCTCCTATATCCGGGACGGCCGCCCCGATCTCCTGGTCTATTCCACCGCGATCGAAGAAGGCAACGCCGACTTCGTCGCGGGCGCCGGAATCGACCGCATCCACCGTTCGCAGTTGCTTGAGCGCGTGATACGCGAATCCGGTTTCGAGTGTTCCATCGCCGTCACCGGCAGCTGCGGCAAAAGCACCGTGACCGCCTATCTGGCCGAGGCGCTGACCAATCTCGGGGCCGATCCCTCCTGCCTCGACGGCGCGCTGATCAAGCGTTTCACCGGCGGCAGGTACGCGGGCAATTACCGTCACGGAGCCGGAAAGTACTTCGTATTCGAAGCGGATGAGAGCGACAAGAGCCTTGTGAACTACTCCCCCGACTACGCGATCATCCTGAACCTCGGCTGCGACCACTACGAAAAAGACGAGCTGGTCCGGGTGTTCGGGGAGTTTCTGGCAAAAGTGAAAAAAGGCGCGGTATTGGAACGCGAGGTCTATGAACTGGTCCGGCCCCGCCTGAAGCCCGGCTTTCCGGTACGGGTCATCGACGCCTCTCCCCGGCCGGATTCGCAGTTCGCAATCGAGGAGTACCGCATCCTGACCCGCACCGACGCGATCTACAGCCAGGGAGGGCGGCGCGAACGGCTCGCCCCCTCCGGCGACCGGGCGGTCACCGACACCATCGGCGCGACCAATCTGCTGTCGATCTACGGAATGCGTTCCGAAGGGTTCCGGCTGGAGAGCCGCCTCCCAGTGGCCCGTTTCACCGGCGGCCGCAAACTGGAGTTGCCGCAGCCCGGCTTTCACATGGCGATGAATGCGCTCGCGATCGACGCGCTGCTGGAGTGGATCGGCTTTGATCCCGCCGAAACGATTGAGGCGCTGGAACGGTTCGACGGCGTCTGGCGGCGCAGAAGCTGGGACTAAAGACTGTCCCTGTGCTGGTACGGGAGATGAGCGACGACGAAGCAGTGATCCTGATGGTGGACAGCAACCTTCAGCGGGAAAACCTGCTGCCCAGCGAAAAGGCGTTTGCTTACAAGATGAAGTTGGAGGCAATAAAACATCAAGGCAGGGCGACTTCAGGACAACTTGTCCAGAAGTTATCTGTTGAGAAAGTGTCTGACGAAGCAAATGAGAATTACAAAACAGTCCAGCGTTACATC
>ENA-UEQL01001725-UEQL01001725.1-human-gut-metagenome-genome-assembly--contig:-NODE-1725-length-15012-cov-9.970338_pt1 | contig 15012 bp, 10 predicted proteins | sample MGYA00242905_ERZ507926 | MGnify/ENA primary metagenome ERZ507926 (study PRJEB26167, sample SAMN06115531) | human gut metagenome | host: Homo sapiens | place: China:Henan | collected 2015-09-09...
CGAAAGGGGTCTGAACAGCGACGCAACAGCGTCGAGGAAGCCCTCCTTGTCGCCGTTAGCGAAACCGAAGTCGCCGTCAACAACAGTGAGATACTGCCATGCGTCAAGCTTGCCTACGGGCTTGCCGTCCTCGCCGAGCGTAGCCGCTGCGGCGTTAAGAGCCGCGATAGCACCCGCGCAAGTCTCCTTGTCAAGCTTTGCGGCAAGGTCCTTGGGTCCCTTTGCAACAAGGCTGCTGAGTCCGCCGACAAGCGGGAACAGCTTCTTTGCAACAAGAGCTACGGTTTCATTGGTATATACCTTCTCGTTGAGCACCTGGGGAACTCCGCCCTCGGGAACCTTCAAAATAGTGAAAAGAATATCTTCAACTCTGCCGATAGACCTGTTGACAGCCTTCTTGGAAGCGCCGATGGGATACTTAACCTTGGTGCGCTCCATAGCGTCAACGTCGGGTTTTTCGTCCGTAGGATCGGATACGGCAAGAGCAGCCGCTTCGCTGACAGCGCCGTCAAGCGCTGCGGTCGCTTCCTCCTGCGCAAAGGCATTGAGCCCTGCCGCCATAACAGACATTATCATGCACAGGCAAAGTATAACGCTGAATGTCTTTTTTAATGCTTTCATAATTTGTTCTCCTTTCGTTTTTAAAACTGGTCTGTTAACTCATCTCTCTTTTGGGTTTCTCCTCCTCTGCCTTGAAATTAATTTATAAAAAGGTTATAAATTTCCTTAATTGCTTATTTATTTGTAATTAAACGTTTGTTTATAATTATTAACACGGCGTTATTAATTCGTTTAAAGCACAGAGGGAAGCCGACTCCCCTCTTTACTGCGTTTCTATAAATCAAGCTGCTACATACTGTCTATACATCTTACAATTTGATTTTAACATAAGGTGAAACAAAAAACAAGAGCGGCGGGTTGTACGAAATGCCGAAAAAACAGCCCTATTTTTAGTTGATTTGACAGTTTGATTTGTAATTGGCAAAAAGGAACGGCAGAACGCCGTATGACGCTCCGCCGAACCTTGCTTTTATGAAATTGTGTTTTACCTTTTGACGTTCGGTTTATTTCTTGAACGCGCCGAACCAACTTGCAATTTTAACGCCGACCTTGACTATCGGAATCATAAATGTTTTCATTTATTCTGCGCTCCTTTCGTTTTTGTGAAAACATTATTAACATTGTTATTCTTTGCTTTTTTCCGCCTCCTCCTTTGCGGCAATTTATATTATAACGTTAAGTTATAAATTTAGTTTTAATGTGCAACTCCGATATGGTACAGCATAATTCACAAGATAAACGGAGTTGCTTTGGATATCATACGCTATATTCACAAATAAGTAAAGTAATATCTTAAAGGTGCGTTATTAATTTTCCTGATCATAAGGGGAATCTCAAAAATTCCCCTTATATTTTCATCATTAAAAATCAAGTCTTTCACGGAGACTTCGCTTTATCTCAAGCTCGCACATAATGCTGAGTCCCCTGAAGCAATCCTCAAAGAAATCGCGCCCCAGCTTGAACTCAGGCAAGAGATAAGCCTTCAGCTTCTCTTTGATAAGCGATATGAGCTTGTCCGCGCCCATTCCCTCGTCAAGTTCGTAAATAATGACCCTCTTGGGATTAAGCAGTGCGATTATCGCCTGGAGTCTTTCGCTGCAGAAAGCCACGCGCTCGGATTCGATATCCGGAGTATGCACCGGAATATTTACAACCTCTCCGGCAGCGCCCGCCGCTCCGCAGAGCACATCGCCGTTGACGATTATTCCGGCACCGCTTTTACGTTTTCCGAAAGCAAAAAGAACATTGACATCGTTTTTATAATCGGAAAATATCCGCGCCACATTCGAAGCCGCATGAAGATCGTTATCCACAAGCGCGGTCATGCCGAACTTGCGGTTTATGTGCTTTGAAAGATCCATCCCGCCAAGCGACGGAAATGCCGCAGAATCCTTAACAACACCATCGCACACAACGCCCGAAACAGCTATCGATACTATTGAAAGCAAAGGGTCGGAAGCTGCGCTGCATTCGATAATTTTCTCGAGAGCGGAGAGTACATTTTTATCATTCACCGGCATATTTCCGCTGCCTATAGTACGGCTTCTGAAATCGTGGATTCTGTATGAAAGAACATCCGCGTCAAGATAGATGAGCAAAAAATGCATATAGTCGGCATGCAGCTTATAGACCTGCGCCTTGCGTCCCCGCTCCGCGCCAATAACTCCGTCCGGTTCGATAATGCCCTCTGCGACACCGTAATCGACGGCGCGGGTAACCGTCGGCAGGCTGAGGCCTATGTCCTTTGATATCTGCGGAATAGTCGCCTGCTTATTCTTATGTATATAGCCCCAAACCGAACGGTAATTAGTCAGCTTGACTATTGATGAATCAACTGTCTTGTTCAATGAATTGCGCCCCTCATTCGCTAATTAAAAAACCCTCGTTATTAATTAGATTATATCACCCGTACCTGCCTTTCGCAATATACACATTTGACAAAATCAGGCTTTTTAAATTATGCATAGTGACTAACGTTTTTTGCGAAAATGTAACAAGAATATTGACACTGTGTCCGAACGAGTATATAATTTCAATATCAAACATCGGAGGAAGCGTTATGGCAAAAGGACTGCCGGATTCAAAGAAATACATAAGAGAAAAGCAGGCCTCCCTGCGCTTCGGCGCGGACGGAAAATTCCGTATTCTGCACCTTACGGACATCCACGAGGTAGACCCCGAGATGGACGACGACGAGGACAGGCGGATTCCCGAAAAAAAGAGCGAAAATACACTGAAATTAATCCGCCGATGCATTGAACTCGCCCGTCCCGACCTCGTGGTTTTCGGCGGCGACAACATCAGCGGCTACTGGCAGGAGTTCACATATGAATATATGTATAAGACCGTCAAAAAGATAGTCGCGCCGATAGCGGAGAAAAACATCCCGCTCGCCATAGTTTTCGGCAACCACGACGCCGAGGCTCAGCCGCAGCTGCCTTTCCTCGCAAAGGAAAATCAGATTTGCATATATGCCGAATATGAAAATTTCAGGAGCACTATGAACGACGAGGATGTTTCCGGCTGCGCGAATTGCAGCCTGCCCGTTCTCTCCTCCGACGGCAGCCGCACGGCGTGGAACATCTGGTGCATCGACTCGGGCGACTATGTCAGAGACGGCGATTTCAATATTATAAAGGACGCGGGATACGGATATGTGAAAAGAGACCAGATAGAGTGGTACGAGAGACGTGCCGCCGAGCTGAAGGCTCAAAACTGCGGAAAGACCGTGCCCGCTCTGCTGTTTCAGCATATCCCCGTCATTCAGGAATACGACGCCTTGAAAAAAGACCCGAACGGCGAATTTTCTCTCGGCGCTCGGCGCTACTCCGTCCCGGACGGCGCTCTGCTCGACGGCGTGCTCCGCGAGTCCCCCTGCCCGCCGCTCGAAAACGGCGAAGAATTCGAAAGCTGGAAGAAAACGGGCGATATCGTCGCCGCCTTTTTCGGACATGACCATATAAACACCTTCACCGCAAAGGTCGACGGGATAAGGCTCGTTCAATCCCCGAGCGCGGGCTATCATTCCTACGGAGACAGGCACGGCGGCAGACTGATAGTCATCGACGAGAATATCCCGGATTCGTATGAGTCGGAGTGTTTTTTCTTTGACCGCACAGCACAAGACGAGCTTAATTAATTTTACATAAAAGGACGGAAAAGCTATGGACAAGTATGCGAGATTCAGATATCAGCCCTGCCTACCGCTGGGCGTTGACGGCCGAAAGGTCACGGGCTCGCCCGAGCACGCCGAGCTCTCAAGAAGAGCCGCCGGCGAGGGCATGGTGCTGCTCAAAAACGAGGGCGGAACTCTGCCGCTAAAGCGCGGGACAAGAGTTGCGCTCTTCGGCAAGGCGACCGTCGAATACATAAAGGGCGGCGGCGGAAGCGGCGACGTTTTCTGCGCCTATACCCACAACATCTACGACGGCTTCAAGTTGAAAGAGGACGAGGGCAAGGTCAGCGTCTTTAAGCCGACCGCCGAGTTCTACAAGGAATACGTCAAGGAGGCAGGCAAACGCATCCCGACCCGCGCCCAGGTAGAGAAGATATGGGACAGGGTCAACGCCATGTCCTTCTGCAAGGAAAAAGACGACATAATCTACGACACCTTCGCGAGTATGCACGTTGCCGAGGCGCATATGCCCGACGAGCTGATAGCCGAGGCCGCCAAAAATGCGGATATTGCAATAATAACTCTCAGCCGCTTCTCCGCGGAGGGCGTTGACAGAAAGGCCATACCCGGCGACTACTATCTTTCGAACACGGAAAAGAGCCTCATCGACCGCGTCACCGCCGCTTTTCCGAACACGGTTATAGTCCTGAACTCCGGCGCAGTAGTAGACTGCGAGTATTTTGCGGAGAACGAAAAGGTCGGCGCGATAATCTTCGGCTGGCAGGGCGGTCTCGAGGGCGGCACGGCGACTGCGGACATCATCTGCGGCGACGTCAACCCCTCCGGCAGACTTGCCGACACTATCCCCGTCTCCTACGATGCATATCAGAACGCGCAGGAGTTTTTGACCGGCTTTGAGCATCTCGACTACTTTGACGATATATATGTCGGCTACCGCTATTTTGAGACCGTGCCCGGCGCCGCCGAAAAGGTGCGCTACCCGTTCGGCTTCGGCCTGTCCTATACCGACTTCGAGTTCAGCGGCGCATTCTGCGGCGAGAGCGACGGAAAAATAGTCGCCGCGGTGACGGTGAGAAACGTCGGCAAGGTGCCCGGCAAAGAAGTGGTCGAGCTATATTACAGCGCGCCGCAGGGCAAGCTCGGCAAGCCCGCAAGAGAGCTCGCCGCGTTCAAAAAGACGAAGCTCCTCTCCCCCGGCGAGTCGGAGTCCCTCGCGCTGAGCTTCGATATAAGCGATATGGCGAGCTTCGACGATTTGGGCAAAATAAAGAAATCAGCGTTCGTGCTCGAAAAGGGCGCATATTCGTTCCACCTCGGAGCCTCCGTCAGGGCGACGGAAAAACTCAAATACGAGTTCGTTTTAAACGATGACATAATTATAAAAGAATCAAAGTCCCTTTGCAGACCAACAAAGCTCGAAAAGCGTCTGCTCTCGGACGGAAGCTTTGAAAGCCTCCCGACGGACGAGCCTGTCCGCAGTCGCGGCACTCACGCGGAGATAGAAGCAAAAGCCCCCGCCGAGACGGTGAAATTCGATGAAGTCGGCGAGACGATAACGCTCGACGAATTTATAAAGCAGTTCACCGTAGACGAGCTTATCGACTTTGTCGGCGGGCACCAGAATCAGCCCGGAGTCTGCAACACCGGCGCATTCGGCGGAATGAGGCGGCTCAACGTGCCGCCCCTCCCGACTGCCGACGGACCCGCGGGTCTGCGCCTCAACGCTTCAACGGGCGTGCCCACCACCGCATGGCCGTGCGCAACGCTCTTGGCCTGCACCTGGAACACCGAGCTTATAGAAGAAATCGGCGCTGCGGGCGGCGCGGAGCTGCGCGAGAACAACTTAGGCGTATGGCTCGCACCCGCCATGAACATCCACCGCAATCCCCTGTGCGGGCGAAACTTCGAATATTTCTCCGAGGATCCCCTGCTCGCCGGTAAGTGCTGCGCCGCCGATGTGCGCGGCATCCAGTCGCAGAAGATAGCCGCGTCGGTCAAGCACTTCGCCTGCAACAACAGGGAATCGAACCGCTTTGAATGCGATTCCCGAGTCTCCGAGCGTGCGCTCAGGGAGATTTATCTGCGCGGCTTCGAGATATGCGTCAGAGAGGCCGACCCGTGGACAATTATGTCCTCCTACAATCTCATCAACGGCTCCCACACCTCGGTAAGCTATGAGCTGCTCACCGAGCTGCTCCGCAACGAATGGGGCTTCAAGGGCGCCGTCACGACCGACTGGGGCGTTCACAGCAGCCACTCCGACGAGGTCCTCGCCGGCAATGACATCAAGATGGGCGACGGCGAGCCCGAGGAGCTGAAAGCGGCGTTTGAAAGCGGCAAGATAACCCGCGCCGACCTTGAAGCAAGCGTCAAGCGCATACTTGAGCTGACACTGAAATTAGCTCAATAAACAAAGATAAAGCGGAGTCGGTCAAGTGACTGCCTCCGCTTTTATTCGATAAATTTTTATATATTGTGCATAAATTATTTTTTGTTTTTTGGCAAAGATTCACATTGAAAAGCACTGCACCATAAGTTATACTAACAATTAATAACGCAGCGTTATTAATTGTCTGATGGGGAACGCTATATGTCGGTCGATCCCGCAACGGCCGAAAAGGCAGCGTGTTTTTCCACCTTTTGCACGCTGTCTGATTGCTGCAATTGGATTTGCCTCCATTTGTGCACTTGCAGCGAAAGATTTTTTGGGAGCGGCATGACAGATATTAATAATAAAAAGAACTCAGTCTTCTTATTGTTAAATTAATAAAGCTGCGTTATTAATCATGCCTGTTTCTAAGGAGGTAAATAATGAAAAAAAGATTCAAGAGAGTCGTTGCGCTGCTGCTTTCGGCAGTTATGCTCATCGGCACAGGGACAATCGCCTTCGCGCAAACCGCAGACGAAGCTGCCGAGTTCTCCAAAAAGACGGCGGAGCAGGTTGAGGCCGAGGGACTGGTCATGCTTAAGAATGAAGACGAGATTCTTCCTCTCAAGGGCAAGAAGGTCAATGTTTTCGGCACGGCGAACGTCAAGGGTGCCGGCGGATTTCTCTACAAAGATGCAGGCGTTGCCTACCCGACGGAGACTGTCTGCGCTCAGACGTGGAACGACGAGCTTATCGAAAAAATGGGCACGGCTATAGGCAAAGAGGCCGTAAGCCTCGGCACGGACTATCTCTATGCTCCCGCGTGCAATATGCACCGCAGCCCGATGGGCGGCAGAAACTTTGAATATTATTCGGAGGATCCGCTCCTCTCCGGCAAGATGGCGGCGGCATTCACCCGCGGCGCTCAGAGCGAAAAACTGTTAGTAACGGTCAAGCATTTCGCTCTCAACGACCAGGAGACCGCACGAATGGGCATTCATGTCTGGTCAAATGAGCAGGCAATAAGAGAGATCTATTGCAAGCCGTTTGAAATAGCCGTCAAGGAGGGCGGCGCAAAGGGCATAATGAGCGCGTTTAACCGTCTCAGCAAAACATGGTGCGGCGGCACGCCCGAGCTGCTCGTTGACCTGCTCAGAAACGAGTGGGGCTTCGACGGAATGGTTATCACTGACGCGTATACAAACCTCACCGGTTACGGCTATATGGACCCCGTTCTCGCCGTATATGCGCGCAACAACGAGCTGCTCTGTATGCTTTGGAGCGTGCGCAAAATTACGCTCAGTCCCTCAATGAAGCCGGCCTACAAAAACGACCCGATAGGCTTCGGAACAGCCCTGCGCGACTGCACAAAGGGTATTCTCAAGAACAAGATGCTCACAAAAGCATTCCTTGAAACAGTATAAAGCTATTACGAAAATCGGCGGTATCGGATGCCCGACACCGCCGATTTTCTTTTGTTTTCTGCCGTTTGGAGGACAGTTATGTTTAAATTAAAGAAATGAAGGCCGCATTCTTCTGTTTTTTGCGCAAATTATGCGCCGCAGCGGTTATAACCGGCTGATACAGTCCCGACAGAGCAAGGTCGGCTTAAAGCTTAACAATAATATTTTTCTTGTCAAGGACATATGTCAGAGACGTCAACGCAACAATTACCGCCGCGATTATCAGCACCGACACCGGCACGGAAGCTGTCTTAAAGAAATCCTCCAGTGCGACAGTCAATCCGCCTATTACCGCGAACTCTATGCAGTACATGAGAATCGGGTTTTTGCCCCACCAGCGCAGCGGATCGAACTTCGGCATAAAGCCGTTGAAGAGATCGAAAATCGAGAACGTCAGGAGAGAAAGGAATGCGGAGATAATAACATACGACGGGCTGACACTGCCTTTGTTTATCGGCAGGAACGAGCTCAGGGCTCCCGCCCATGTGTCTGTGCCCGCGGGCAGAGTCGCAAATACGCCTGCGGTTATTCCCGCCGTTATCAGCGCAAAAACTCCGAGCGCGATTCCGAACTGCTTTTTGCCCTTATAGTACAAATCGGAAAATGCAAGATACAGTATAAGCATAGCTCCCCACGCGAAGCCGCCGAGTATTCCGCCGTCGGCAACCTTATCGACAAGCTCCATATTGTTCGGGAACTGAGTCCATGAGAAGCTCACCTCATGGAACAGCGTGAAAAGCGCAAGGATCACCGCCGCGCTTATAAAACGGATGAGCGTCGCCCTCTTCCCGTCTATCAGAGCAAACGGCAGCGCCACAAGTCCGGCAAAGCCGATATGGTGCAGCACCATCCAATGATGGTACGAATCTCCAGTCTTTCCGCTAACGAGCATAACGCCGTTGACGGCCGCGAGAACTATTCCGAACACGCCGTATAAAACTACGACCGCTCCGAGCGCAACTCCGATATAATGGGCGATTTTCTTCGCCTTAAACAGACGCAGAACCCCGTAAAGGAGCAGAAGCACCACGACTATCAGAGAGACAATCTTGCAGACCTTTTCAATGGGGTTATCTTTTCCGCCGAGCAGGTCGTTCACCCCGTCCATCGTCATTCCGATACCGATAAGGGTCAGATAACGTCCGACAAAGTGGATGCTCGCCTTTTTCTTTCCGTCGCGCTCAATGCGCCTTTTCAGCGACGGAATGTAGGTAAGTCCGATTGCAAGAATAAACATCGGCGCGATAATATCCGCGATCGCAAAATTCGGCAGAATATAGAACGCGTCCTCCTTGGGCGCATGAAGAGCAATATTCGCCGCTGCTCCGAGGTTCTTAAAATACTCAATGAACTGGAAAATTATCATTGAGAAGATAACAGTACCCCGGAAACGGTCTATTGACGGAATTCTTTTCAGTGCTTTTGCGTTACTCATAGCTGAGGGCTCCCTTCTTTTTAATTTTATGTTTTGTGGCTGTTCTTTTTGCGCCTCATTTCCGTAAGCTCACGGTAGCTGATAAGATACACTCCGTGCTCGTTCAGATATTTTTCGGTTTCAGGGTCGTCCATAAGACGGTATTCCCACGCCCTGTCCCGCCAATCCTCGGTGATTTCTTTTATTTCATCGCTCTCCTTGGTCGGATGAACGAACGTCTCCGTCACTCCCGGCGGAATGTGAGTCCAAAGATACAGCATCCGCTCACGGTATTTCTCGTAACTGTCCTTGATTCCGGGCTCGCCCCAATCGGGGAAGAGCAAATAATCGGGCAGGACGACGTGATTGATTTTCGCAAGAAAAGACGTGATAACGGGCGCGACTCTGTATATCACCCACGGTATCTCCCTCGGGCAGAGCTCCCTGTCGGCCTTCTTAAAAAGACGAAACGGATAGCCGTATTTCCCGCAGATGCGAAGCGTCATCATGAGCAGCGAAAGCCGCCCAGTCTGATTTCCGTAGAGCGAACCCATATGATTATCAAGGTGCGACGGCTTGAGTCCGAGCAACAGCGCCCTGTCAACCTGCGCGCAAATTTCGGCCCGCAGCTCTTTAAGCTTTGCGTTTTTTTCAACCTGCTTTGCCGTTTTCCACATAAATCCGCTCTCATCGACAAGGCTCCTGCCGTCAGTGAGCGGTCTCCATTTATATGTGTCCCACTCGCTTGTCATCGTGAGATGCACCCCGATTGAAAATTCGGGATGTGCAAGAGCAAAGCCGACCGCCGCGGTTGATGCCTCGCAGGGCATCATAATTGTGGCGGAACGAAGCCTGCCATTGAGAAACAGCGACTCAACAGCTTCATTTGAGCTCATGCACATCCCGAAATCATCTGCGTTGATAATCAGATATTTCTTCATACTGTCACCTTTTTTTCACAGCACCTCGTTCAAATCAAATAAACAAACCCCTGAAAAACATATGCAACCGATGTCCGCACAGTGTTGCGTTGTTTTTCATAGTTTTATTATGTATTATTTAAAAAAATATGTCAATAGCTGACAAATAATTTTTTCATTTTTACACAAAAAATCCGCACAAAAGCACTCTTTTTGCAATTTATGCCGTGACAAGCGCAGTGCCGCAGGCAGCCGACGCGTGTTTTAAAGCGATTGCGGCATTTATCGCCTTGATGTTTTCTGCCGTTCGGAGTATAATTATGTCATAAATCAAAGTTTAAGGCGGCGAGCGCGTGCGGGACAAGTACGGCGTGTTAAAAGAATATTTCGGTCACGATTCCTTTCGCGAGGGACAGGACAGGATAACCGACAGCCTGCTCAGCGGGCGCGATGTTCTGGGCATAATGCCGACGGGCGCGGGAAAATCGATATGCTATCAGGTGCCGGCGCTGATGTTCGAGGGCGTTACCGTAGTCGTCTCCCCGCTCATCTCGCTGATGAAGGATCAGGTCAGTGCACTTGTCCAGTCGGGCGTCGCCGCGGCATATATCAACAGCTCGCTTACTCACGCGCAGTATCTGAAAGTGCTGCAAAACACGGAAAACGGCAAGTACAAGATAATTTATGTTGCTCCCGAGCGACTTTGTGCGCCCGCCTTTCTCGAAATATGCCGCAGCCTCAGCATATCCATGGTCGCTGTGGACGAGGCGCACTGCGTCTCGCAATGGGGGCAGGATTTTCGCCCGAGCTATCTTAAAATTCCGGATTTTATCGAGTCTCTCCCCTCGCGCCCCGTTGTCGGCGCGTTCACCGCAACAGCCACAGGCACTGTCAGGGAGGATATAAAAAATCTGCTGAAGCTTCGCTCCCCTCTCGTTGTCACAACGGGCTTCGACCGCCCCAATTTATTCTTCTCGGTCATGCATCCGAATAAGAAATCGATAGCGCTTATGAAGCTGATAAAAGAGCGTAAGGGCGAGTCCGGCATAGTCTACTGCTCGACGCGAAAGGCCGTAGAGGAAGTGTGCGAGCTGCTGAACAAAAACGGCTTCACCGCGACGCGCTACCACGCGGGTCTCGACGAGGACGAGCGCAGGCTCAATCAGGACGATTTTGTCTATGACCGTGCGCCGATAATGGTTGCCACAAATGCGTTCGGCATGGGCATAGACAAGTCGAACGTCTCGTTCGTCATCCACTACAATATGCCGAAAAATATGGAGAGCTACTATCAGGAGGCCGGACGCGCCGGGCGCGACGGAAGAAACGCGGACTGCATTCTTCTTTACAGCTCAAAGGATGTGCGGACAAATCAGTTTTTGATAAACAACTCCGAACCGAACCCCGATCTCACCGAGGACGAGCAAGAGGAGGTCAGGCGCCGCGACAGGGAGCGGCTCAAAAAGATGACTTTTTACTGCACGACGCACAAGTGTCTGCGCAAATTCATACTTGAATATTTCGGAGACAAGAGCCCCGAGCGGTGCTGCAAATGCTCGAACTGCCTTTCAAATCACGAGAACACGGATATAACTGTCGACGCGCAGAAGATAATGTCATGCGTGGCGCGAACGGGTCAGCGCTACGGCAAGAAGGTCATTTGCGACGTTCTTCGCGGCAGCAAGAACGAGCGGCTGATTTCTGCCGGGCTCAGCCGCCAATCGACCTACGGCATAATGGCGGACTGCACCGAAAAGTGGCTGCGCGATATCATCGAACACCTCTGCGAAAACGGATATATGACGGCCGAGGGCGACGAATACCCCATATTGAGACTCACGCCGAAAAGCCGCGGCGTCTTAACGGGCAGCGAGACTTTGCGCATGATGCTCGAAATCCCGCAGAAAAAGAAGGCTTCGTCGGCAAAAAGTGCGGCTCTGCCCCCTGCGGACGAAAAGCTGCTCACCGCTCTCAAGGAGCTGCGCAGGAGCCTCGCCATGCGGCAGAGCGTACCGGCGTATGTCGTTTTCAGCGACGCAACGCTTATGGATATGTGCCGCATAAAGCCGAAAAACCGGGACGAATTCATGGAGGTCTCCGGAGTCGGTCAAAGAAAAGCCATTCGCTACGGGGAAGTGTTTCTCGCAACCATAGCGGAGTTTTTATAAGTTTAGTAAACGAACCTTAGACAGGGTGTGATTCTATGACGAACAGCGGGTTCTCCCGACTTCTCGACCTCCATGAGCGCGAGGATTATAACACCGCGCTCTCGGAGGAGGCCGTAAGGCACATGATTGCCGAGGAGTTTGAAGAGGCGGACAAAATAATTTCGGTGGGCTTTGACGAGGCTACATTCGAAACTCTCGGCGCGGACGGGCAGATGTTCATCCCGACGAGAAAATCCGAAAAATTTCATATGCGAAAGCACACCGCCTGCCAGCGTCCGTATTATCACGGGCATTCGTTCTACGAGTTCATATATATTCTGTCGGGCGAGTGCGTTCAGCATTTCAAAAACCCCGAGCGAAGCTTGACGCTCAAAAAAGGTCAGGCGTGTCTCTTTCCGCCCGGCACGGTGCATTCGCTCGAAAAGAGCCGCAAGGGGGATAATATAATAAAAACGGTTATCCCGAAAGAGCTGTTTAAAAAATGCGCCGAGGGCTTGGATTTGGGCGATGAGTTGACAGTGTTTGACAGAACGTCGGAGCGGGTGAATTTTCTTGTCATGCGTCTGCTCGGCGAATACTACGGCGGCGCGGAATATTCGGAGCGCGCGATCGAGAGCTGTCTCTCGCTTTTGTTCATTGAGCTTCTGCGCTCCGCGGAGAGCTTCGACAAGCAGCTTGCAGATGAGCTTGACCGCTATTTTGACGAGAATATCGGCTCCGCGTCTTTGAAAGGCTTTGCCGCAGCGCTCGGTTACAGCACAAAATATGCGGGGCGAATGATAAAAGACCGCCTTGGCTCGGGATTTTCGGAGCTGCTCCTGTCATACAAGCTGCAAAAAGCGGTTCGGCTGATGAACGTGACAGAGCTCTCAATAGACGACATAGCCCGCGAGGCGGGGTATACAAATCCGTCGGGGTTATATAAGCAGTTCTTTGCCTTCTACGGCATGACGCCGAGCGCATACAGAAAAATGACCGAATAAAGTTTCCCGGGGATAGAAAAAAGCGTCCCCGGGATATTTTATATCTGCTTGAAATTTGATAGAATCTGTATTGAATAAATACGAAACGGAGCGGTGTTATGAATGTCAAAAGAGTAACCCCGAAAACCCTTGAGCGCGAAAAGGCGGCGGAATATGCGCTCGCCGTCTGCAAAGAGGGACTCGGCAAAAGCGGCGTAAAAACAAAAAATCTCGGCGGCGGCTCGTTCGGGACGGCTGTCGGCGTGACTCTCCGCGACGGCGGCGAAGCGGTCGTAAAGTTCCTGCGCGTCGACGGGATGCTCGGCAAAGAGACGCACGATTTGCGGCTTCTGTCCGAAAACTGCGGCGTACGTATGCCTAAAGTTCTCTGTTCCCGCTGCGCCGACGGCGACATACCGTTCGACTGCTATATTATGGATAAAATCGAGGGCAAAACGCTCTTTATGTCATTCGGCAAGCTCCTGTATGCAAAGAGCGCACGGCTTGACTTTGCCGACAGAGTGACCGACGCGCTCCATGACATACACGAGTGCCGCAGCGACAAATTCGGCGACACGGTGAAGCCCTGCTTTTCGTCGTGGCGCGAGTGCTATGAGCCGTTCATGGAGGAGGTCTACTCCGCCGCAAAAAAGCTCTCGGAAAACGGGCAGCTGTCCGCCGAGATCGTCTCGGCCATGACCCGCGCGAGGAACAAATTTTCAAGTATATTCTCTCAGCCCGTCTCCGACGCCTGCCTCATACACGGCGACCTGAATGTCGGCAACATAATGGTCGGCAAGGGACTTGAGATAACGGGCTTTATCGATCCGCTCAACTCCATGTATGCCGACCGCGAATATGATTTATTTCAGTTCAACAATCTCAGCGGAAAGCGATTCTTTCTCTGCGACACTTATCTCAAAAAGTACGGCGCGAGCGAAAAGGCGGAGCAAAAGCTTGCGTTTTACGGGCTGTGGAACGAGGTCTACTGCTTCATAAAGGCGGGCACACTCATCCCGTTTATCATGAATCCGCTTGTCAAAAACATGAACGCCGTTCTCGAAAAGGAAGTGTGACCGTGGCTTCCGTTACCGCAAAAATAATGAGCGCCGTTTTGAGCGCAGTGTTCCATTCGCGCTTCATAAAAAACGAAAACATGAGCGCAAACGCTGGTGCGGCGACTGAGAACAGCCGCAGCAGATTTAGGCCGCCACGGGGCTGCACCCTGACCCGCACGCCCTGCGGCGAATGCTTTATGGAGTGCCTCGTTCCCGAAAATGCGGGAACGGATACCGTGATTTTTCATATTCACGGCGGGAGCTTCAAAATAAAGCTTATCGACCTCTACCGCCGCCTTGCGCTGAAATACAGCCGCACCGCGGGCGGAGCCGCCGTATACAGCGTCGACTACAGAATTATGCCCGAATATATTTTTCCGTCGCAGCTCGATGATGTAATGTGTGCGTGGGATATGCTGACGGCAAAGGGCGTAAAGCCCGAAAATATTGTGGCCGTCGGAGACAGCAGCGGCGCAAATTTAGTGCTCGCCCTCGCGCAAAAGCTTCGGGATTCCGGCAGACCGATGCCGAAAAAGCTCGTCTGCTTTTCGCTCTGGGGCGATATGACGGCCTGCGGCGAGTCCTATGAGCGCAACTGCCACAGCGACCCGTTTTACGGCATAGCGAAGAAAGAGAGCTTTCACGAACACGAAGCATATTTCAGGCGCCGCCCGAAGTATGCCGGAGAGCATGACCTTTCGGATCCGTATCTCTCCGTCTCGTTTGCCGGCTTTTCGGGCTTTCCGCCGACTGTGTTTTTCTGCGGAACGGCAGAGGTCGGAGAGAGCGACACCGACACGGCTTTTGAAAACGCCATTTCAGCCGGCATAGACGCGAAGCTCTTTAAATACGACGGGCTGTTCCATGATTTTCAGCTTGTCCCGTTCCTGCCGGAGACGAAAGACGTGTTTTGCAAGCTCGGGTCTATATTAAAATAAAAACTGCCGAAGCCTTTTTACGGG
>ENA-UEQL01001727-UEQL01001727.1-human-gut-metagenome-genome-assembly--contig:-NODE-1727-length-14996-cov-4.087807_pt1 | contig 14996 bp, 8 predicted proteins | sample MGYA00242905_ERZ507926 | MGnify/ENA primary metagenome ERZ507926 (study PRJEB26167, sample SAMN06115531) | human gut metagenome | host: Homo sapiens | place: China:Henan | collected 2015-09-09 | study...
CCGGGAGACCTGGAGTCCATTTGATTAGAAGAATTTTAATTTAGCAGAAAAATTTACACAAAGGACTTGACAGACCCGATTGTTGACACCTTCGCCATTGATGAATCCATTGAGCTCCAGGACATAGAAGCCCTTTTCTTCTGCAAGCTTCAATAAGCCATCTTCAGTCTGCTCATAGTCACCAAAGAAATCTGTCAAGGCCTTATCCGAATCAGTGTCTTTAAGAAGCGTATACCCTTCTTTGCCGCTTTCCTCTACGGGCTTGTAGAAGGAATACTTTTTCGTGCCGTTTTCTGTGTACGGCACGCAGACATAGTAGCCGCGGGTATTAAAGATATCGCCGTAGACGCGGGTGCCGTAAAGGTTGGCGCTCATGTTGACCGGATTGATGACAAGGGTGGATTCCGGGTCCATATAGTAGCCGTGCTGCGGCGACCAGATGGAAGTGTTGTCGTAGGTGTACTCACTGGAGACGCCGTTGCTGGAGAGCTGGTAGTTGGACAACTGCACATCCTTGCCGGCATCGCCGTCGAAGTCGGCACGGCCGTAGAGGTTTGCCACATCGTCGGTCTTGAGGTTGTGGGTGGTGCCGTCGTAGCTGAACGTACGGCTCAGGGAGGCCTTATTGAGGAACGCCGTCAGGAGCGGACGAGTCTGGTCTTCGTAGATGGTCCAGGTCTCATTGGCCGTGCGGGCTGCCAGGACCGCATTGAGCACGACTGTCGCAGCCGTACTTGACGAACCACTCACCGGCGTCAGGACAATCTGGCGCGTTGCGGTGTCATAAGTCGCGTTATAGATTGTCCCAGCCGTAGCTTTATTCTCACTCGTATCTATGAACGTGCCGTCAGCCTGTTTGGTATAGGATGCTTTCGTGGAACGAGTGGACGTATAGGTGGTCTTGCCCGTAGAGGAATCCGTCGTCCCCGTCGTCGTGATTGGGTAGATGTGACTGATGCTGTCCATGGAGCCTGTGCCATCGGTGTAGAACGAGCCATTCGTGCCGCTGGTATATTCGTAATAAATCGTGCTCTTACTGTCGGTCTCATCTTTTTCGGTCAGCGTCTTCTGCTGAACGCCGGGGAAGTTCTTGCGCGTGCTGTCATTGCTGACATAGAATTTCTTCTTGAATCTTGTGACATCCAGAACATCGGTATTTTCAATATTTTTGTCCTGCGAGCTCGATGCGCCAACAGTCTTGCTGACCGTATTCGAATACGTATTGCCATTGGCCGCATCGGTTCCCGCGACATAGAAACTGTCATTGATGAGCGATGCATCGTCTTTCGAGCCGACTAATGCACCTGTCGTCGCCGTATCGCTGCCTGTTATCGTACCGGCGTTGTAGGCCGAATCGATGACAGAGCCGGATTTATATTTTTCAGTCGTCCCCTCTGTTGTCGTCATGCTGCCGACAAGGCCGCCGGTATTCTTACCCGTGCCCGTAACATTGGCATCTTTGTTGAAGGTACGGTTGAAATAATAGCGCTCTTTCGTAGATGGCAGCGATGCCACCGGACTGCCGTTTTTATCCACATAGATGCCGCCTGCGCCCTTCTGTGTCGTGCCGCTCGTGGTCGATACGGGAATAAAATAATAATACGTGCGGCTGCCGCTGTCGCCTACTGTGAAGAAGCTGTAGTACTGCGTCAGGTCCTGATTGCTGCAGTCGGACACTTTTGTATCGCTGTATTTATAGGTCTTGGAATTGTCACTGGTATCTTTTATCTCGGCATTCTTGACGGCATCCGGTATCGACCCCTGCTCGCGGAGCACCGTATTGTTGTCGGCATTGTAGACATTGGACAATGTGCCGCCCGTCATCTGGCCCACAAGGCCGCCGGTGCTGTCCTTGCCTTCGATATTGCCGGCATTGTAGCTCGTATCGATGACATTATTCTTGAGGGCACCGACCGTCACAGAATTTCCTTTTGAATCCGTTGTTGTTATCGGGTTTACTTTTATGACGTTGGAATTCGTGACCGTCTTACTGAAGTCCGGTGCATCTTCCAGATAGCCCACAAGGCCGCCGGTATTGGTGACGCCTGTGACTCTGCCGTAGTTGCTCTGAAGGGCGGGGTCCGTAATGGTTTTACCTGCTGCATCTGAAATCAGATTGCCCTTCTCATCCGTCTTGTCGTCGCCGCGCTGGATCACTTTATTGTCGTCGCCGATAATCAGCTGGCTCTTCTTGGACAGCGGCGCATCCTCGTTCGTATTGAACACACCGTACATGTAAATGCCTTTGGCATGGCCAACAATGCCGCCGGTATTCGTCGTGCCGTTTACCGTACCATTGTTGTAGGTATTGGCATAGTTGTAGATAGCCGAGCCGGTGCCGAGGATGGTGCCCTTCTCCACATAGCCCGCAATGCCGCCTACGTCTTCGGTGCCGGAGATGGCAGCGAAATTGCGCACATCCGTGAGAGTGCTGCTATTCGTAAGCGTTCCGGCAATGCCGCCGGCTTTTGTTCCACCTTCGACTGTCGCGCTATTGGAAATATCCCACATGGAGCTGTTGTCAACGAGGCCGGCGAACCCGCCGATACTCTCGCCCGTGCCGATCACGATGCCGGATGTACTGGACCAGCTGATATGAGAACCGTTCTGCAGGGTACCGGCTATCGCACCGACGTTATCCTTACCTCTAATGGAAACATTACTGAGAGACAAGTTCACAAATTCGGCAGAATTACCAGACGTCCCTGCTGCAGCGACCAGGCCCACATTATCCTCTTCAGGGCGGTTGATTGTGAGATTGCTGATACCAAAGACCCTTTCACCGCTGAAACCGTCGATGGTACCAGTAAACGAATTCGTACTGTCACCGATGGGATTGAAGCCCTTGCCGTCGTCCCACTTGTCCGAGTGGATATTTTCAATCTTCGCATCGTCAAGGTGAGTACTCTGGAATTCCGAGTAAGCCTGCTTGAGCGGGGATTCCAGTGCCGTGTTGTCACTGATGGCCTGCTGCAGGGCATTGTACTGCGAAAGGGCTGTGGTCGCATTCGTCAGAGCAGTCGATGCTGTATTGAACAGTGTGGTGTCCAACTTCAACTGCTCAGCGGCCGACTTGAAGTTAGACTGTACAGCAGTGGAATCTGTACGCTTCGTCTCTACTGCATCCAGTGTCGTAATGGCTGAGTTCAATGTATTGGTAAGACTCGTGGCTGTCGCATAGTCGCTGTATATGCTCGTCGCCGTAGTCAGGGCAGTATTAGCCTTTGTAAAGAAGTCGCGTACTGTATTTTTCACGGTGTCGGAGACCGTCTCCCCTGTCGTGCTGTCTGCAAGGGATACTTCGTTGCCCGATACGACATAACTCTTGCCATCGTACTGAACCGTGCCATCTGTAGTGCTTTTGATCGTCGCAATTGTACCCCCGTCGGTGACTTTACTCGTGTTGGTATCTACCGATACTTCTCCCATAGTGACCGTCTTGCCAGAGATATCTGCTGATGTCGTTCCTTTTGTATAGGCAATCGTGTTGTCCGTACCAGTACCAGTAACAATATCATACGACGTGTCTCCGCTCTTGATGGTGGTCGTACTGCCATTAATGGTCACATCACTGCTCGTCCCTGACTTTGTGATGGTTCCCTTTTTCAGTGCATCCGTACTATCAGAAATTTCCGTTGTAACATCGTTTTTCGCAACTGTCTTTGCCGTGATATCTACGGAACTTCCGTCATATGTGACCGTATCAGATACCTTGCCATCCTTCACCGTATAGGTAATATCATTGATGGCAATGGTACCGGACGTCCCTGCTGCAGTTTCCGTGCCATCTGCAATCGTGGCTGTATATCCGGCATCCGACGTGCCTGCCGGCTTGGTGACGGTATTGGACTTGGTGTCGGTGACACTGTTATCGCTTGTATGGGTAACGGTGTTGTTGCTGATATTGGCTGTATAGCTGCTGCCGTCCGTGACCGTTTGTGCAGAAGGATTGGAAGTCAGTCCGTCTTTGTCGACGACGCTCGTCTTATCCGACTGGATAGTATAGGTACTGCCCGCAGTCTTGTCCGTAACCGTCGATGTGCCCTTGGTCGTGCTCCACTGCGTATTCTCTGCACTAGTTACTGTGCCGTTATTGGACAGAGTTGTTTCCTCAGAAAGTTTCGTGCCATCGGACAGCTCTGTATCCTTTGCCAACTTTGTTGTCGCCTCATTCTCATCCTTCGAATAGGCAATAGTAGTGCCGTTGACGGTCTTTGAGAGATTGCCGCCCGACTTGGTGGTGCCGGTAATCTCTACGCCATCCGTCGTCGACCATTTTTTCACGGTGCCGTCCGAATTCTTCGTGTAGAGGACTCCGTCATCGATATAGGAGTGTGCGTCATCGGTGGCGTTGATATCACGGCCCGGTACGTAGCGGCCGTCAAGGTTGCCTGTATTTTCGTCTTCGATATCCTGCAGCTGGTCCATATTGTTGACCAGGAGGGAAGTCGTCACCGTCGTCTTCCCATTGCCCCCATAGGATGTGCTGATTTTATTCTTGGCATCACTTTCATTGCTCAGCTTGTCAGCCGTTATGCCCGGGCCGTCGACGGACACACTGGTGCCGTCTGTGTAAGTAGAGCCATCGATGCCAAAGGTCGGAATATTCTTGTAGTCGTGCTTGGTGTAGTATGTCACCGTGGCGCCATCGCCGGATTCCGTACGGCTGACAGCTGCATTAACACCGGGTTTCATACTATCTGCATCAACCTGGTCTGCATTGGTATAAATGCTGACACCATTGACGCTCTGCATGACGGGAGCATTGGTCTTCTCACCATGGGTGATGATGACCTGGCCATAGTCGTCGGCATCACGGTCGGAGCGGATGTAGATTTTCCCTCCCATTCCGATAGCGCCAACGCCTATATTGAAGCCCTCATCGCCAACGGACGCATTGGGACCGATGTAGGTATAATCCTTGGTGGTCAGTGTGGAACCTCCCTGGATTTCCACATTGCCGTCGGCCACCAGATGGATGCGGTTGGTATAGCCGTCTTCACCGGTAGAGTCGATGGCGATGGCATAGTCCTTGGGGTCAATGTTGAGCGCCGACAGATTCTTCAGTGCTGCGCTGACACCGGCATTGATGGTCGCACCGCTCTGGATTTCAATGCTGCCTTCTTTGCCACCGCTGGTGAGGAATTGTTTATTCGCCGCATCGTAGCCCGTGGCATAGACGCCAAGGCCGCCCACATTGACCTGGGCGCCGTTCATAAAGATGACGCCGTTCGGGTTGATGAGGGCCACGTTGCCCGTCGCATTGAGCTTGCCGGCGATTTCAGACATACTGTTGCCGCGCACGGCATTGACGAGCAGGTCAGCTCCGCTGTGCTGCTTGATATTGACCGTGGCATCTTTGCCGATGTTAAACGTATCCCAGCTGATGAAAGCCCTGTTCTGGCCTTTCGTCTGCTCGATTGTCATGACGGGTTTTGCCGAATCAGTCGTAACTTTTGCGTTTACTTCACCCCTATTACCCGTCGGCAAAGCCGTCGCCGCCGGTTCTGCCCATGCCATGTGATAAAGACCGCCCACCAGTGATAAGGTCAGGGCAATCATGCGCTGCAATTTCTTGATATCCTGCTTTTTCATCATTGCTGCCTCGCTATCTATTTCTTATCCTTGCTATATATCGCTTTGGATGAAAGTACGATTGAAATATCAAAACTGCTTGACAAGCCTCAGCCATACGGTTCTGTTCACGTCCCTGCCAAGGCTTTCGGAGTAATGGCTGCCAAGGGGCGCGGCCCAGTCAATTTTACCGTACCAGTCCCGCGACTTCTGGTAAATGAGGCCAATGCCTGCGCCGGCAAGGTCATTCGTGCCATTGCCCATGACGCGTCCCGCATCGACAAAGGCGGCAGCTGTGAGCCCCGAGCTGCCGAGCATGCGGCGCAGCTCCAAAGTACCCAGGAGGCCGCTTCTGCCGCCGGCTTCGCCCTGCGGGAAAGCACGAACGGCATCAGGACCGCTGATGTAGAACTGCTCGGAGGAATCCAGCGGCATCCAGCCATATTGGCCGCTCATGGAAACATGCAGCTGCCAGCGGGGGTCTATTTCATGGATGTAGTAGAAATTTGCCAGGGACTTGTGATAATTGCCGACGGCATCCGGTGCTGAATAATCACTGCGCTTGATGTGCAGATTGCCGGCCACATGGCCCAGGGTATAGGAAAACGAATTGCGGTCATTCCGGTAATAGCCATAAATATCGCCTTCCACGCTGTCGGATGTCTTCTTCGTGCCGTAATCCCCCGACAGGATGTAGTCGTGGATATCGCGGTGGCGCAGATTAATGGAGTAGAAATGGGACTCCCTGTAGGTGCGGCGCAGGGGGACGGAGACGCCGAGCTCGTAGGTGTTCATCATGCCGTCGGCATTGAGGTAGTCATACTGCCCGCCGAGCACATAGTCCATATGGCCTGCCGTCAGGTGCATACTGGCGCCGCTGCTGCCCACCGGTACACTGTAGCCCATCTGGAAATTGTGCAGATCCTGGGTACTCATCATGCCGGACAGCGAAATCTGGTCCCCCACCTTCGTCAGGTTATTGTAGTGGTACTCCATGCCGAAGCGATTGCGCCCCGTCGTTTTACTGCCGTAGTTATCGTAAGACAGGTAGCCTCCCTGCCGTTCGAGGTCGAAAACCTTGAGCAGAAGATCCGCCGAGCCATGGCGGCTGCCCGGCTGCATGGAAGCTGTAACCTTAATGCCTGGAATATCGTTGAGTGCCAGGAGCGTCTTTTCGAGCTGCTGCGACCGTATGAGCTGTCCCGGGCGGATGCTCTTCACATAAGCAAGGAGCCGGCTGTCAAGGAGCGCTGAAGTGTTGTCGATATGCAGGTCGCCGATGCGGCCGATGATGACCTTGATTTTCAGGGTGCTGCCTGCAATGTCCTGTGCCGGCACGTAGGCAACGGCGGTCATGTAGCCATGGCGCCGCAGACTTTCCGTAACCTTCCTGGCAAGTTCCTGCATCTCCTCGAAATCCATCTCCCGGCCGAGGTCCGGCTTCATCTCATCCTTCAGTACGGCGGCGACGTCGAGCTCGTCGCAGATGTAGTCAACTTTGTCGATGCGGGCCCTGAGCTCTTTGCTGCCCTGCTGCACCGCCGGAATCTTCGTGTCGATTTCAGGCCTTCCCCTCCACGGCGTAATGCGGCGCTCCGGCTCCAGTTCATTAAGAATACTGCCGGAATCCGGCAGCCCCTTTACATTGATTGTGGACGGATCCGGCGCTGCTTCTGCCGCCAGTGGCAGGCTCAGCAGGAAAGCCAGAGACAAACCGATGGTCCAATTCTTTTTACCGCTGTTAATTCGTTTCATATTACAACCCTCTCCCATTTCCCCGTGCCGCTTCAGTGCCTTAAGGAAGCACCGATTGATTCATAAAATCTGATTTCATAAGAAATTTGATGCTGTTTCGTTTTGGGATTCCTTAACCGGCTTAATAAAAAAAGACACATGACGTCTTCGACCGTCACGTGTCCCGGTGCCCTGATACTGCGATATGATACATGCTGACTCATAACCGCATTCCCCCATGACGATTCGTTCCCCTTCTTTCGCAATTGTAAGATGATTCAGCTATCCCGCTCCCCAGACAAGGGATAAAACACCATAAAATCTATGCTGAGATTGAGTCCAATCGACCACTTTACCTTTTATCATCAATCCAAAGGATTCTCTCCATCTTTTATCAGACAGAGCAGTTCTTTGATGGCTTTTTCGCAAGTCATGTCCATGAATTCATCATATGACATCCGAAACAGCCTTCCCGTCAGCCAGGGTCTCCCTCTTCGCAATGATGTAATGACTAATGATATATACTTTTATATTACTTTATTCAGATTTAAATGTATACACGCAAAAGTTTTCCCTTACCCATCCGATTTTTAAACTGCTGCTGAAAATGCTTCATTACCTGTGATAATCAAACATCCTGCAATCTGCGGTATTCAGCAGACTTTTATCACATTCAGGCTCATGAATATATTAGGAAATAAAATTGACCGCATCGTTTTCTATGCATTATACAAGTTTTTTATATATCCATTTTTGCCTGTTTTATAGAGGTTTTCGCTGTTTTAGCGGTATTGCGGTATTTAAAATCCGAATAATCGGTGCCCGGCAGCCGCTCCTCTCCTTCCTGTTCACCGGTATTCTTTAGTGAGCTGGTGGGATAGTGGGCTAGTGGGCTGGTAGGCTAGTGAGACAGTGGGATAGTGAGACAGGGGGACAGTGGGATAGTGGGATAGTGGGATAGTGAGACAGCGGGACAGTGGGACAGTGAGCTAGTCAGAGTCACTATCGACGTGCACCATGATTCCTCGCCTGTGGCTCAGAATAACGAATATAGCGGAAGGCTCCATGGCGTCTGACGTCTGAAGGTCTGCCATCTGTCGTCTGCTGTCTTTTCTCCCACGCAAAAAAACTCCTGATTCGTCCCATGCTGATGCGCGGTAGGGCTCAGGCGTTCTGTTTCGATGAATCGGACAAGGGCCGCGCTGATTCATGGGCTGTCTGATTTCATTCTTGAATTTATACGCAATACGAGGAATGGGATTCCGCGAATAGCGAGCTATTAAAGGAATCCCATGACGAAGTAGTGCGTATAAATTCTTATGAAATCAGACTCTGCCAATGAATCAGTGCTGCCCTCAGGTAGCCGCCGTAGCGGAATGTCTGTGTCGTCAGGGAAAGACAGGTATAGCCATAGTTGCCACCAGGATTGTGGGGGAGCACTGCTTAAATCGCAGAATTGAATTTCATAAGTGTTTTTGCTCAATCCTTCGTCATCAGTCTCCTTAAATAGTTTACTATTCGCGTCGACTGCTTCCTTGTATTGAGCAAAAACACAAGAATAAAATTCAATAACGATTCAAGCAGCGCTCCCCCTCGCAGGTTTTTCTTCAGGAGTTCTTTGTGAAGTTTTGACGCGTCGGAGAGTTCTGATTCATATGAGGAAGTTCTTCCTGTCTCCCGCCTGTCCCTTGATAAGGTGTGTGCACGTAACAGGCAGGGAGACCGGCGCCCCTTCCGGGCCCTTCAGTTCTCTCTGTCTATATAATCTCTTTAAAATAAAAAAGTTCTCATGGAAAACAGTGTTTCCTGATGACCGGTCGTTAGCGGCGCCGGTTCCTTTTCTCCACAAGCCGGGATTCTTCGCCATCCCTCAGAATGACGATCTCGAAGGAAGGCTCCCTGGTGTCTGTCATCTCCTCTGACTGTCTGATTATATCCTGCTCATCTTTCATGTTACAAGCCTGTACTTTCGTACAGGTTTTTTGCTGTCCATTTTTAGTAGAATAAAAGTAAGGCCGGGGTCCTTGCGGAATACCCAGAAAACAGGAAAGATGCGTTTTCTATGAAACAGAATCATTCCGCCTTGACAAAGAAGGGCCTGCCCCTGCTTCTCTGTACCGCCATCCTGTCAGCAGGGGTGGGACCTTCAGCAGAAGCGGCGCAAACGCAGGGGGGGGATACTGTCACGATCAAGAAATTCTGAGCCCCAGCCCATGGGAAATCTGCATTCTCAGCAGGATCGTGCCGGTGCATACGTCGGGCTGCGGCGGCATAATCAGTAAAGAGATTCCCAGAAACAGGAGGTGTCTGATAATGAAAGAGCATGGCAAAATCAAATGGATGAAGCTTATCAGGGGTATCTTTTTAGGGATCCTGCTGGTCCTGACGATGACTCCGGCGGCCCTGGGGGCCCAGAAAACAGTGCTGGTCCACAATGTAGACGAAATGATGGAATCACTGGCGGACAATACGGAAATCGTTCTGGCACCGGGCGAATACAATCTGTCAAACTGGGAGAAGAAAGAATTTTCAGAGCGGCTGCTTCGCTGCTACGGCTACTATGATTCGGCCCCTGCCGGTCTGTATCTGGGCGATGGTTACACACTGGACATTGCGGGGTTCAAGGATCTCACCATCCGGGGATTGGATACGGAGACCATTACAGCAGAAATTGTTACAGAATTCCCCTATACGCCGGTACTGAAATTCATCAACTGCCGAAACCTGAAACTGTCGCACCTCCGGATAGGCCATAAACTCAAAAAAGGATTCTGTGACGGCGCCGTGCTGAAACTGGATAGCGTCACTCATATGACCATGGATCATATGGACCTGTACGGATGCGGAACCTATGGGTATGAAGCCCGGTTCTGCAGCAGCATTCTCCTCAGGGACAGTGTAATCCGGGAATGCAGCTACGGTTTGGTGTCCGCCGCAGACTGCCAGAACCTGAAATTCCTGCGGACCACCTTCAAAGATATGGAAACGGATCTTCCCCTCTTTGCTCTGATCCGCTCCCGGCTGGAGTTGACCGACTGCACCTTCCGGGATGTACGGGGAATCATCGACAGCCTCACCATGACCGGCGGCCATATCAGTGAATCCTGAAAAGACCTTCCGGTGCATCAAAACTTTTAAAACCTGCTGGCAGGTAAAAAACAGCCTGATGATGTAAGCGGGTCCCTGAAGACCATCATTTACATCATCAGGCTTTTCGGGCGGGCAGGGCCGGAAGGCGAAATACAGGGAAACAGCGAGTCTTCAGACAGTGGAGCAGCTGCATGAATGAGTGCGGATCCCGCTACCGTCCCAGCAGGGCAATCATCAGTGTCACCGCCCCGTCTACCAGAAGGGGAACGGCTCCGGTAATGTAGGCGGTGTTATCATCCATGCGGTAGTACATCATGTAGGCCGCAAAGGCGATGAGGGAGGCAGCAGCCACGGCGGCCCAGATGAAACCATAGGCAGCGCCGGCAAGGGCGCCTGCTTCATGGAGCACTCCCAGTACCATGATTTCCATGAGGGCCCAGAGAACGAGAAGGATGAGTTCTGTGGTCGGTTTCCGGCCGAAAAGTTTGACAGAACCGGTGAGGAGGAGGAAATACACCAGAAGGGCCAAAGCCAGAAGCATGGTCCCTCCGGGCCAGGAGGGCGGCAGGGGAAGACCGTGAATGCCATGGACCGTCAGGGCGGTGCTGGAAAGGCCAAAGACTGCGAGGCATAGGAAAAGCAGAGCCGAGAGAGCCCCTCCGCTTCTGGCATCGGGCCGGAAGGCCGTGAGCCACCAGCCTGTATAAAACAGGGCGCCAGCGCTTAGAAGGAGCTGTCCCGTAATGATTTCTTTATATGCTGTAAGTCCGAACATGGTATCCCTTCTTTATGAAATCAAATTCTCCTTCTATTGTAGTCCTTTTTATGGAAAATGGCGCAAAAAAGGCACTGAAGAAATGACTGCCCATTTCTTCAATGCCCTTTTTGCGATGATTCTTTTAACGATAAGCTGCCTGCCGCTGTGTCATCTCGAGCGGAAGTCCGTGCCGATCATATAACCAATAGGCCCATGTGCTGTTATGGCTCAGAGTCGAGAGATCTCCGGCGCCAATGCGGCTTGTACCATTTCTTTTGCAATAGCAGCCGCTTCCCGAATTGATTGATGGAAGGTCAATCATTCATCATTTCTTCACTGCCTTTTCGCTTCGTCAAAAATGATCTGGAAGGGCACATGCTTTTCTTCCGCCCGCTTCTTCACCGATTCGTATTCCGGGTAGCGCCTTTTTTCGCTGTCCAGGGTGACTTCCTTCACCTTTACCGGGCCAAAGGAGGTGTCCACTTCCTTTTCCTCCCGATGGAGGATGGAACGCATGAGGGAGGAGAATTCACGAATGCCGATGGTGGTGGTTTCACGGAATATGATTTCTTCCATTTCCTTTTTCTTTTCTTCTTTGCAGATCACCGTGAGTTCAAAGGCGGGGCGGTTCTTTTTCATGTAGATGGGGCTGAAATGGACGTCCAGGGCGCCGGCGTCCATGAGTTTTTTCATGGTGTAGCCCAGCACTTCGCCGGAAGCGTCGTCGATATCGCTTTCCAGTTTCACCACCTCGTCCTTTTCCCAGTCTCCACCGCCGTCGTCGATGAGGATGGCCCGAAGGATGTTGGTTCTTTCCTTATAATCCCGCTTTCCTGCGCCAAGGCCGGTCTTCAGGATGGTGAAGGAGGCAGGCAGGCTGTGGGACGTAGAGAGGGCCGCTGCAATGGCAGCGCCGGTGGGGGTGACATATTCCCCTTTGGCGTCCATGATTTCCAGGGGCATGTGATAGGCGGTGACAATGTTCAGCGTGGCCGGAACCGGCACGGGAAGCACGCCGTGCTGGCAGCGGACGGTGCCGGTGCCTTCGGAGAGTTTCGGCACGATGACGCTTGTGATGTTCAGGCTGTCGAAGCAGACGGCGGCGGAAATGATGTCCACAATGGAGTCGATGGCCCCCACTTCATGGAAATGGACTTCCTCTATGGGAAGGTTGTGGGCCTTGGATTCTGCCTCCGCCACGATGCGGAAAATTTTCTTTGCCAGGGCCCTGGCGGATTCAGTCATGTCCGTGCCGTCAATGACTGCTTCCACGTCCTTCAGATGGCGGTGCTCATGATGATGGCCTGCTCCGTGGTGGTGATGGTGTTCTTCCTCATGATGATGTTCCTCTTCATGACAGTGGCAGTGGTGTTCCTCTCCATGGTCATCCTCATGGCAGTGGCAGTGATGTTCTTCTTCATGATGCTCATGGTCGTCTTCATGGCAATGGCAGTGATGCCCTTCTCCATGGTCATGTTCCTCTTCGTGGCAGTGGCAGTGATGTTCCTCATGAACCTCTTCCCTTACCTCCGGTAGAGGCCCGTAAAGGTAGGCCATGTCATGGTCATGGTTTTCATGGTCCCTGTCCAAAATGACGTTGAAATCGCAGCAGTCAATGCCTGCCTTCTGTACCCGTCCGATTTCCACAGTAAACCCTTTGGCGGGGATGGAAGAAACAGCCCGGTCCAGGGCCTTCCTGTCGGCGCCCAAATCCAGCAGGGCTGCCACGAGCATATCTCCCGCAATGCCGGAGGATGCTTCCAAGTATAATGATTTTCCCATTTAAATCTTTCCCCTTTCAGCAAGCCGATTAATCTGGGTGGCTACGTAACCCGCGCCGAACCCGTTATCTATATTCACCGTCACTATGCCGTTGGCACAGGAGTTAATCATAGTGAGGAGGGCAGAGAGCCCGTGAAAGCTGGCACCGTATCCCACGGACGTGGGCACTGCAATCACCGGATTTCTCACCAGCCCGCCGATGACGGAGGCCAGGGCCCCTTCCATACCGGCCACCGCAATGACGCAGCTGGCCTTCCGTATCCGGTCTTCCTGGGACAGGAGACGATGGATACCGCTCACCCCTACGTCATAAATCCGCTCCACGTGGCTGCCGAAGTACTCCGCCGTCTGGGCCGCTTCCTCGGCCACCGAAATATCGGCGGTGCCGCCGGTGCAGACCGCAATGCAGCCGATGTGTTCCTTTTCCTTCTCCGATTTCAGGATATGGGAAATGGGGTCGTAGGTAATGGACGGAACCGCTTCCTTCACCAGCTCATACTGGTGATGGGAAGCCCTGGTGCCGAAGACTTCGCCGTCGGTGTCGTAGAGCTTTTTGAAAATCTTCCCGATAAAGGCGTCGGACTTTCCCTGGCAGTACACCACCTCCGCAAAGCCGGACCTTTCCTTCCGGTCCGTGTCCAGTTTGGCAAATCCCATTTCTTCATAGGGCCTATCCGCCGGATTCTCCCGAAGAAGCTTCTCCGCCTCTTCGATATCCATGGCGCCATCGGCGACTTTCTGCAGTACATTCTTTATATCCATAGTGCAATCCTTTGTGTTTGGAATGATTAGTAGGCAAGTGGGCTGGTGTACTAGTGAACTAGTGTACTAGTGGACTAGTGAGCTGGTGGGATGGTAAAAACAGCTGTCTACAAAACTCATCGCCCCACAGGACGATACCACAACCCTTTGCACCTTCTGAACCCGGAGCCGCGAAGCGGCTCCTTACGCGTCCTCCGGACGCGGCAGCACTTCATCCATGCTTCCCATGCGGTAGCCCTGTAAATCCATGGTGACGTAGGCAAAGCCCAGGGCCTTGAAGGTGCGGGTCACTTCGTCATGGAGGCGGAAGAGTTTCCACAAATCCTCCGGCAGCACTTCGATGCGGGCCATGTTTCCTTCATGGAGCCGTACCCGGAACTGCTTGAAACCTTTATCAAAGAGGAAGTCCTCTGCCCTTTCCACCATGGCAAGTTTCTCCTCCGTAATGGTTTCTCCATAGGGGAAGCGGGTGGCCATGCAGGCGAAGGAGGGCTTGCTCCAGGTGGGAAGGCCCGCTTCTTTGGACAGGGCCCGGATGTCTGCCTTGTAGAGGCCGGCGTGGCGGAGGGGGCTCTTGATGCCAAGCTCTGAAAGGGCTTTGAGACCGGGGCGGTACTGGGAAGCATCGTTCAGGTTGGTGCCGTCGATGACATGGGCAAAGCCTTCTTTTTCCGCAATTTTCTTGAGGGAGCTGAAAAGGAAATGTTTGCACAGGTAGCAGCGGTTAGCGGGATTTTCAGCAAATCCTTCGATTTTGAACTGGTCCATTTTCACCACTTCCTGCCGGATGCCTTCCTTTTGGCAGTATTCGATGGCATCGGCCACTTCCCTTTCCGGCACGGAGGCCAGATTCATGGTCACCGCCATGGCCCGGTCCCCCAGCACCTTCCTGGCTTCATGCATGAGGTAGGTAGAGTCCACGCCGCCGGAAAAGGCCAGCACCACGCTGCCCAGCTGTTTCAGGTATTCTTCCAGATGATTCTGTTTCTTCTGCAATTCTTCTGTTACCATAGGTATCTCCATTCTTTATATGCCTGCCCTGACTTCAGGCGCAGGCCGGAAGGATGGATGGGCAGGGAACAGGGCCTTCGGCGGCCCATGAATCAGTCATATTTCTATTATATCATTGATGAGAACGGGAAGAACATGCAAAAGGCCGGGCCGGTGCACGGAATCATTGGCACAGGGCATGAAGTTTCCGGGTTCATCTTTTCAGGTCTCATTAAGGAAGCACTGATTAATTCATAGAGTCTGCTTTTATAAGAATTTTTATGCACTGCTTCGTCATGGGACTCCT
>ENA-UEQL01001734-UEQL01001734.1-human-gut-metagenome-genome-assembly--contig:-NODE-1734-length-14970-cov-3.682535_pt1 | contig 14970 bp, 12 predicted proteins | sample MGYA00242905_ERZ507926 | MGnify/ENA primary metagenome ERZ507926 (study PRJEB26167, sample SAMN06115531) | human gut metagenome | host: Homo sapiens | place: China:Henan | collected 2015-09-09...
AATTCGAAAGTGGACAGTCCCTATATCGGGGAAAACGGAAACTGGTGGGTTGGAACGACTGATTCGGGAATAAAAGCCGCCGGTGAGCCTGGTTCCGATGGAGCCCAGGGTGAAAAGGGCGATAAGGGAGACACCGGAGCCCAAGGCGAGAAGGGCGATAAGGGAGACACCGGAGCCCAGGGTGAAAAGGGCGATAAGGGAGACACCGGAGCCCAGGGTGAAAAGGGCGACAAAGGTGACACCGGAGCCCAGGGTGAGAAGGGCGACAAGGGTGATACCGGAGCCCAGGGTGAAAAGGGCGATAAGGGAGACACCGGAGCCCAAGGCGAGAAGGGTGACACCGGCGCTACCGGCAGGGTTGGCTTTGTAGTTGATTCAGCAGCCGCGTTGCTGACAGCCGCCCGCGTTCCCAACTCGTACATCATCCTGATGAACGATATCACGTTGGAGGACGGTGTCATTGAGGCGACTGCCCGCGATCTGTCCTTTATCCTGGATCTCAACGGTTGCAATCTGAGCGGAACTCTGGCACTCCGTGCCGCAACGGGGCGGTCGATGGAGGCTATCATCACCAACGGTACCTTGTCTGCCGCGATTACGGCAACGGGCAAGGTCAGCCTGATTACCGATGAAGGACGCGTGACCGCCATCGTCGGCACCGAGCGGTATACCGACCTCGCGCGGGCGCTGACGAAGGCACCGGACGGGGCGACAGTTTATCTTCTGCGCGATGTGACGTCCGGCGGCAGTCTGTCGGTTCCTACGAGAAAAAAGCTCGTGCTGGATTTGGGCGGGCATACATACAGCATCACTACTCCGGTTTCTGTCCTGGACGAAGGCAACGCCTACTCCTGCGGATTGCTGATTCCGGCCAGCGGCAGACTGACCGTCAGGAACGGCTCCATTGAAGCAGCGAATGCGCATATTCTGGTACGTACCCATGGAAATTTTACGGCTGAGAACGTTACCCTTTCCGGCGGAAAGAGCGCCACGCTCCGGGTGGTCGGCGGGCAGACGAGTCTCGCCGCCGACACCGTGCTGACGGCACCGGATGGGGCACTCGCAGTTGACCTCTACGGATCCAACACCACGGTAGGCGTAACATTTGAGACGACCTTCAGCGGTCGTGTGATCGGCGGTCTCCGAATCGCGCGTAAAACCGGCACAACCGGAGCGATGCGCTTCCGCATCTACGGGAACGGTCAGTTTTCCCATCGCGTTTCCAACGAGATACCCGACGGGCAGGTAGGCTGTGACGTTGATCTGGCTGGGTGGAACAGAACGACCTCCTTTGACCAACTGCGCGGGCAGGCAAGCAAGGTTATCCTGCTGATCGGAGACGGCATGGGAGATAATCATATCCGAAACACCCAGCTGAACTATGATCGGGCGATGTACGTGGATGAGTTGGAGTATAAAGGTCACATCTCGACCTTCTCCAACCACACGGTCTGCACGGACAGTGCCGCCGCCGCAAGCGCGCTTGCGACCGGTCGTAAATATAACAACTATGAAGTTACTCACCATGACGGCGTGGATATTGCCAGTATCACGGAGCAGGCGAAGGCGGCGGGCTACGGCGTGGCGGTTGTAACGACCGACGTGCTAAGCGGCGCGACCCCCGCCTGCTTTTCCGCGCACGCACCGGAGCGCGCATTGACTGATGTTATTATTTCGTCTCAGATTGCCGGCTCCGCCGATCTTTTGATGGGGCGCGGTTCCCAGCAGTATACGAATGCACAGGCACGCTTCGAAGCGGTCGGCTTCCGCTTTTTTTCCCTTTCGTATATTCCAACACACGCGCAATATGCCTGCGCTCCATTGCAGCCAGTTCAAAACGACCTGTACTATCGTCCGAACATTCATAATGAGTGTTCTGGATTTCCAAAGGAAGATCACAAATATCCAGTCGCCCCCCTTCACACACAATCAGGCTACGCTCAATCACATTTCTCAATTCACGGATGTTCCCTTTCCACGGCTGTTGTTCCAGCGCTTCCAGAAAAGCAGGAGTCATCTCATTGATGGCATACGAAAGTTTTTCGGAGAAACTTTTGGCAAAAGCAGTTGCAAGAATTCTGATATCACCGGTACGTTCACGAAGCGAAGGAAGATGCACCTGAAAAACCGAAAGACGATAAAACAAGTCTTCACGGAAATGTCCTGCTTTGATCTCCTCCTGCAGGTTGCGGTTGGTAGCAGCAATGATACGCACATTGACTCTTGTCGGCTTGGTATCACCGATCTTTATATATTCTCCTGTTTCAAGGATACGCAGTAACTTTGCCTGCAATTCGAAAGCCATCTCTCCGATTTCATCCAGAAAGATCGTTCCGTTATTAGCTTCTTCAAAAAGTCCTTTCTTATCCTTCAGCGCACCGGTAAACGAGCCAGCCTTATGTCCGAACATCTCGCTTTCGAGCAGTTCTTTACTGAAAGACGAACAGTTGACCGCCACAAAATTCTGTTTGCTCCGTTTACTACTATAATGTATAGCTTGCGCAAAGACTTCCTTTCCTGTTCCTGTTTCCCCCGTCAGTAATACGGGAACATCTGTCACAGACACTTTCTGCGCCAGAGATACAGCCTCTTTCAACACCTTTGACTCACCCAGAATAGAATCGAACGAGTACATCTGCCCGACTTTCTTTTCCAGTTTTTCCAAACGGACATTCATCTTTGCTTTCTCCACGGCACGGCTGATTAAAGGAATAATCTTGTTATTATCATCTCCTTTCGTTATATAATCAAATGCACCGTTTTTAATAGCCTGCACCCCGTCGGGAATATTGCCGTGAGCAGTAAGAAGAATCACCTCTACATTGGGAGCTATTTTCTTGATGTTCAACACCAGATCTACTCCGTTTCCATCAGGAAGAAAAACATCGCATAAAGCTACGTCGGGCGATTGAATTTCCAGTTGTTTGAGGGCAGCTTTGCAATCACCTGCCTGACACACTTCATAGCCCTCAAGTTCCAGCATACGATCTAAAAGGCTGCGAATCTGGACTTCATCGTCAATAATAAGAATTTTATTCATACAATTTATCTACATTAAATAGAAGAATGAAAAACAGGGTGCGCAAATATAGTTTTTTTATCTGAATCCATGAACATTTCTTCAATACAGTTTGTTTTTTCCACAGGAAACTATTTACACTATAAACAGATGAAAATAATTATTATTGGGGGAGTTGCAGGAGGAGCCACCACTGCTGCCCGAATCAGACGAATAGATGAAACAGCTGAAATTGTCCTTTTAGAAAAAGGAAAGTACATATCATACGCCAATTGTGGCCTACCCTATTATATAGGGGGAGTGATAGAGGAACGGGATAAATTGTTCGTGCAAACGCCCGAAGCCTTTTCTACACGCTTTCGCGTAGATGTACGTACAGAAAACGAAGCGATTTTCATTGACCGGAAAAGAAAGACAGTGACCATCCGGCAAAGCAGTGAAGACACTTATGAGGAGAGCTACGATAAATTAGTTATCTCCACCGGAGCTTCCCCGGTGCGTCCTCCTCTTCCGGGAATCGACCTTAGCGGAATCTTCACGTTAAGGAATGTCACCGACACGGATCGGATCAAAGAATATATCAAGAGCCACGCTCCGCGAAAAGCCGTTATCGTAGGAGCCGGATTTATCGGTCTGGAAATGGCAGAAAACTTACATACACAGGGAGCGAAAGTGTCGATTGTTGAAATGGGCAATCAAGTGATGGCTCCTATCGACTTCTCGATGGCATCGCTCGTCCACCAGCACTTGATGGATAAAGGAGTCAATCTTTATCTGGAACAAGCTGTCGCCTCTTTTAGCCGGGAGGGAAAAGGATTGAAAGTAACGTTCAAAAATGGTCAGTCCATTTCTGCCGATATCGTTATCCTGTCGATCGGAGTACGCCCGGAAACCAGTCTGGCACGAGCTGCCGAACTGACTATCGGCCCCGCAGGAGGTATTGCCGTGAATGATTACCTGCAAACGTCTGATGAATCGATTTATGCCATCGGTGACGCAATCGAGTTCCGCCATCCGGTCACCGGAAAACCCTGGCTCAACTATCTTGCCGGACCTGCCAACCGTCAGGGACGCATCGTTGCAGACAACGTTCTCGGGGCAAAAATACCTTACGAGGGTTCTATCGGCACTTCAATCGCCAAAGTTTTCGACATGACCGTTGCTTCAACCGGTTTACCCGGCAAGCGCCTCCGCCAGGAAGAGATAGATTATATGTCATCTACCATCCATCCCGCCTCTCATGCCGGCTACTATCCGGATGCCATGCCGATGAGTATCAAAATCACTTTCGACAAAAAGACGGGAAGATTGTACGGCGGGCAAATCGTCGGTTACGACGGAGTGGACAAACGGATTGACGAACTCGCGCTTGTCATCAAACACGAGGGAACGATCTACGACCTGATGAAAGTGGAACAAGCGTACGCTCCTCCGTTCTCTTCGGCCAAAGATCCGGTAGCACTGGCAGGATATGTAGCTGAAGATATCATCACAGGCAAAACTAATCCTGTGTATTGGAGAGAATTGCGAGACATTGAAATGGAAAATAAGTTCCTGCTGGATGTCCGCACCCCGGACGAATATTCTTTAGGCAGCCTACCGGGTGCCGTAAATATTCCGCTGGATGAGCTTCGTGACCGGCTGGCCGAACTGCCGAAAGATAAAATGATTTATACCTTCTGCGCTGTCGGACTACGGGGGTATCTTGCCTACCGGATATTGACTCAACATGGATTTGACAAGGTGCGTAATCTCTCGGGAGGACTGAAGACTTATCGGGCTGCCACTGCTCCGATTATCATACGCGAAGAAAATGGAAATGAAATAGACGAATCACCCGAACAACAGGGAGGTAGTCCCCAAGTTGGGCAACCTGCGGTTGCTAAGGTTTCGGATACCACGGTTACTGCCACGGCTGCCGTCACCGCCGATGCCCAGGCAAACCCCGCTAAAACAGTTCGGGTAGACGCCTGCGGATTACAATGTCCCGGCCCGATTTTGAAAATGAAGAAAACAATGGATACACTGGCTTCAGGCGAACGGGTAGAAATCACCTCAACCGATCCGGGATTTCCGCGTGACGCTGCTGCATGGTGCAGTTCAACGGGCAATCAACTGATTTCGAAAGACAGCTCCGGAGGAAAATCTGTTGTTGTCATAGAAAAAGGAGAACCAAAATCGTGCAATATTGTTACTTCATGTGAGGGCAAAGGAAAAACCTTCATCATGTTTAGTGATGATTTGGATAAAGCCTTGGCTACTTTTGTACTGGCAAACGGCGCAGCAGCTACGGGACAAAAAGTCACCATCTTCTTCACTTTCTGGGGACTGAACGTTATCAAGAAGTTGCACAAACCGGAAACCGAAAAGGATATTTTCGGAAAAATGTTTGGCATGATGCTGCCTTCCAGCTCCAAAAAGCTGAAACTTTCTAAGATGAGTATGGGCGGAATAGGCGGAAAAATGATGCGGTATATCATGAACAAAAAAGGGATTGATTCACTGGAATCCCTGCGCCAGCAAGCGCTGGAGAATGGTGTGGAATTTATCGCTTGCCAGATGTCAATGGACGTGATGGGAGTCAAGCAAGAAGAACTCCTGGACGAGGTGACCATTGGCGGCGTAGCAACGTATATGGAACGGGCGGATAACGCAAACGTTAATCTATTTATTTAAAAAATGAACAAATGAAATATTTAAATAAGGTATGAAAACAATATGTGCAATGCGTGATGTATTCAAAGCAATGGGAAACTTTGAAACAGCATTTGAAAAAATGTACCAGATAACGCTTAATGAAGCAATGATATTGTGTGCCCTTAAAGAGGCTTCGGACAAAGTGACGGCTACCAACCTGTCCAAGCAAACCGAGCTAAGCCCCTCACACACATCTAAAATGCTGCGAATACTGGAGGAAAAAGGACTGATCGTCCGGTCGCTCGGAAGCGAAGACCGGAGACAGATGTACTTCCACCTGACCCATACGGGCAAGCAGCGAGTAAATGAACTGGAACTTGATAAGGTAGATATACCCGATCTACTTAAACCCCTGTTTAAATAAACGGATTTTCAAACAATTATCTGTAAATAATGAACGGTGAGCAAACTCCCTGATAATGGGGCAGAGTGCTCACCGTTTTTCTTTAAACAGGGCAAAAGATATATGTTAATTTTCCGGCAAAAGAAATTTCCATCTGAACCTTTTTCCACCTTTCTTGTTGTTTGTATCAAAAGCCCAAGGTACCTGGGCGTGATTTTTATATAACCTAAACATTATAAAAGATATGAAGAAATTAATTCCTATTTTATTGGCGGTCTTTGCACTCGCTTCATGTGAAAAAGACCCGGACATGGGTAAACTGGATGACAATTATCTGGTATACACTAACTATGACAAGAAAGCCGATTTCAAAGTTCCTACATTCTATCTGGCACCCCAGATTCTGGTGATTAGTGACAGTAAAGAACCGGAATATCTCGAAGGTGAAGGCGCAGAACAAATTCTGGCTGCTTATACAGACAATATGATAGCCAGAGGCTACGAAGCAGCAGCAGACCAAGAAAGTGCAGATCTTGGTATCCAAGTGAGCTACATCGCAAGTACTTATTATTTCACCAGCTACACACAACCTGAATGGTGGTGGGGTTATCCCGGATACTGGGGACCTGGCTACTGGGGTGGCAACTGGGGTGGTGGATGGTACTACCCGTACGCTGTAACTTATAGTTATAGCACCAACTCCTTCCTGACAGAAATGGTGAACTTGAAAGCCGAACAGGGAGACAGTAAAAAACTGCCTGTTGTATGGACAAGTTATCTGACCGGATTTGAAACTGGTTCCAAAGCTATCAACCGTACTCTTGCAGTAGAAGCTGTCAACCAGTCATTTACACAGTCACCTTATCTTACTAACAAATAAACAACTACAACTGTTATGAAAACAAGAAAAAATATATACTTCAAGGTAGTAGCCTTGGCGGCTATTGCCATCGCCTTCGCCATGCCGGCTAAGGCACAGCTATCAGACAATGGATATGCGAATATCGACTGGCAGTTCAATGCTCCGCTAAGTAATCACTTTGCAGATAAAGCAAGCGGTTGGGGTATGAACTTTGAAGGTGGTTATTTTGTGACTCCTAACATTGGCTTGGGTCTTTTCCTCAACTATCACAGCAACCACGAATATGTAGGTCGCGAAACCTTCCAAATGGGCGCCGGTGAAGTGACTACCGATCAGCAACATACCATTTTCCAATTGCCTTTCGGTGCCGCTGCACGTTATCAGTGGAATCGCGGTGGATCTTTCCAACCTTATGTCAGTGCTAAATTAGGTGCTGAATATGCAAAAGTCCGCTCTAACTTCAATATGTTGGAAGCAAGAGAAAACAGTTGGGGATTCTATGCTTCTCCTGAAGTAGGTATCAATGTATTCCCATGGGTTTACGGACCGGGCTTGCACTTTGCTTTGTACTACAGCTATGGTACCAACAAAGCTGATGTACTGCATTACAGTGTAGATGGATTGAGCAACTTCGGTTTCCGCCTGGGTGTATCGTTCTAAAAAGAACTGCAACTATCAGAATATTACGTTAATAATAAAAAAGGTAAAAGGTATCTATATTAAAAGCTACCTTTTACCTTTCTTTTTTTATTTTTTCTTCATCGCATCATAAATAGCTCCCTGTATTCGCTCACGAATGTGCAGCTGGTTCAATTTGCGGTTCGTTACGTCCGGATAAATCCGGTTGCTAAGAAATACATAAACCAGTTCATTCATTGGGTCAACCCATGCACATGTAAGGGTAAATCCGGTATGACCATATACTTCGGCAGGTGCAGCAGGCGCACAATTTCCTTTCTTCGGATCATCTGCATCGGGCTTGTCAAAACCTAAACCACGCCGGCTGATCTTCGAGATTTCAGTAGTAAACAGCTGGCAAGTTTCTTTGCTAAGATAACGTTGTCCATCTATTTCTCCTCCATTCAGCAACATCTGATAAACGCGGGCTACATCACGGGCAGTAGAGAAAAGTCCGGCATTTCCGGCCAATCCGCCAAAGAAAGCGGAAGCCTCATCATGCACAAATCCCTGCAAAGTCTCTTTACGCAAGAAACGGTCTTTGTTGGAAGGGACAATTTCCGATTTGGCAAAGCGGCGTAAAGGCAGGTAACCTGTATGTTCCAACCCCATCGGCTCATAAAACTCACGTTGCAAATAGGCTTCCATAGGCATACCGGCCAGTTGTTCCACCAACATTCCCAAGAGTATAAATCCGACATCACTATATACATAGCGCTTCTGCTTTAACGGAGCTTCTGCAATTTTCTCTTCTATCACCTTTCGGAAAGAACGGTTTAACCACAAACTGTCACAGATCTGAACAGTATAATCACCGGTCTTGACCGGAGAAATATATTCACTCTTGAATTTGAATTTCGGATTCGCCCACGTAGTCGTACCAATCTGTACCGGATGGTGGACATCTTTACGTGCGCTGAACAATCTTCCATCATAGCTATCCTTGTCAATAGCTTCCTGATAAAAAGGAATCCAGGAAGGTAAACCGGACTGATGATACAGAATTTCCTGAATCGTTATATCTTTCTTATCAGTACGTTGCAAAAACGGCAAATGATCCGAAATTTTATCTGTCAGATTAAAACGTCCCTTATCGTAGAGTTTCATAATGGCAAGCAAGGTACCCGTCGTTTTTGAAAGGGAAGCCAGATCGTAGATATTCGTCGATTCGACACGAGGACTTCCTTTACCCGTATAAGTACCGAAAGCCTTGTCGAACATAATATGACCGTTTTTCAGCACCACCACCTGGCAACCGGGATAGGCTCCCTGACGAATACCATCCAATGCAATGGAATCAATCCGTTTTAGATGAGCAGAGGAAAGCCCGTATTCTTCCGGAACGAAATGCAACGGCGTTTTAGGGGTAATAGTCACTCCTGCTCCCGTTGGGAACAGTTCTCCCAGACTTGCCGACAACTGTCCGTCTGCAGATGCCTTGGCAAATAGCACATCTGCCACCTGGCGCTGCACGTCACTACTATAGCTATGTCCCAGCACCACCGCCGAAGCATGAGCCACCGCACGCTGAATCTGCAACATCATCTTCCCGGGAGTAAAAAACAGATAAATGGCCGGGCTTTCGGGAACAAACTTAGCAAAGAAAGGCTGATAAGGAGCCAGCCGCTGTTCACTGACGGCTACAATAATCCGTTTATAGGTAGACAAAGAATCACGCAACCGCTGATTTTCCTCTTTCGTCTGATTGGCACGAAGGGAAAAACGAGCCAAAGACGTATAGCGGGAAAGTTGTTTCGCCAACGCATCAGTTTCTCCGGGATCTCCTACCTCGAGCAATGCAATCGTCTGCTCTTTGTCTGTATGCAAGGGGAGAATATGATTCTTGTTGTTCAGAACTGTTATTGCCGCTAAATTCAACCGGCGAACCAAATCACGCGTTTGCGGACTGTTAATCCGTTGTTCCAGACCGGATAATTGTACATACGACTTTTTCTTCAGTCCCAACACATATTTATAAGTCAAGACCTTACGACATTTGCTTTCAATATCTTCGCGGGTCAACTCTCCTTTTTCAATGGCTTCCAGTACGGCCGGTATCTCTTCCTTCAAGTTTCGGGGAGACAATACCATGTCATTACCAGCTTTCAAAGCCTGCAAACTGACATTTCCATTTCCCGCCACTCCTTTCATGGCAAGCGCATCCGTAAATATGAGTCCTTTGAACGCCAACTCATCTGTCAGCAAATCATATACGACATTGCGGGACAAGGAAGACGGAAGTCCACCAATCGGTTCTATCACCGGAACTTGCAAATGTCCTACCATCATACCGCCCAATCCGGCACGGATGGCTTCTTTAAAAGGATAAAGTTCCACACTGTCCAGACGCTCACGAGTGAAAGGAAGTACCGGAAGCGCCTTATGCGAATCAACATCGGTATCTCCATGTCCGGGAAAATGTTTACACACAGATAAAACCCCTCCACTTTCCAAACCGGAAGCATAAGCGATTACCTTATCAGCCACCTGTATCGGATCTTCTCCAAAAGAACGGGTATTGATTACGGGATTTTCAGGATTTATATTCACGTCCGCCACCGGAGCAAAGTTGACCTGTACTCCAATCTGTCGGCATTGACGAGCAACTTCACGCCCGTATTCATAGAGCAGCTTGTTGTCACGGATACATCCCAATACCATATTCCGTGGAAAAACAGGCATACCACGCAAACGCATGGCCAGCCCCCATTCTCCATCAAAGGTAATCATCAAAGGGACTTTTGCCTGCCGTTGCGCCCGGTTTGTCAGTTCAACCTGATTTTGCATCTTCCCACCGGAAAAGAGAAGTCCGCCCACTTTATAGGTGTCGATTACTTCGCGCAACAGTTCCAGGTTTCGTTTGGTATCTACCGGGGCAATGGTATAGATGAACAACTGCCCTACCTTTTCTTTAAAGGAAAGCTTATCCATAACCGAATCAACCCAGTGCCGGCAGTCTTTGTCCTGAAGGGCTTTATACACCAGCAGAGGTTCAACGGTTGTAGCATTCTGCGCCGGACTTGAAACCGTGCCGGCCGCAATAAGGAATAAAAGCGTTACTATTGAGGGGATTATCTTCATTTATGTTTCAAAGTCAAATCGAGACGGCCTACACGAACACCATTTTTTCCCGTGTGCATAACAGGCACCTCTTTTCCGTCCATATTCAAGTATGTTTTGGGGCCTTTCATAAATGTATGAGAGTGCCCGCCCAGAATCACGTCGATATTGCGTGTTCCGGCAACCAGATGTTCATCCATTTGAATGCCCAGATGAGACAGGCATACTACCAAATCACAACCTTCTTCGTCTTTCAACAAAGCAGCTATTTCGTTGGATACGCGGATAGGATCTTCATAAACGACTCCTTCGCATTTATTAGCCTGAATCATCCCTTCGGGTTGGGTTCCAAGGCCAAACACACCAATTCTCAAACCATATTTCTCAAGAACGACGTAGGGTTTAACTATATCTTTCAATACCGTAGCATCCAGATTATAGTTGGCACAAACAACCGGGAAATTAGCCATCTTGAAAATACGTTCCATATTATCCACATCGAAATCAAACTCATGGTTACCGATAGTCATAGCATCGTAACCCATTTCATTCATTAGTTTAACTTCCACTTCTCCGCGGAACATATTATAATAAGGTGTTCCCTGAGAAATATCTCCGCAGTCGAAAAGCAGCACATTCTTATGCTCCTTGCGGAACTGTTCGAGAAAAACAGCCCGGCGAAGAAAACCACCTTTATTATAGTATTCGTCCCCCTTCTGATTGACAGGTTCGATACGACTATGCACATCGCTTGTTTGTAAAATAATCACTTCTTTGGTATCCTTATCCTGCGCAAAAATTGAGAAAGTAAAGCTCAATGCAAGACATGACAGGAATAATATCTGAATTCTTTTCATATTCAATATTTTTAGATTCTCCTTTTTATTTTATGGTAATACGTCCATCCAGTTTGGAGGTAATCGCTTTGCCTTCGGCAGTCTGTTTGCGTACATAATCAAGAAATAGTCCGCGTAAGGTTGCGTCTTCGGGGCATACTCTCTTTTCTGCCTGCAGGAAAGCATCCATCCGTCCATTTCCATCTGCCAGATAGTCGATAGTGGCCACCGTGTAAAGCTGGTCATCCTTTAGTGGTTTTTCACCGACAAAGGCGTTCAGCAACTTTCCATTTTTGGTGATTTCAAGGCGGATACCGCTCACTCCTTCTCCGTGCAGAGATGCAATCGCTTCAAAAAGACGTCTCAAGTCTGTTCCTTTCATAGTCAGTACGCAAAGAGAATTCTCAAAAGGAAGAATTTCAAACACATCGCCTACCGTGATATCTCCTTCGGGCAAGATATTACGCAAGCCGCCCATATTTACCAATCCCATATCAGCAGGTTTCCCCAACACCTGAACAGCCGCTTGCTGCAAAACACCTGCAACAAGGTTGGAAAGTAAACTTTCGGGACCTCCTTTGTCCATTTTCATCGCACTGGTGCCGATGACTTCATACATCATCGCATCCACCTTTTCCTTATAAGGCTTTAAGATTTCGGCAGCTTTCGCGTTGGGAATGGTGTCCCAAACAGAATCAATCGTTATCATGCTACCCTCTACTTTGGTTACTTCGTACTGTGCCGTAGTCTCGCGTGCGGTCCGGCAGGAAGTAAACAGGAAGCCTCCTGCAAACGTCGCCACCATCAGATACTTTACATAAGTCTGTTTCATGTTCGCTATTTTTAGATATGCCACAAATATACAAAAACATTTGGCTATCTGGCAAATAATTCGTTACTTTGCACCGCTTTCGCGCAATCGCTGTCAAGAGAAGAGATACTTGGTATGTTGCGTTGTAACGATGAAACAATTTAATAATAACAACAATGGATTTAATTAAAATTGCAGAAGAAGCATTTGCTACCGGAAAACAGCACCCGAGCTTCAAAGCAGGAGACACTGTAACAGTAGCATATCGTATTATCGAGGGTAACAAAGAACGTGTACAGTTGTACCGTGGTGTTGTTATCAAAATCGCCGGTCACGGAGACAAGAAACGTTTTACTGTACGTAAAATGTCAGGAACTATAGGCGTAGAAAGAATTTTCCCAATCGAATCACCGGCTATCGATAGAATCCGGCTTTTTCCAGTACATTATGCACGTTCTTGTTGACTCCCGAAAGAATAATGGTAGTCTTTTCCTTCTGCGACATTTCGCAGAGAGCAGTCAGGTTATGAATACCTGTGGAGTCGATGAACGGAACCTTGCGCATACGGATGATACGTACTTTCGGGCGGTCTCCCAGCTGTGTCATTGTCTCTTCAAACTTGGTAGCGATACCGAAGAAATAAGGGCCGTTGATTTCGTATACCTCTATGCCTTTGGGAATCATCAGGTTTTCTTCGTGTACGGCAATATCCGATTCTTTATTCGGGTCAATCTCATCGGTAATCACGGAGATTTCGGTAGTCTCCATGACACGTTTCATAAAGAGAACGCAAGCAATCACCAATCCTACTTCGATAGCGACAGTCAGGTCGAAGATAACGGTCAGGAAGAACGTGATAAGCAGTACGGTAACGTCCGATTTCGGATTCTTCAGTAAAGCTCTGAATACACGCCATCCGCTCATGTTGTAAGATACGATGACCAGTACTCCGGCAAGGCATGCCATCGGGATATATTGTGCGAGTGGCATCAGGAAGAGCAGAATCAACAGTAATACTATTGCGTGAATGATTCCGGCTATCGGTGTCTTACCCCCGTTGTTGATATTCGTCATGGTACGGGCGATGGCTCCGGTGGCAGGAATACCTCCGAACAGAGGAGCTATGATATTGGCAGCTCCCTGTGCAATCAGTTCTGTATTGGAATCGTGGCGGTCGCCTATCACACCGTCGGCTACCGTGGCAGACAGCAGCGACTCGATAGCTCCCAATACGGCAATGGTGATAGCCACCGGAAACAGTTCCCTGATAGCTTCCCAATCCAACGCAGGCACAACGGCATCGGGCAACTCCGATTTAATGGTGAAACGGTCGCCGATTGTCTGGATGCAGTCGATCCCTCCAAAAGTTTTCATCAGGTAAACAGCTGCCGTCACTACGATGATGGCAATCAGCGAGCCGGGAATTTTCTTTGAGAACTTCGGAGTGATGGCGATAATAATAATGCTGACAATACTAACGATGGTATTCCACCAGTTGATCGTGTCGAAGTGTCGGAAATAAATCAGCCACTTCCCGACGAAGTCTCCCGGCACTTTCTCGTCTCCGAAAGATAAACCGAAAATATCGGCAATCTGGGTCGTGAAAATAGTGACGGCGATACCGCTGGTAAATCCGACGATGATAGGATAAGGAATGAATTTGATGACAGCTCCCAGCTTGAACACTCCTAATAATACAAGGAGTACGCCCGCCATCAGCGTGGCTACAATCAGTCCGGCCTCGCCGTATTGTTGTATGATGCCATAGATAATGACGATAAATGCTCCTGTAGGACCGCCGATCTGGACTTTGCTGCCTCCCAACAGGGAAATGATGAATCCCGCAATGATAGCGGTGATAATACCTTTTTCGGGCGAAACTCCCGAAGCGATACCGAAAGCGATAGCCAGTGGAAGCGCTACGATACCTACGATGATGCCGGCCATCAGGTCCGCCATAAACGTTTCTTTCGAATAATTCTTTAGACAAGAAACCAGTTTGGGTTTAAATTCAAATAGCTTCATTTTTATATGTTGTTATACGTGTACTCTGTTCTTTTTTTGCAAAGTAGAGGTTGCAAAATTATATAAAATAATCGAAATAAGTATGTTTTTGAACATACTATTTGCCTGTTGATAGATTTCATCGATGAGCCGATAGTTTTTATTCATTAAGAAAAGGTGGCTTATTATGAACAAATCGCTTATATTTGCGTTATAAATAGTACGACAAGTTACGTTTGGTAATCAACCAATTTTAAAATATAATAGAATTATGGCTAAGAGTATTAAAGGAACTCAAACAGAGAAAAATCTGTTGACTTCATTCGCAGGAGAATCACAGGCTAGAATGCGTTACACTTATTTTGCAAGTGTTGCAAAGAAGGAAGGTTACGAACAAATTTCAGCAATCTTCACAGAGACAGCTGATCAGGAAAAGGAACACGCTAAACGTATGTTCAAGTTCCTGGAAGGTGGTATGGTAGAAATTACTGCCAGCTATCCGGCTGGTGTGATCGGTAATACACTCGAAAATCTTCGCGCTGCCGCTGCCGGCGAACACGAAGAATGGTCACTGGATTATCCTCATTTCGCTGATGTGGCAGAACAGGAAGGTTTCCCTCGCCATACCGATTCCAACCGCGCCTGCTCCTGCTGCACTTT
>ENA-UEQL01001735-UEQL01001735.1-human-gut-metagenome-genome-assembly--contig:-NODE-1735-length-14969-cov-31.841257_pt1 | contig 14969 bp, 9 predicted proteins | sample MGYA00242905_ERZ507926 | MGnify/ENA primary metagenome ERZ507926 (study PRJEB26167, sample SAMN06115531) | human gut metagenome | host: Homo sapiens | place: China:Henan | collected 2015-09-09...
GCATGCTGGTCGACGATTGCAACGGATGTATCATAAATTGTATTTAATACGTCCAGACCGATACGTTCTCCCATCAGAGCATGACGACGGCGGGTATAGATTACGTTACGTTGCGAGTTCATCACATCGTCATATTCCAACAGACGTTTACGAATACCGAAGTTGTTTTCTTCCACCTTCTTCTGAGCACGTTCAACAGATTTGCTCAGCATGCTGTGTTCCAACACTTCACCTTCCTTGAACCCTAATTTGTCCATCAATCCGGCTATCTTTTCAGGTGTATCCCGCATTTCTTCTTTATATTTACAGGTAATGTCATACTGACGGTCTCCCTGATAAAGCTGAGCAATAGCTTTCCCTCCGATTGCCACCTCTATCAAATCAGCCACATCAGACACGTTCAGCCCATATCGGGCAATCGCATCCCGATTCATAATGATTTGCAGTTGAGGTAATGGAGGTTCCTGGTCAATATCCAGATCAACGGCACCTTTCACCGTTCCCAGCGCCCGGGTGATTTCTTCCGCAATACGACGTGTTTCCCGAAAATCCTCACCATACACCTTTACAACCAATTCACTATGCGCACCGGCTATTTTATCCATCACCCCGTCTATCATCGGTTGGCTGAATCCGACCCTAAAACCGGGTAGCGTCTTATATTCTTCTTCCAGTTCATGAATCAAATCTTGCTTGGTCTTTCCCTTCGGCCATTCATCATAAGGCTTTATCCCGATAGATACCTCAAAATGCGAAGGGGTGAACGGATCTGTACCATCGTCATTTCTCCCTGCCTGAACCATGATATAAGTTACTTCGGGATACTTCATCGTACGGAAACGAAGTGTATCGGACATCTCTCTCGATTTCTCAACAGAAATGCCGGGAGGAAGATTCACCTGCAACCAGATCGAACCCTCATCCAATTCAGGAAGGAAATCTTTCCCTACAACACCACTTAACACGATACCCGCAATCAGAATCAAACATGAAAAGAGTATGGTCTTTACTGGTTTCTGAATGAGTTTCTCTATTGCGCCAGTATATTTCTCCTTCAATTTTTCCAGCCATTTATTCTTATAGACCTTGCGCGGCTTACGGTAAATAGCATAAGCCAGTCCCGGAATCAGCAGAAGAGCAACCAAAAGTGCTCCGATCATTGCATAACTCATCGTAAATGCCATAGGAGTAAACAGTTTACGTTCCACACGTTCGAAAGCGAATAATGGCAAGTAGGCTGTAATAATGACTATGGTGGAGAAAAGAATCGGGCGTCCTACCTCTTTGGCTCGTTGTGCGATACTTTTTTCTTCGATGTACTGTTCGGGATAATCCTCACGTTTCTTGAGAATAGTTTCCAGCATAACAATGGCACCATCTACAATGATTCCAAAATCTATGGCTCCGAGTGACAGAAGATTGGCAGGAATATCCGTAAGATGCATCAGGATAAAAGCGATAAGCAAGGATACCGGAATGGTGATTGAAACCAGTAATGCTCCACGCCAGTTGCCCAAAAACAAAATAAGCACAATAACAACCAATGCCATCCTCATCCTCGCGCCGTTCGGCGTAGGCGCGCACATCCTCCACATCCAATCCCGCAAACACGCGCAAGCGCAATCTCGCCTGTCCGACCTCCAAAATGCTGTTATGCTGCAGCGGATGCGCCATCCCATCCCGCCGGTTCGCCACCGTCTCCCCATCGACAATGCAGCTGCACCCGCGCCACGGGATGATATACAGCCCATATCCGTTGCGGAACATCACATCCAGATGCCGGGGGGACACCCCGCGCGCAGGGACAACAATATCGCAGCTCCGCACGCTGCCCAGCGTTCCGTCCGCCGGGACAGGCAGCAGCGTATCCTGCGGGAGTGCGGCGCAGTCGCTTTCGACCACAAATTCCCCGATGCTGCCCGCATCCGGCAGGGAACGCCGCTTCTTCTCGCGGCTTCGGTGATCCTTCCACAGCCACCAGAACGCGCGCAGGACAATGAGCACCCCCAGCGCGGCGAACCAGTAGCGCATCATCAGAGAGAGAATCTCGTAAATTTGAGAGGGCATGGGTCGCTCCTTACAGCGTTTCGCGCAGCTTTTGCAGCAGCGGGCGCAAATCACCGACTGCCTCCGGGTCGTACTGCACGGCAATCGTCAGGTTTTCCGGGCGGAAAACGGTCTGCGCCGCGTCCAGCAGCTCTTCGGCGGTCAGCTCGTTGTACTGCGCGGCGGCAGCATCCAAATCCGCCTGTGCCGTGTCGCCGCTCATCCACGCCCAGCCCAGCCGGTCGTTCAGCGCGGCGGTGTCATCGGTCAGCATGGCGTTGTTGGTGGTGAACTGCGTCCGCAGCTGATTCAATCGCGCGGGGCGGACGTACATCGTCAGCCGGTGCAGATAGGCAAAGACCTTTGTCAGCGTGTCTTTCAGCCATTCCGACCGCGCGTCATAGCGGATGACAAGGCGGCTGAATTGCCCGACGCGGCTGATTTGCGACTCGATTTCCGCAACGAGCGCCTGCTCCTCGCGCAAAGCCTGAAAGAGCATACTGTCGTCGTTCCCGGCGGTGATGGTGCTGAGAACTTCCGCCGCGACGGGGTAGACCTGCTCGCTGTCCACGTCGAACGCCAGCTGAACGCTCGCAAAATCGCTTTCAACCTCTTCCAGCAAATCGCTCTGCTCGTCGCGCATACAGAAGCCGATGGGCAGCGACTGCGTGAATGGCGGCTGGGCGGTCGTGTTGCGCAGCTCGCTCAGTGCTTCGATGGCGGCGAGCTCCATGCCGTCGGAGAAATTGCCCGTCATGACCAGACAGGCGTTCTGCGGCTGAAAAATCATCTCCTGCCAAAGCTGAATGTCCGCTTCGGTCAGCGCCATCAGGCTCTCCGGCGTGCCCAGCGGGGGGAATGCGCCGTTCTCGGTCTTGCGGAAATCGCACGCCGCGCGGTCGAACAGATCGCCATCGCCGTCCGCCTCCAATTGGCGCAGGACGACTTGCTTCTCGGCGGCAATCTGCTCCGGCGTCCACGGTACATTCGCGAAAAAGCGCAGGAAGTATTCCAGCGCCGCGTCAAAGAAGCGCGGCAGGCACTTCAGGCGGAACACCAGCCCTTCGGCATATGTCGCGGCATCGAGGTTCGTGCCGAAGCGGTTCAGTTCGCGCAGCAATCCTTCGCGGTTCAGTCCGCCCAGCCCGCGGAAGCACAGGTGTTCCAGCAGATTGCTGATGCCCTGTGTCTCTTCCGTTTCGTACAGCGGTCCGCCCTTCAAATACAGCCCGAATTCCAGACCGTGCAGGTGGCGCTGCGGCCAGCACAAAAGCGTCATGCCGTTTTGCAGGACATGCTCATGAATCGCGGACATGGGTTCGTCAGCTCCTTTGGCATAAAAGTTGTTTCATCTATTATACCGTATTGCGCGCGGGTTTGCAAGGGGAACGGGGGCGTCTCACGCGCATGGGGGAGGGTTTCGCGGGTGAAAAAAGTGAACAATATGAAAATTGTTAGCACTCTTTTGCGCTGAGTGCTAATTTTCGCTTGCATTTCGATGGAAATCGTGCTACAATACATCCAGCGGTCAGAAAGACTGCAACAATTATTACCGTTTATTTTCCGAGGAGGAATGATGTATGGCGATTGAAATGGAAAAGGGCTCTGTGTCGATTGACGCCCAAAATATTATGCCGGTCATTAAGCGCTGGCTGTATTCCGATAAGGACATTTTCCTGCGCGAGGTGGTCAGCAACGGCTGCGACGCCATCACGAAGTATCGCATGACGAATCCGGATGACGAGAGTGAAATGTCCGTCATGGTCACGGTGGACAAGGAGAACAAGACCCTGACCATCAGCGACACCGGCATCGGCATGACCGAGGACGAGGTGAAGCGCTATATCAATCAGGTCGCATTCTCCGGCGCGTCCGAGTTTATGAAGAAGTTCGAGGGCGACGAAAAGAAAGGCGACATTATCGGCCACTTCGGGCTGGGCTTCTACAGCGTGTTCATGGTGTCTGAGAACGTCGAAATCGAAACGCTGTCCTGTCAGGAGGGCGCGGAGCCGGTGCATTGGGAATCCAAGGACGGCATGGACTTCGCCATCAGCGAAGGTCACCGCACAACGCACGGCACGTCGATTATCCTCCATATCTCCGATGAAGAGAAGGAGTTCCTCGAACTCTACCGCGTCCGCGAAGTGCTGACCCGCTACTGCGGCTACATGGCGTATCCGATTTATCTGATGGACGCGAACGCCAAGCCGGTGGAGCGCGAGGAAGAAATCCCCGGCGAAACCAACGAGGACGGCACGCCCAAGAAGCGCAAGGTCGTCGATGAACCCAAGCCGAGCCTGATTAACGACACCAAGCCGCTGTGGCTGAAAAAGCCGAGCGAGTGCGAGGACAAGGAGTACATCGACTTCTATCACAAGATGTTCGGCTGGGAAGATCCGCTGTTCTGGGTGCATCTGAACGTTGATTACCCCTTCAACCTCAAGGGCATCCTGTATTTCCCGAAACTCCGCAACGATTTCGGCAAGTACGAAGGTCAGGTGAAGCTGTTCGCGGGTCAGGTGTTCGTGGCGGACAACGTGAAGGAAGTCATTCCGGAATTCCTGACACTTTTGAAGGGCGTTATCGACTGCCCCGATCTGCCGCTGAACGTCAGCCGTTCTTTCCTGCAGAATGACGGCACAGTCAAGAAGCTGTCCGCGCACATCACCAAGAAGGTGGCGGATAAGCTCTGCGGGCTGTTCAACACCGAGCGCGAGACGTATCAGAAATACTGGGACGACATTGCGCCCTTCGTCAAGTTTGGCGCGATGCGTGATCAGAAGTTCTACGAGCAGGTCAAGAAGGCGATTCTCTACAAGACCACCGATGGCCGCTATCTGACGCTGGAAGAGTACAAGACCGGCAACGCCGACAAGGCGGACAAGAAGGTCTACTACACCAACGACCCGAAGCGTCAGGCGGCGAGCGTCGCGCTGTACACCAATCGCGGCATTGATGTTGTTGTGATGGATCACATCATCGACGGCAACTTCCAGTCCTTCATGGAATATTCCGGCGGCGAGGAAGGCTTGACCTTCGCGCGTGTGGACGCGGACGTGTCCGGCCTGCTGGAAGATTCCGAAGAGGGCAAGGAGCTGAATCAGGAGACGATTCAGGCGATGTTCCGCAAGGCGCTGGGCAAGGATGACCTGCCCGTGAACCTGCAGAGCCTGTCCGACGCGGAGCTGCCTGCGATGGTTACGGAGGACGAGCAGATTCGCCGCATGAAGGAAATGAGCCGCCTGTATGGTCAGTCGTTCGACATGCCCGACCGCTTCACGCTCGTGCTGAACCGCCGCAACAAGGCGATTCAGGAACTGGCGGCACGCGATCCGGAGAATGAGACGACGCAGCTGCTTTGTCAGCAGATTTACGATTTGGCGCGTATGAGCGCCCAGCCGCTGGAAGCGGACGAGATTACGGCGTTCCTGAAGCGGAGCCAGAAGCTCGTCGCCATGGCGGTGGAGAAGGAATAAGCGAAACCAATCCACAATTCAATAGAAAGCGCCCGACGCGGGGAAAACCTGCGCCGGGCGCTTCTTGTGCACTTTGATGCGCTTTGTATATTCCTGCCGAAACTGGAGCGGAAGTCTGTGCTGAAATTTACAAAAATGAGGACTGGATTTTCCATAGCTTCTTTTTGACTGCGGCGGTATAATGAAATCAATAAGGCGATTGCCTTACGTCGGTTGGCAATGCAATGCGGGAACTATGGGAAGGAGAAAACGGTATGAAAAAGTTCACAAGGGCACTGTCTCTCGTGATGACGCTGGCAATGCTGCTCAGCGGGATCGCGGCTGCGGAACAGCAGTACTTTAACAACGGTGGAGGCGGGGAAGTCGTTGATCCTCATACCTTCACCAAACCCTATGCCGTGAACGAAGTCATCGTTCCGGCGGATGAGGCGACAGGGCAGGTGGCGCTGGAAGCGCATGTGAAGAACGTCATCGAGGTCGATGGACTGAAGTTCAAGGATTTGAACGGCAACGGCACGCTGGACGTGTACGAAGACTGGCGGCAGCCTGTGGACGCGCGCGTGGACGATCTGCTCAGCCAGATGACGCTGGATGAGGAAATCGGTCTGCTGTGGCACGCCTCTACCGGCGGTACGTTCACCAGCATGTATCCCTACACGGAGGAATGGCTCTATTCCAACGAACCTACATATACCGCCGCTGATGGCAGCTGCTACGTTCCGATGTATCACTCCATCATCAGCGATAACGTGACGACGTACCTGCACAACGTCAATGGTACGCCGGAAACGCTGATTTATGAAAACAATGCGTTCCAGGAAATCGCGGAAACGGCGCGTCTGGGCATTCCGGTTGTGCTGTCCTGCGACCGCAGCTACAACACATGGGCTGGCATGGTCAACATGCCGAACTACGCGGTTGGCATTGCGCATGACCCGGAACTGCTGTACAACCTTGTTGCACAGTACGCGAAGGAAGAGCGCGCCATCGGCTTCCATGTGCCGTTCCATTCCTATGGCGTGGAAATCGGCTCGTGGTACGGCGACGATGTGAACTACATCGCCAAGATGGTCGGCATCGAAACCAAGGCGTATGAAGAAAACGGCGTGAATGCCTGCACGAAGCACTTTGTGGCGCGCGGCGGCCGCTCCAACTACTTCAATGCGAAGTCTCCCGCGAATCTGGTGGATTCGTGGCTGGTTGGCTGGAAGAGCGCTGTCATCGACAACGGCTCCGGCTGGATCATGCTGAACAACGGAAAGTTCCTCAATGACTGCAATGTCTGCTACGACTCCGAGTCCATGGCGGTGTTGCGCCAGCAGCTGGGCTATGATGGCTGTGTCGTGACCGACTGGCCGATGTGGATGCAGGTTCCTTCTGCTTCCGGCACGACGCCTGAAGGACTTGACCTGAGTACTGCTTCTGTCGGCGAACTGTATGCGACCATCTTCAACGCGGACGTTGATCAGGTTGGCTGCTTCTTCATGGTGGAAGACGATGTGCCTGTGGACTACGACGCGGTAATCGCCCGTTATCCCGGCATGATGCAGCCCATGTGGCCCAACGCTGTGAAGGAACAGCTGGAACTGGGCAACCTGACGCAGGAAACGATTGATAAGCACGCCAAGCGTGTGCTGCGCAACAAGTTTGAACTGGGTCTGTTTGAAGATCCCTACGGCAACCTTGAAGACGCGCTGGAACTGTGCGCCTCTGACGAATACAAGGCGCAGGCGTTCGACATGACGACGATTGAAGACGTTTATCGTGCGCGCACTGCAGAAATGAACGCCATGGAAATCCAGCTCCAGACTGAATCCACTGTTCTGCTGAAGAATGATAACATCCTGCCGCTGAAGGCGGAGCAGAAGGTGTATGTTGCAGGGACAAGCAAGGACACGGTTGCCATGGATAAGAAAGCCATTGCCGCGTATGCGACGGTGGTGGACAACATGGAAGACGCAGACGTGATTATTGCCCATGTGACCGCGATGGACGACGCGACGGAACTGCTGTTTGAGGATGCTGCGGATGCCGAAAAGCCCGTTGTCCTCTGCTACGACGGCGGCGTTTCCAACGAGCCTGATGCCTATGCGGTGAACAGCAGCGCGGCGGTGCTGTTCCTGACCTATGACTGCACACCTGACCACGGTTCTTCTATGGGCAACTTCTATCACAAGACGCTGCCGTCCGTGCTGGCGGATATGCTCTACGGTGTGAAGGCCCCCAGCGGCAAGACCGTGTTCGAGATGGCATGGACGAGCGAAGATGCTGAACTGGATTGGGGCGAGCTGCAGTTTGACACTGGCGTGGATACCAAGACTCGCCTGTACATGGCAGCGGTGGTTCGCAATAACCCGACTGCTGACCTGCCCACGAATCTCGGCGACGTGATGTATCCTGCGCACTTCGGTATGCGCTACGATCAGCCTGCTGACATTACCTGCAACACGCTGATTGCGCCGCAGGGTGTCCGTGAAGTCAGCGAAGAGACGTCTTCCGGCACCAGAATGGCGACAAAGGTTCTCAACCTGGCCAAGGCGGGCGAGACCTTTGAAATCAACTTCATCGCTGAAAACAACGGCGCTGACGGCTATATCAATGTCGAAGTGCTGGTGGACGGCGAACTGGCCGCGACGAAGATGATCGCTGTGTCTGCTGGCAGCTTCCGCGTTGTGACCATCCCGCTGACCCTCGATGCCGGCGAGCATGTGATCACCGTGGGCGGCATGACGGCGAACCTGACGGTTGAGTAATACGATGCACTGTGGGAGGGGAGATTCCGGAAGGAGTCTCTCCTCCCTTCCTTTGTGCAAGCGCAGAGAAAATAACGGTGCTTCCCATCACACACGGGAAGCACCGTTTTGCATTATTCGCCTGTTTTCCGAACTGCACCTTTCCCCGGAAAATGCTCCTTCGTGAGCTTCACGACCATCCCCGACAGCAGCAGCAGCGCAATCAGGTTCGGGATGCTCATCAGCCCGTTGAACGTGTCCGCAATGTCCCAGAGCAGCCCCAAATCGAGCGTTGCGCCGAGAATCGACACGAACGAGTAAATCACGAGGAACGGGCGGACGACCTTGTTGCTCCTAAACAGAAACTGCACAAAGCGTGAGCCGTACAGCCCCCAGCCGATAATCGTCGAGAACGCGAAGCAGCACAGCGCTACCGCCGTGAAAATCGACGACCAGCTGCCGTATGTCGTCGTGAAGCCGGAAATCGTCAGCTCCGCGCCCGCTGCCACGCCGTAGGTCACCGGCGTGCCGCTGCACAGGATGACAAGCGCCGTCAGCGTGCAGATGATAATCGTGTCCGCAAACACCTCGAAGATGCCGAACATGCCCTGCGTGACGGGCTTCTGCGTGTCGGCGCATGCGTGGGCAATCGAACCCGTGCCCAGACCCGCCTCGTTGGAGAAGATGCCGCGCGAAACGCCCTTCTGCATACTCACGAACAGGCTGCCGATGATGCCGCCCGTGAACGCCGCCGGGTTGAACGCGCCCTCGAAGATGGACTGAAGCACGCCCGGCAGCCGCTGGACATTCAGCAGCACCACGCCGATGCCCAGCACGACGTAGAACAGCGCCATGAACGGCACCAGCTTTTCGCTCACGCTGCCGATGCGTTTGATGCCGCCGAGCAGCACCATGGCCACCAGCATCGCGCAGAAAATGCCGATGATGAGGTTGAGCGTCGGCACGAAAGCGTCGCTGACGAGGTGAAACTGCATAAACGCCGTGTTAATCGCCGTCGTGATGGTGTTGACCTGCGTCGCGTTGCCCGTGCCGAAGACGGTCAGCGTGCCGAACAGTGCGTAGAGGATGGCGAGCCACTGCCAGCGCTTGCCCAGCCCGTTTTTGATGTAGTACATCGGTCCGCCGATCCACTCGCCGGTGGCGCTGCGTTCGCGGTAGTGGACGGCGAGGGTGACTTCGGCGTATTTCGTGCACATGCCCAGCAGCGCTGAGCACCACATCCAGAACACCGCGCCCGGCCCGCCGATGGCAATTGCGCCCGCGACGCCCGCGATATTGCCCGTGCCGACCGTGCCCGCCAGCGCGGTGCAGACGGCTTGGAACGGGGTCATCGCGCCGTCCGCGGCTTCCTTCTTGTGGAACATGCGCCCGATGGTGGTTTTGAGCGCGAAGGGAAATTTGCGGATTTGCAAAAAGCCCGTGCGGACGCTGAGCAGCAGCCCAACGCCGATAATGCAGACCATTGCCGGCACACCCCAGACGAAATCGTTGACGACCTTGTTGATGGCGGCAATCGTATCAAAGAACATGGGTGAATCAATCCTTTCGGGAGCAGAGAATACTTTATTCTATCAGATTGCCGGACGGGACGCAAGGGCGAGGGAGGGCGGAATGTGCGGAAAAACGGCAAAAGTGCAGGGAAAAATGGCGGAAACCGTTCGTTCATCTACATGCCTGCCGAAAACGCCTTTTTCCACAAAGAAAAGAACCCTCCGCCGAAACGGAAGGTTCTTGCAAGATGCCAGAATTACGCGTTCTTCTGCGCTTCTTCGACAGCGACAGCCACCGCGACGGTCGCGCCGACCATCGGGTTGTTGCCCATGCCGATCAGACCCATCATCTCAACGTGCGCGGGCACGGAGGAGGAGCCAGCAAACTGCGCGTCAGAGTGCATACGGCCCATAGTGTCGGTCATGCCGTAGGAGGCAGGGCCAGCCGCCATGTTGTCGGGGTGCAGGGTACGACCCGTGCCGCCGCCGGACGCAACGGAGAAGTACTTCTTGCCGGCTTCGATCATTTCCTTCTTGTAGGTGCCGGCAACGGGGTGCTGGAAGCGGGTGGGGTTGGTGGAGTTGCCCGTGATGGACACGCCAACGCCCTCGTGCCACATGATGGCGACGCCTTCGCGGACGTCATCAGCGCCGTAGCACTTGACCTTGGAGCGTTCGCCGTTGGAATAGGCGACTTCCTTGACGACCGTCAGCGCATGGTCTTCCTTCACGTCAGCAGACAGGTAGTCATACTTGGTCTGCACATAGGTGAAGCCGTTGATGCGGCTGATGATCATGGCCGCGTCCTTGCCCAGACCGTTCAGGATGACGCGCAGGGGGTTCTTGCGAACCTTGTTGGCATTGCGGGCAATGCCGATAGCGCCTTCCGCGGCAGCAAAGGATTCGTGGCCAGCGAGGAACGCGAAGCACTCGGTCTTCTCGTCCAGCAGCATCGCCCCCAGATTGCCGTGACCCAGACCAACCTGACGCTGGTCAGCGACGGAACCGGGGATGCAGAACGCCTGCAGACCTTCGCCGATGCAGGTGGCCGCTTCCGCAGCGGTCTTAACGCCCTTCTTCAGCGCGATGGCAGCGCCCAGCTCGTAAGCCCACTTCGCGTTCTCGAAGCAGATGGGCTGAATGCCTTCGACGATCTTATAAGCGTCAACGCCCTTGCTGTTGTTGTAAGCCTTCAGCTCATCAAAATCCTTGAAGCCGTACTTTTCCAGAACAGGCTGGAGCTGAGGCATGCGTCCTTCGTAGTTTTCAAACAGAGCCATTTCAGCATACCTCCTATATTACTGCTTGCGCGGGTCGATCCAAGCGACGGCGCCGTCTTCCGCCTTGAAGCGGCCATAGGTGCCCACGTTCTTCTCGTAGGCTTCGTTCGGGCTCATGCCCTTCTTGATGGCGTCCATCATCTTGCCGAGCGACAGGAACTGGTAGCCGCAGACCTGATTGTCCTTGTCCAGCGCCAGCTTCAGCACATAGCCCTCAGCCATTTCCAGATAGCGCACACCCTTGAGCTTGGTGCCGTACATGGTGCCGACCTGAGAGCGCAGACCCTTGCCCAAGTCCTCCAGACCAGCGCCGACGCGCAGGCCGTCATCAGAGAAAGCGGACTGGGTGCGGCCATAAACGATCTGCAGGAACAGCTCGCGCATGGCGGTGTTGATCGCGTCGCACACGAGGTCCGTGTTCAGCGCTTCGAGGATGGTCTTGCCGGGAAGAATTTCAGCCGCCATAGCAGCGGAGTGGGTCATGCCGGAGCAGCCGATGGTTTCCACCAGCGCTTCTTCGATGACGCCGCCCTTGACGTTCAGCGTCAGCTTGCAGCCGCCCTGCTGCGGCGCGCACCAGCCAATGCCGTGGGTCAGACCGGAGATGTCCTTGATCTCCTTGGCCTGAATCCATTTGCCCTCTTCCGGGATGGGCGCCGGGCCGTGGTTCGGGCCCTTGGCGACACAGACCATTTCTTCAACTTCCTTGGTGTACTGCATCGAATAGGTTCCTCCTATCTAATGATAGTCCTGCAAATAGGCATGTAAAAAGCACACGCCTGTCCTTGCGCTTCTTGATTATAACATATTTTCTGCGGATTGTGTAGGGGATTTTATAAATTCGATAAAAAATCCGCAAAAAGGGGCATCCAAATGGGCTGATGGCGCATAGGATGATAGCGCCTATGGGACTATTGTTGAAGTGAAAGGGGAGGAATCCGCCCATGAGCCTTAGCGAGCTTCGCCAGAAGGACGTCATCAACACGCGTGACGGGCAGTGCTTAGGCAAGCCGATGGACATCGAGTTCTGTGCCTTGGATGGGCGCGTAACGGCAATTGTCGTGCCGGGGGAGTTCAGCTTTGTGCACTTGCTGCGCGGCGAGCGGGCGGGGGTGGTGATTCCGTGGGAGAACATCTGCAAAATTGGCGATGATGTGATTCTGGTAGACGTAGAGCTGTAAGCGGGTTAGGCTTACAGCTCTACAAGTATTTCGTTTGCAGATAAACACGCGGACACAGTATGCAGAAGTCACCAACTGAATCGCGCGAAAGGGTCAAGGGAGGAACTCCCTTGTGGGGTCAAGGGGCAAAGCCCCTTGCGGAGTCCAGAGGCAGAGCCTCTGGCGTCACCCCTTCACGAAGCGAATCACGTTCCAGCTGGCAGCAGGCAGAACGAGGGGTTCACCGGGCTTCGGGCAGGGGAGGATGACCGGCTTCACCACGTCCGGGGCGGATTCTGTGTTCTCCGCTTTCATGTCGTCGTGGTGCAGGACGGAGTGCATCGCGGGGCGCAAATCGCCGAAGGAACGCAGGTCGAGGTCAAGCACCATCGGCTCGGTCAGGTCGCGGTTGACGGCGAAAATCGTCACGTTGCCCGCGTCGTCCATCACGGCGGCGGCATCCATGTCCGGTACATCATTGTAATGCTTGGTGTCGTGCTTGCCCGCCACAATCTTCGGCAGCAGCGACGTGCCGCGGCCGTACATCGACGCATCCATCATCGGGTAGAAAATCGTCTGCGCCCACGCGCCGCCGTTTTCGCGCGTCATAATCGGCGCAATCACGTTCACCAGCTGCGCCAGGCAGCCAATCTTCACGCGGTCGGCGTTGCGCAGCATCGTGATGAGCATCAGCCCCACCAGCAGCGCATCCTCGAAGTTGTACACGTCCTCCAGCAGGTGCAGCGCTGTGCCCCACGGCTTGTTCTTGTACAAATTCTGATCCTGATTCTTGGAGTGATACCACACGTTCCACTCGTCCAGCGACAGGTTGACGGTCTTCTTGGAGTGCTTCGTGCCCTTCACGCCGTCGCAGATGGCGGCGACGGTCTTGATGAACTCGTCCAAATCCATCGTCGAAGCGAGGAAGTCCTGCGTGTCGTTGTGCGGATTGCCGTAGTAGCGGTGCAGGGAGACGTAATCCACGTTGTCGTACGCCTGCATCAGCACTTCATGCTCCCAAGTGCCGAAGGTGGGCATGCCTGTGCCGGACGAACCGCACGCAACCGTCTCGATGGTGGGGTCAACCCACTTCATGACCTTCGCGGCTTCGTTTGCCTTGCGGCCGTACTCGTAGGCGGTTTTCGCGCCGGTCTGCCACGGGCCATCCATTTCGTTGCCCAAGCACCACAGCTTGATGTTAAACGGGTCTTTCGCGCCGTTCTTGATGCGCAGGTCGCTCCACGCTGTGCCGGACGGATGGTTGCAGTATTCGACGACGTACTGCGCGTCGAGAATATCACGCGTGCCGAGGTTGACGGCGTACATGACCTCCGTGTTCGCCTTCTTCGCCCAGTCGACGAACTCATGCAGACCGAATGTGTTCGGCTCGGTCGTCTTCCACGCAAGGTCGAGGCGGCGCGGACGCTGCTCCTTCGGGCCGATGGAATCCTCCCAGCGGAAACCGGAGACGAAGTTTCCGCCCGGATAGCGCACGACAGGCACATTCAGCTTGCGCACCAAATCCAGCACGTCGCGGCGGAAACCCTGTTCATCCGCCAGCGGATGGGCAGGTTCGTAAATGCCGGTATAGACGGCGCGGCCCAGGTGCTCAATGAACGAACCGTACAGGCGGCGGTCGATGGGGGAGATGATGTAGTCCTTGTCCAGAATCAGCTTGGACTGTTTCATGTTGATTGCGTCCTCCTTGATATATAGGAAGAAAAATTCTGGGCGGCCAGATGCTTCGGAGGAATGTCCGAAAATCGCCCATTCAATCCATTCCATTCGACATAGGATTGGAAATTCCTCTTTCAAAATGGGTGCGGCGAAAATTTTCAGAAAATATTTTCGGGAGAATCATGCAGGGATTTCCGGACTTATGGCGAAATGTTTGTGCAGAAACCAAATCTCCTGCTTGGCAGGACAAAACGGAGGAAATTTATGCCGCTTGCACAGTTGCCCCCGATGGGCTGGAACTCTTGGAACACGTTCGGCTGGCAAATCAACGAACAGTTGATTTTGGAAATGGCTGACCTGATGGCTTCGCAGGGCTACCGCGAGGCGGGGTATGAATATCTGGTCATCGACGACTGCTGGAGTCTGCGCGAGCGCGGCAAAGACGGCCGCATCGTGCCTGACCCGGAAAAATTCCCGCACGGCATGAAGGCGGTTGCCGACTACGTTCACAGCAAGGGACTGAAGTTCGGCATGTACTCCTGCGCGGGCGTGCGGACGTGCGCGGGCTATCCCGGCAGCTATGACCATGAATTTGTCGATGCACAGACGTTTGCGGACTGGGGCGTGGATTTCCTCAAGTACGACTTCTGCAATTTCCCGCAGTCCGGCAACTGCAAGGCTCGCTACCTCACCATGTCGATGGCGCTGAAAGCGACCAGGCGCGAAATCCTCTTCTCCGCCTGCAACTGGGGCGCGGAAGAACCCGGCGAGTGGATGCGCGCAATCGGTGCGCATATGTACCGCTCCACCGGCGATATTATGGATAACTTTGTCTCCTTCACAGACATCGTCAAGAGCCAGCTGAATAAGCTCTGCATGAGCGGCAACCATTGCTTCAACGACATGGACATGCTCACCGTCGGCATGGCGGGCAAGGGAAATGTCGGGCTGGGCAAGGTGTGCAGCTATGAGGAATACCGCTTGCAGTTTGTACTGTGGTGCCTGTGCGGTGTGCCGCTGATGATGGGGGCTGACTTGCGCACCCTTGCGCCGGAATACCGCGCGCTGATGCTTAATTCCGCCCTCC
>ENA-UEQL01001741-UEQL01001741.1-human-gut-metagenome-genome-assembly--contig:-NODE-1741-length-14947-cov-11.411634_pt1 | contig 14947 bp, 12 predicted proteins | sample MGYA00242905_ERZ507926 | MGnify/ENA primary metagenome ERZ507926 (study PRJEB26167, sample SAMN06115531) | human gut metagenome | host: Homo sapiens | place: China:Henan | collected 2015-09-09...
GAATGTAGGATTTACAGGCGACACATCTTTCCATTCACCATTTTTCATTTCACAAAATGCTATTTTCATTCTATTGGTAGCATCCTTGTAGTTTGTACCCGAATTCATTGAATACAGCGTGCCGTTTTGATAAGTGAGGTAGTAAGGCTCGCTGACGGTAGAGGTGTTTGGACGATAAGTGTCGTGAAGAATGGTGACAGAGCCGTCGGAGATTGAAAACTCCTTCAATCCGTTGCTGTCGAGATTCCACAATCCTTTGCCATCGATTGTTGACAGATGGCTACCGTCGATTTCCGAAGGCATCGCCACTGTCTGCGACGTTCCATCCGGGCTTACAACTATATATTTTTCCATATACGAAGCCACCATATTGTTGCCCGACATCGACACGTTTGACGGCGCCGACTTCTCTATAACCGACATTGCAAGGTTGGTAGGATCCTCTCCTATTTTTATATAATAAAACCAACCAGTCGTGGTCAACATACTGTTGTTGTCTATTTTCAGCAACTTCATTTCCTGCTTGATGTTGGTTTCCTTGAAACTGCTCAGTTCATAATGACTCTCACCAACCGACGACACATAGATTTTTTTGTCGAACGTGGCAAATATGTTTTTGTCTGTCACTACAATCGATTTGAAAGCCTTTCCATAGTTGAACGACTCTTTTACCACACATTTTTTGCAGTCTACCACCATATATCCGAAATCAGTGGCAATGTATGCATAATCGCCACTGAAATCCACGCTGTTGATTGCTTTCGACACTGTGAGAATAACGCTTTTGAGGTCAGGCACATTGTCAACACGTCCGTTTTCGCGCACAATGTCGATGTTTGAGTTGCTGTATGCCACAAGCAAAAATTTCTTGTCGTAGTTATAGTATATGCCCGAAATGTCAGTGTCCGACATTCCGTTCATTTTCGTATAAAACACCGATTCATCGTTATCTTTGTCGTAGGAATACAACCAACCGTCGGCGAGATAGAACACCTTGTTGTCGGTGTCGACAAGCGAATTGTTGTTGTTGCCCGAAAATACGGGATAAATGCTCCAACTGCCCACTTGCTGGGACTTCGCCGGCACAACAGCCATCACAATCAGTAATGCAACTGCCAAACATATTCTCTTTATCATAGTGTCTTTTTTAAATAGTCTATAAGTTTTTTTGTAGCCCTTGCGCGATGGCTGATGGCATTTTTTTCTGCCGACTCCATTTCTGCGAAAGTGCGGTCGCTGCCTTCCGGCAGAAACACTTTGTCGTATCCGAATCCACCTTCTCCATGACGCTCTGTGGCAATTGTTCCCTCTATTTTTCCCTCAAATTCAATGCTTTCACTGCCTTCAATAAGTGCTATCACCGTGCGGAAACGCGCTGTGCGGTCGGTTTTGTCAGCCAATTCGCCAAGCAATTTGTCAATGTTGCGTTCCGAATCGCAGTCGTCGCCTGCATATCGAGCGGAGTACACCCCCGGACGTCCGCCGAGCGCCGTCACTTCCAAACCAGTGTCGTCTGCAAAGCAGTCGTATCCGTATTTGTCCTTCACCCAACGCGCCTTAAGCATGGCGTTGCCTTCGATTGTAGCCTCCGTTTCCGGAATATCGTCGTGACAGTCTATTTCAGAAAGACTGAGAATATTGTACTCTCCTCCTGCAATAGCCCTTATTTCCTGAAGCTTGTTTTTATTATTTGTAGCGAATACAATATTCTTCATATCTTTCTAATAATTCAGCTGTTTTATTCATAAAAACGTTGTTTTACACGCTTTATTTCACAACAATGTTGACAATCTTGTTTGGCACAACTATCACTTTCACCACAGTTTTGCCTTCAAGCCAGCGTGCGGCATTCTCATTTTCAAGAGCAAGACGCTCAACTTCAGCCTTGTCGGTGCCGTTTGCCACTTGAATGTTGAAACGTGCCTTTCCGTTGAACGACACAGCATAGTTCACGTTTGCCTCAACAAGATATGCCTCGTTGAATTTTGGCCAGGCTGCGTCGCACACCGTAGTATCGTTGCCTACAGCATGCCACAATTCCTCTGCAATGTGAGGAGCGAACGGTGCGAGAAGCACCACAAGTTCGCCAAGCACCTCGCGCGAATGACACTTAGCCGCAGCAAGCTCGTTTACACAAATCATAAACGCGCTGACCGATGTGTTGTAAGAGAAATGCTCAATGTCCCATGTCACTTTCTTTATCAGTTTATGAAGCGATTTGAGCGCCTCTGCCGAAGCTTTTTCATCGTTGACGAGCAAAGTGTCGCCTTTGTAGAACAAGTTCCACAATTTCTTCAAGAAGCGGTTCACACCGTCGATACCGTTGGTGTCCCACGGCTTGCTCTGCTCCAACGGACCGAGGAACATCTCGTAAAGACGCAATGTGTCGGCACCATAAGTTTCTACAATATCGTCTGGATTCACAACATTGAACATTGACTTTGACATCTTCTCAACAGCATATCCACAAACATATTTACCATCCTCAAGCACAAACTGTGCGTCGGCAAACTCCGGACGCCACGCCTTGAATTTCTCAATATCGAGCACGTCGTTGCTAACGATGTTGACATCAACGTGGATAGGTGTTGTGTCGTAGTCCTTCTTCAATCCGTATGAAACGAATGTGTTGGTATCCTTTATGCGGTAAACAAAGTTGGAGCGTCCCTGAATCATACCCTGATTTATGAGCTTCTTGAACGGTTCTTCCTCGCATACAACACCATTGTCAAACAAGAATTTGTTCCAGAAACGGCTATAAATCAAGTGACCTGTGGCATGCTCCGTACCGCCTATGTAAAGGTCAACGTTGCGCCAATATTCGTCTGCCTCTTTCGACACAAGAGCATTGTTGTTGCGCGGATCCATATAGCGCAGATAATATGCCGACGAGCCAGCGAAACCAGGCATTGTGCAAAGTTCGTAAGGATAGCCTTCGGCTGTGTGCCAGTTTTTGGCACGTCCCAATGGAGGCTCGCCAGTCTCCGTAGGCAGGAATTTGTCAACTTCAGGCAGTTCAAGAGGCAACTGGTCCTCATCGAGCACATGAGGAATGCCGTCTTTGTAGTATACAGGGAACGGCTCGCCCCAATAGCGCTGACGACTGAAGATAGCATCGCGCAGACGATAGTTCACTTTTACCTTGCCTATGCCTTTTTCTTTGATAAACTTCTTTGTCGCGGCAATGGCTTCTTTCACTTCCATTCCGTTGAGATTCAACTCCGCACCCTCAGAATTTATCATTTTGCCCTCTTTTGCGTCAAAACTTTGTTCCGACACGTCGCATCCCTCAATAAGAGGCACTACGGGCAGATTGAAATGACGAGCGAAAGCATAGTCACGGCTGTCATGGGCTGGCACTGCCATAATTGCGCCCGTACCGTAGCCTGCAAGTACATAGTCGCTTATCCAAACCGGTATTTCCTTGCCTGTAAGCGGATTCACGGCATACGATCCTGAGAATACACCGCTAACCTGCTTGTCAATCAAACGCTCACGCTCTGTCTTATGCTTTATTTCAGCCAAATATTTATCTACTGCTTCACGCTGTTCGGCAGTAACGAGTTTTTCAACATATTCACTTTCCGGTGCGAGCACCATGAATGTCACACCAAAGATTGTATCGGCACGGGTTGTGAAAATTTCAAGATTGAGATCTTGTCCTACCACCTTGAAATTCATTTCAGCACCTTCCGAACGTCCAATCCAGTTGCGCTGTGTTTCTTTAAGCGAGTCGGTCCAGTCAATGGTGTCAAGTCCATCGAGAAGACGTTGTGCATAAGCCGACACACGCAGACACCATTGGTTCATCACCTTTTGCTCCACCGGATATCCACCACGTATCGACACACCCTCGCTCACCTCGTCGTTGGCAAGCACTGTACCGAGTTTCGCACACCAGTTGACCATTGTCTTGCCACGATAAGCAATACGGTAGTTCATCAGCACGTCGCTCTGCTCCTTTTCGCTCATTGCGTTCCATTCGGCAGCCGTGAAGTGCATTTCCTCACCACATGCAGCCTCCACGCCTTCCGTGCCGTTCTGCTTGAACGCATCTATAAGTTTGTCGATGCACTCAGACTTGTTTGTCTTCAAGTCATAGTAACTCTTGAACATTTTTACAAATGCCCACTGTGTCCATTTGTAATATTGCGGATCGCACGTCTTGAGCTCGCGGCTCCAATCGTAGCAGAAACCAATCTTGTTCAGCTGCTCACGGTAACGGTTGATGTTGTTTACGGTTGTCACCTCAGGATGCTGACCAGTCTGAATGGCATATTGCTCGGCAGGCAAACCATATGCGTCGTAGCCCATCGGATGAAGCACATTGAATCCCTGCAGACGCTTGTAGCGTGAGAATATGTCGGACGCAATGTAACCGAGCGGATGGCCTACGTGAAGTCCCGCACCCGAAGGATAAGGAAACATGTCGAGGACGTAGAACTTCGGACGCTTTGCATCGATGTCGGTTTTATAAACGTTGTTGTCTTTCCAATACTGTTGCCAGCGTTTTTCTATTTCTTTGTGATTATATTCCATATTTCTTTTCTTATTTTATCAAACCAAGTTGTTTAGAAATGTCGAGCATCTTGTTTATCGGACGCACTGCGCGCTCGCAAAGATCCTCGCTTATCTTTATTTCCGGAGCCTCGTATTTAAGGCAATTGTAGATTTTCTCAAGTGTGTTTAGACGCATATAGAAGCACTCGTTGCACGCACATGTGCTGTCGTCGGGAGGCGCAGGAATGAATTCCTTGTCCGGACAAGCCTTCTTCATCTCGTAAAGTATGCCCGACTCCGTCACTACAATAAACTGACGGGCGTCTGACTTTACAGCATAGTCGAGCAAGCCTTTTGTCGAGCCCACCTTGTCGGCAAGAACAAGCAGACTCTTCTTGCATTCAGGATGCGCCAGCACTTTCGCTTCAGGATATTGCTTCTTCAATCCTATGAGTTTCTCAAGCGAGAATTTCTCATGCACCATGCACGCTCCGTCCCACAGTTTCATCTGACGTCCTGTAAGACTGTTGATATAATTGCCGAGGTTGCGGTCTGGTCCGAAAATCATTTTCTGATCTTTCGGGAAACTCTCCACTATCTGGCACGCGTTGGAAGATGTGACAACCACGTCGGTCAGCGCCTTCACCTCTGCCGTCGTGTTGGCATAACTTATAACGATGTGGTCGGGATTCTCGTCGATGAACCGCTGCAAATCGGCGGCCTTGCAACTGTCGGCAAGCGAACATCCGGCATTGAGATCGGGCACAAGCACCTTCTTCCGCGGCGACAGAATTTTCGCCGTCTCGCCCATGAAGTTCACTCCACAGCTGACAATCACGTCGGCATCCGTCTGCGCAGCCTTCTGTGCCAACGCCAGACTGTCGCCGATGAAATCGGCTATAGCCTGCACCTCGTCGCGCTGATAGTAGTGAGCCAGGATGACTGCATTCTTCTCTTTCTTCAACTTTAAAATATCACTTGTAACTGACATATTGCTTCTCCAATCGTTAAGGTTTACATATGCTTGACTTGCGTTTTACACAAGAGTTGGCCATCCATTCCCTGCTGTATGTATCCGTACAAGTACTGAACGTCCCGAGTCTCTTGACAAGGCTGGTTTTGTCCTCTCCGGCATTGATGAGAAGGGACTTCTTCAGTCAGTAGATACTGCCGTTGAGCTCGTTCGCGATGGCGACTATGGCACGCCGGTACCAAACTACACCGATGAGAACGTCTCAACCAAAGTCGTTAAGATAATACAGTCATACGTTGGCGTAGTGAATAAGATGGTTTGGCGTAAATTCTAATACAAACAGCAGTCAGATGCACTTGCAGTGTTGGTGACGACAGCAAGCAGATATTGTATTTGATTACTCTCATAAATACACGCAACCCCTTTCTGGCGCATCTGATTGCTTATGCGACTCTTGGAGCAATGCCATAGACCATTCGCACAGGTCTTGGCATTGGCAAGTTCGATTCTTGCGGTCGCTCTAATAATAAAAAGTTCATTACAATGCAATTAGTACTCTTATCCGGTGGTTCGGGCAAGCGCCTGTGGCCACTATCCAACAATGCACGATCCAAACAGTTCCTTCCCCTTTTAGAGAAAGAGGACGGAACAATGGAATCAATGGTGCAACGTGTCGTTCGTCAGGCACGTGAAGCCAATTTAACGGAAAATATCACCCTGGCTACCAACGCCAGTCAACAGGATATCATCATCAACCAGCTTGGAGATACGGTCAATCTCGTTACTGAACCAGAGAGACGTGACACCTTCCCAGCGATTGCCCTTGCAGCCTCATATCTGAAGTTGGCAAAGCAATGTGCTGATGATGAGGTTGTGGTCATCATGCCTTGCGATCCCTATACAGAAATCGGTTACTTCGAGACTATCGGCAAGATGGTTAAGTGTGTTGAGCAGAATGTAGCTGACCTTGTCCTTATGGGAATCAAGCCTACTTATCCATCAGAAAAATATGGGTACGTCATACCTGAAACCAGCGAAGCGACTGAAACTCTGAAACCCTCTGAAACCTTCAAGAAAGTCGCAAGATTCACAGAAAAACCTTCTGTGGAGGTTGCTAAGACTTTCTTGGAACAAGGTGCTTTCTGGAATGGTGGAGTTTTCGCGTTCCGTCTTGGTTATATGCTCGACATCGTTGAGAAGTATATGCCAATAGCAAGAGAAGAATTTACGGAAAATTCACGGGTAATTTGCGATAATTCACGTTTAGAAAAAATAAACTCATTTGATGCTGTCCGTTCGCGTTATTCCGAGTTCCCCAAGATCTCCTTCGACTATGAGGTGGCCGAAAAAGCAGAATCCGTTGCTGTTGTACCTTTCAAGGGCGAATGGAAAGACTTGGGCACATGGAACACTCTTACAGACGAACTCCATAAACCTGTTATCGGTAATGCCGTAATGGGCGTACATTGCGAAAATACCCATGTTATCAACGAGACCCAGCTCCCCATCTATGCCGATGGCTTAAAGGATATTGTGGTAGCAGCATGTCCCGATGGCATCCTTGTATGCAGCAAGGAGCATTCCGAGGAAATCAAGAAAGCAGTCGAGAACCTTACTCCACGTCCAATGTACGAAGAAAGACGCTGGGGAACCTATCGCGTGCTGGATGACAGCTATTATGCCGATGGCCGCCATAGCCTCACCAAGAGCATCACACTCAAGGAGGGCAAGAACATCAGCTATCAGATTCATCATCACAGAAGCGAAACCTGGACCTTCGTTCAGGGCGAAGGCATCTTTGTACTTGATGGTCAGGAGCAGAAGGTAAAGGCTGGCGATACCGTTGTCATCCCTGTGGAACATTGGCACGCCATCAAAGCCCTCAACGAACTCACCTTCATAGAGGTGCAGAGTGGTAATCCTCTCATTGAGGATGATATTGAGAGAACTGAATGGAAGTGGATCAATTAACTGTTATAAAATAAAAAATGAGGAAATTATTATATTGGATAAAACATATAAATATACTCAAGTCTGTATATTATTCTTTGAGATTTAAAGGGAAGGTTATTGTTGGCAGAGCGGATATTACAATTCGTCAAGGTGGGTCCATAAGGTTTGCAAACAAGAACTCCGTATTATATTTAGGTGTAAATTATTCATATCCAACAAATTCGGTTTTAGACATATATAATGGTACCTTACTCGTAGAAGGTAGCGTATCCATTAAAAGAGCGTGTAAGGTTCGGATATATAATGGTGGCATTTTGTCAATTGGTAATAATAGTTATATTAATGAAGGGGCAAAAATATATTGCTCAAAAAAAATTACCATAGGATGTAATTGTGCTATAGCTTTTGACAGTTTGTTGATGGATACAGATACTCATGACATATTTAAAGAGAATACTGTTATAAATACTAGCGCTCCTATTTGTATAGGTAATGATGTTTGGATAGGAGCGAAGGCTATTGTTTTAAAAGGAACTTTGATAGAGAGCAATACAATTGTCGCTGCTAATGCACTTGCAAAAGGTGAACTAAAATCACATAATATCTATGGCGGTGTTCCTGTAAAGAAAATACAAGAGTTTGATAGTTGGAAAGCGTAGTATGAGTAAAATAGTAAAAAATACAATCTTTCTATATTTCAGAATGATTGTTGTACTTGCCGTTTCTCTATATACTTCAAGGGTAATATTGGATGGCTTAGGAGTCGAGGATTATGGCATTTATAATGTAGTAGCCGGTCTTGTGGTGTCATTCTCTTTTATCACGACAACTTTGAGTGCGACATCTATGAGATATTATAGTCTGGAGATAGGAAGAGACAATACGGAGGGATTAATAAGATTATTCAATACAAATATACAAATTTTTTGTATTGTATCTGTCGCTTTCTTATTATTCGCAGAAACTGTAGGTCTTTACCTAATGTACCATATCCTGAACATACCGGATGAGCGGTTTTCTGCAGCTATAGTATTATTTCAATTGTCCGTCATTTCATGTATCTTACAGATAATTCAAACTCCATTCTCCGCAGCCATAATAGCAAGTGAAAGAATGTCCTTTTATGGGTACATTGGAATCATTGAAGCTTTATTGAAACTGACAATATCTATAATAATATGCAATACTGTTTTTGATAGATTAATCTATTATGGGATACTATTGATGGCTATGTATCTTATTATTTTAATAATCTACATTATATATGCTAAAAAGAAAATTTCTTTTTGCTGTTTTAAAAAAGTAAGGGATTCTAAGCTGTTTAAAGGTATTTTGTCTTTTTCTGGGTGGAGTCTTTTTGAGTCAATAGCTGATATCCTTTCAATACAAGGAATTTCTGTATTGCTAAATGTATTTTATGGAGTTATCGTTAATGCTGCTGCAGGCGTTGCAGCACAAGTTACGAGTGTTGTGTGGGGGTTTATTAGTAATTTCCAGACAGCTTTTAAACCTCAGATGATTAAATACTATTCACAAGGCGATAAAGATAATTATGAACGTCTTTTGTTTCAAACATCAAAATTTTCATATTTCTTGTATTTTATTGTTGCAGCCCCGGTTTTTATAAATCTTCCTCTATTGTTTGAATTATGGTTGAAACATGTACCTGATTATTCTTTGGATATTTCTAGAGTTGTGCTAATAAACTTGTTTGTTGGAACCTTGGCTACGCCTATATGGGTCCTCATCCAAGCTCAAGGTAGTGTACAAAAATATCAATATTCAGTTACATCGATCGTGTTACTTAATCTACCATTTGCATTTCTAGCATTAGAATTAGGATTTAGCCCGGTTTTCGTATATATAACTAGAGGTATTGTTGCTGGCTTATGCCATTTAAGCCGAATCATATTTATGAAAAAACAGCTTAATATAGGAATTCGATTATATGTAAGCAAAGTGATTGTGCCTTTATCAATATGTACAATGCTTGCTGCAATTCCACCATTAATTACATATTCTGTAACCACTGGATTTACACAGTTGTTTTTATCTACAATAGTTTCATTACTTACAGATATTTTTGTGTTTTATTTTATTGGCATGACGAAGGGTGAAAGACAAGTGGTTTCTCAGTATGTGATAACTTTAAAAAATAAAATTTTATGAACCATCATAATTCCAAACCATCACTTATTTATCAAATAGTAATCATACTTTTACTACTTTCCATTGCATCTTACACAGTTGATGTTATGGATGGTATGTTAAGTAATTTGGAGTATGGAAGTGCCCACTTTTCATTTCTACGTCCATTAAAAATGTTATTCGTTCCGATTGCATTCTTGTTAGTTTTAAGAGAATATAAACATATTACCATTACAAAGCCTTTGTCATCTTTCACTTGGTTGTGTTTATTTTCTACATTAGTTACAGCCTTTTTTCGTGGCGTTAATTCTACTAGTCTTTTTGCGTCAATTTGGATACCTTATTTAATGTACTGTTTTGGACAGATATATGGAAAAAAATGTGAATATGAGAAATTATTCTCTTATCTTTTTATAGGTTTGTTCGCTGTTGTTTTATTTTTTTATTTAACTTCAAGTTCCGTTATCTATTCCACAATCGATGCTCACCTAAATATCGTTTATGTTCCTTTATTATGTATGCTGCTCTTGTTTTTTTCGAAAAACAAATATATTAATATGTCTGCATACTTGATAATGGCTGGCGTTCTTCTAGGAAGTGGTAAAAGAGCTGGAATTGTAGCATTGGCAGCAGCATTTTTTTTGCATTATATATATAGTATGCAAGAAGGTACTGGCAAAAAGCAACTGATATCTTTAGCCTTTGTGTTTTTTGCAATTACTTTCATTTTTCAAGAGCAAATACTTGGCTTTATCGACAACAACAGAACACTTAATCGCTTCTCAAATGATTCCTCTTCTGATATCAGCTCAGGTCGAATAGAAATTTATGAAAAAACGCTCTCAATGTATTTTCATTCATCGTTTTTTCAGACCCTTGTTGGCCACGGCTTTGGTGCGGTTGCTATAAAATCCCCACTCCAGATGTCTGCTCATAATGATTTTTTAGAGGTGCTATACGATTATGGTATCGTTGGGTTTATACTATATCTTAGTTTCCATGTTAGAATAGTAAAGGAATTATTAATGGCTTATCGTAAAAAAATTGATGACCGCTATATTTTATTATTTATATATGTGTGTTTCTTCACATTATCTATGGTTAGCCAGATGTATAACTACCCATATTTTTATATTTTAACTTTGGCCATTGGCTATTTTGAAGGAAAATATTTATGCAGAAAAAATTAAGTAAACACGTTCTTGGTTATTTGTCAGGTATTAAACAAGTTATTCTTGAGAAATGCTTGAATAGTTATTCTAATCACTTAAGAAATTGGATCTTAGCTCTGTATGGAGCCTCAATTTCTGATAACATCAAAATATCTAAGGGGGTAAAGGTAAGAATGCCTAAGAGATTAGCCATCGGCGAAGGGTGTTCTATCGGTCCAGGAGTGTTATTGGATTCAAGAAATGGCATATCTATAGGCAAATCTGTAACATTAGCATATGAATCGATATTATGGACCATGCATCATGATTATGAAGACCCAAAGTTTGGCGTTAAAGGTGGTCCGATTAAAGTAGAGGATTATGTGTGGATTTGTTCAAGAGCCATTATCCTTCCGGGGGTTACAATAGGTGAAGGTGCTGTGATAGGGTCCGGTGCGATAATTACCAAAGACGTCCCTCCTTATGCGATTATGGGGGGGGGATAAATAAAATATTAAAATACCGAGAGTGCCGAAGTTTTGATTATGGCTATAACTCAAATGAAATAATAAACCATTTTTTATAAATTCATTCACATGATTATTGGAATATTAACACATCATTTTGCTTCAAACTTTGGAGCAAATCTTCAGACGTTGTCCACTGTTGGATATCTTCAAGAACATGGACATACTCCTATCGTAATTAATTGGAAAAATTCTACAATGGAGCGTGATTTCTCGTCTTCTGTTTCTTCTGACCAAAACAATGAGCATCGCAAATTTTTAGAAAAATATCTCCCTGTCACTGAAGAATGCAGAACTGATGAAGAAATAGCTACTGCAATATGTAAACATAACATACAGGCAGTTATTGTTGGTAGTGATGCGGTCGTACAGCATCACCCATGGATAACAAGATTTGCTTTTCCGACAAGATCTATTATCTCCATAAGAAAATATACAAGCGATAGATTATTTCCCAATTTTTTTTGGGGTAGTTTTGCGTCTGTTATCGGTAACAAAATACCCTTTGCTTTTATGTCCGTTTCCTGCCAAAATTCCCCGTATAATATGTTTTCGCCATCAACCATAAGAGGTATGCGAGAGGCGTGTAAGAAATTTACGTATATATCTGTGCGTGATTCTTGGACAAAAAGAATGTTTTGCAAGATAAACTCATCATATAACAATATTGAGATTACCCCTGACCCTGTGTTTGCTTTTAATCAAAATGCAGACAAATATATACCTACCAGAGAGGATATAATAAGTAAGTACGGATTAAGCAAAAAATACATGCTAATAAGTTTCTTCGGAAATTCAGATGTTGATAATAGTTGGATTGCTTCTTTGACTAAGGAAATGGAGATGTGCGGCTATCAACCAGTAAGTTTACCTTTCCCATCTGGTGCATGCCACGTAGAAGGTGTTAAGGAAATAGACTTGCCTCTTTCACCAATAGACTGGTACGCTTTGATTAAATATTCTAATGGGTTTGTTGGCAGAAATATGCATCCTATTGTAGTTTCTCTTCACAATAGTGTACCTTTTTATAGCCTTGATCAGTATGGAACAAGAACTCTAAATATATTTGTAAATAAAAAGAGTAGCAAAATATTTGACATATTGGAGAGAGCGGGGTTCCAAAATAATCGAATTACACTTGCCGGTATTCAAAAACAGTTACCCTCACCTAAAAGCGTACTAAATAGCTTGATTACGTTTGATAAAGAAAAATGCAAGCGGTTCTCCGAATTGCAAACACAACGTTATAATAGCATGATGGAAAGTATATTAAATAGTTTCTCACTCTGATGAAAATATTAATAGTTGATGTATTGTCACCCAAAGGCCATGTTAACTACAACAAAGGCTTAATTAGAGTTCTTGAAAAAGGTGGGCATATGGTCACATTTGTTGGTCAAAAGAACCTAGTAGAAGCATTACCTAGGAGTGAAGAAAGAGTGTTTCGAATCATACCAGATGATTGCTTTATAGACTATTCTAAAACATTGCCTAACAATTTCTTTAGACCTCTCGTATGGAGAATTAGACTAATAAGGTGGATTATTCGAAACAAAAAGGATTTTGATAAATATGATTACGTTCTGTTTTCCTCTTCTGAACCATTTGTTATTTCGTTGTGTAGTATTTATTTGAAAACACGACATGGCTTCGTTGATCACGGCATAGGGAAAATAGGTGAATCTCCTCTTTATAGGTATAGTTATAAATATCTTTTGAACAAATCCACGGACATATGGGTGTTAGAAGAATACATAGCAGAATATGTAAAGGATGTTTTAAAACGGAAAGTTAAGGTCATGTATCATCCTGTTTTCACGTCTGATGTGTATGCTGTAACGAAAAATACTCATAATGATAACATTGTCCTGTTTGCACCTTCTGGTGGTAATGATGAGGCGTTCATAAACTATTTAAAAATAGCTTCAGAAAGCCTACCTGATAATTATAAGATCATTATAAAGGGACGAGGAATGGAATACGAAGATGAAAAAGTGAAAGTATATAGCAATCATCTTAGCAACGAGCAGTACTATAGATATATTAATGAGTCTGCAGCAATATTAATTCCATACGAGAGTTCATATAATTATCGAACAAGTGCCGTATTCTTTGAGGCAATGGCTGCTCAAAAACCTGTGCTTATTTGGGATAATAACACTTTGGTTCAATTTGCATCGAAATTTCCTAAAGTTTCCTTTTTGTTCCATGAAATTTGCGAGATTCCTAATATTATGTCAAGAATAGGGAATATCGATTCTTCTTCTTACAAAGAAATACTTGAGTATTATTCTGACGAAAATATTTTAAAACAATTTGAATCATATGAATAAGTCCACTCCGCGAGTTATTATTGTTCATCCTGATAGACAACATTCGCTTCAAACTGCGAAGTATCTACAAGAAAACGGATATTTGTATAAATATTATACAACGGTTTATCTAAAAAAATATTCAATATCAAAAATATTGTATTATCTTGCTCCAAAAAGTATAAGGAGAAAATTTGATAAGCACTATTTAGACACTCTGGATGATAACAAAATACATTTAAAATGTGAGTTCCAAATGCTTTTGCTGTCTTTGATAGCGCCTTTTATTGGAAATAAAACATATGAATCAAGAAGAAAACAAATAATTGAATCATTTAATAAAAGGGTACTAAATGATTGCTTAAAGGATGATTTTGATTGCTTGATTTCTTTTGATACCCTAAGCTCTGATTGTTTTTTGCCCCTTAAGGAAAAGGGAGTCAAAATAGTTCTTGATATGTCTGCTCCTTGCCTATTATCAATGGTTGATCATTTTAAAGAAGATATAGATAGATTTCCTTCAACATCCCACGCACTTAATGAGTATTTGGATAGTGAGAAATTAAAGTGGACTTTGTCCAATTGTAAAAAGGAAGGGTTGACGGTAACGGTTTCGTTTTTTGATAAACGATCGAAATGTCCTTTAAAGCTCTTGCAGGAAGTTGAAAAACAATATCGGAAATTTGTAGATGGATATGTCCCGGATTGAAAGAGAAAAAAGAGTGGTCGGGATGATGGTCCGTTTGTATTGCCGGAAGCAGGAAGGGAACGATTGTTTGTGCGAGGAGTGCCGGGCTTTGTTGGAGTATGCGCATGCCCGTTTGGAGCATTGTCCGTTTGGAGAACGTAAAACTTCGTGTAAACATTGTAAAATACATTGCTATAAACCCGGTATGCGGCAGAAAATGCGGCAGGTGATGCGCTATGCCGGTCCGAGAATGTTATTTTATCACCCGCTGATAGCTTTGAGACATTTGTTCGGTGATTTTAAATGATCGGGAAAGAACGCCGGTCGATGCATTTTATGAACTTTATATTATAGGCCGATTTGATTCTAGGTTTATTTTTTCTTTCTATTCCGCTTCCGTTTTTTATATCGTCAGACCGGTTCGCCTGGACCGGTCCGTTAAGGCTTTCCTTCACTGACCGGGGGAAGTGACCGGGTCGACAATTCCGGTCACCGGAGACGAATAAGTAACGAAATAAACTTACTTTTGCAGTTGTATATTTAAGGAAATCATTATTTATCGGTCATTTACTTATGCTTTTACTTTAATTCTTCGTATTTTATAATGGATGATCGTGATGAAAATATTCATCAGCGGGGAAATTAAATTAAAGAAACAATAAGGGAGGTATTCGATCGTAGGTACGCCGAGTACC
>ENA-UEQL01001746-UEQL01001746.1-human-gut-metagenome-genome-assembly--contig:-NODE-1746-length-14928-cov-14.401454_pt1 | contig 14928 bp, 11 predicted proteins | sample MGYA00242905_ERZ507926 | MGnify/ENA primary metagenome ERZ507926 (study PRJEB26167, sample SAMN06115531) | human gut metagenome | host: Homo sapiens | place: China:Henan | collected 2015-09-09...
CTATCAAAGAACTCTTTGGCTGGCAGCGTAAAGCCGCTTAGCCGTTATCTCAAATTTTAACGAACCATTGTAAAAAATAACTTGCGCAGAAATTCTGCGATGATAGCCTACTATTGCTAAATAGCACACGAGAAAAGTTGCGCAAGTTATTTTTTTAGAATGTTGTTTTTCCTAACCACTTTTTTAGGTTCGTTGCCAAACGAGTCTATAAAATAATACTGTTATCCTCCATCACCTTATAGAATATATTGTCCCCACTCGCAGGATGCACAAGCATCAATATGTTGCCGTCAAGCACTTGGAAACAACCTTTTAACCTTTCCTGTTCGTTCTGCTTTTCTTTGAATGTCTGTATCAACAGGTAGGAAACTCTTGCCATCCTTTTTCGATTAAGTCTCACAATCTACACTTTGTCAGCTTTTGGCTTTCTTGCCAATGGTTATTATTCAATAATGGCTCTTTTTCTGACGATATGCTGTTTTTACCAAGAATTTACATAAAAGTTGTTATAATATATATAAATATTCGTCTTTGATACTTCCTGCCATTATCTTTGCCGATTAAAAATGTTAGTGCAAAGCAATAATGAAGTAATAGAAACGTAAAAAGTAAACAACATGGAACGCAAAGAACAGACCGGGCATATCTGTAGATGGATGGCTTTAGGCATCATGACTGCCATCGTCATCGTAGGATGTACCATTGTAATCGGCCTATTTGAATGGCGCGACAGAAAGGAGATTGAGTGTAGAAATGCAGAACTGCATCAGTGGCGAAAGAATGTGCATGACTTAAACTTGCACATAACGGAATTGTCACTGCTTGGTGAAATGGTTGCGGATTGGGACTCAACAGATGTAAATGAGTATCATTCGCTTCGATTGGAAGTGGACAGTATGCTTGAAGGCATCGCAGGTATTTGTCCGAAAGAAGATTCTGGTACGATCTGCCGTCTTCTTGCAGAAAAGGAACAGCTCCTTCTGGATATAAAGGATGCCATGCAGGAATTGAATGCCACTCAAGAAAAGCTGACCGCAGAAGTTCCAAGAATTGTAGAGCAGAATAAGACTGAAAGCAAAAGACTTTCAGCTATGCCACAGCAGGCAAAGCCAAAGAAGCGAGGTTTCTTCAGCAGATTGTTCGGCAAGAAAGAAAATGCAGTAACAACAGGCAACCGTTTAACCCAAACTGAAAAGATGCTCACCAACCTAAACCAAACGGTTGTTGCCAAACATCACCTGCAAAGCCGTAAGGTAGTGGAGATATTGGATAGCCTTGGAAACAGAAATGAAGGTATCAATAAGAAGTTGCAAAGAGTAATCAGCATAGCTGATGAGAATGTGGATAAAGGCATCAAAGTTCGTGAGCGACAAATCGCAGACTTGGAAGGCAATTATACCTATTATTATATAGGGATGATAGGATTGTTGATATTGGTGTTTTTCGTATTATTCCTATTGGTGTGGCGATTCGCATTCAAGACACGTAAGAGCAAGGAAGAAACAAGAAAGGTGATGCTGACAGTAACGCATGAGATGCGCAGTCCTTTGTCTGCCATCAAGGATTATGCTCGCAAGATTAGCGGACTTGATGATGCTACGGATGAAAGCAAACGGTATGCCGACTTGATTGTTGACACATCGAAAGGCTTGACTTCTATGATAGACAGTTTCCTGGTTTACTCCAAATTAGCGAATGGAAAGGCGACCGTCAAGGAACGCCCTTTCCGTATGATGGACATTGCCGAGCAATTAAAGATGGAGTATGAACCCTTTGCTGCAAAGAAACAACTGGAATTGAGCGTCAGCAATAAGGCAGATGGTGTTGTCAATGGAGACAAGGAAAAGGTGCTTACAATAGGACGCAATCTGCTTTCCAATGCCATCAAATATACGGGAAAGGGTGAGATAGTATTGTCCACAACCTATAAGAATGGTGTGTTCATGCTAAAGGTCAAGGATACAGGAACAGGATTGGACGACAAGCAACAAAAACAAATCTTTAAGGAATTTGCAAGATTGGGAAATGCGGTCACCCAACCGGGATTTGGCTTGGGACTTTCCATTGTCAAGAACCTCGTTTCACTGATGAAAGGAAAAATCGATGTGTCCAGTCACCAAGGGCTGGGAAGTATTTTTACCATTAGTCTTCCTATGGCTGCAGCCGAAAAGCAGAATGTGGAACCAACTCAGTATAGAACGAAACGACAAGATTCGTTTACTGTCATTGCCATTGATGATAGCCATGTACAACTGAGTACCATCCGTGAGGCGTTTGCATCAAACGGCATCGTATGTGACACTTGTAATAATGCCACGGATTTGTTGGATATGATGCGCAAAAAATCTTATGATCTGCTGATAACGGATTTGAAGATGGCTGAAGTGAATGGTATCGAGATTCTGGAAATGATGCGTATGGTGAACGTGCGTAACTCTAAGACTATTCCTGTTATTGTTATGACAGCAGCACCAAATGTGAGTGAGCAAGAACTGCTTGACGCAGGATTTGTCGCTTGTCTGTTCAAGCCGATGTCTGACAAGGATTTGATAAACACTGCAAGAAAGTGTGTAAACGGTAAAATAGCAGAAAAACAAATAGACTTCTCTATGTTGCTGACCTACGGTAATGAAAAAGAAACTTTGGAGAATTTCGTAAAGGAAATGACTGATACATTGGGCAGTATCCGTAATGCAGCCCAAGAGGAGAACCGCAAGAAAATGTCCGATGCCATTCACCACGCAAGAAGCTCGTGGATGATGGTACAATCTGACGAGTCCTTGAACCATCTTTTTGACCTGATAGAAGATTCTACATCATCAGACGACGTTATCAACCAAGCGGTTGAGGATGTTTTCGCACATGGTGAGGAAATCATCAAAGCCGCACAAAAGAAAATTGAGGAGGTAACAGCATGAAGAAAGTAATAATCATTGAAGACAGCCCTACATTTTGCAATATGTTGGGCAAGAAGTTGGAGGCGAAGGGATGGAAAACAATCTTATGCTACAATTACAGAGATGGTCTGAAAGCTGTGAGGGAATCCTCTGAATGGGATGTTGTCATTTCGGATATGCGCTTGGGGAATGATAACGGCATCGACCTGTTGGAATGGATGCGTAGTAACGGCTACCAGAATCCATTTATCATCATGACATCTTACGATGAAAGTATGAGTGCCGTGAGGACTATGAAATTGGGAGCGGAAGATTATATACCGAAGAAATTGTTGCTTGATGTAGTTTATGAACGTTTGGAAGAAATCATAGACAAGCAGAAACGACTCGTCGAGTTGAATAACAAGATTGTTTACCGCAAAAGTGAGAAGTTTCGCCGTATATATAAAATGGCAGAATTGTTTGCCAAAAGCGACATGGCTGTTATGATATTGGGCGACAACGGAACTGGCAAAGAACATATAGCGGAAAAGATACATCTGCAAAGCAAAAGAGCCGACAAACCTTTTGAGGTAGTAGATTGTGGTACGCTTTCTGCGGAACTTGCCGTTTCCGCTCTCTTCGGGCATGAGAAAGGAGCATTCACAAGTGCGGAGGCAGCAAGAAAAGGTTACTTTGAATTGGCTGCTGGAGGTACGCTGTTCTTGGACGAGATAGGCAACCTGCCGAAAGACGTACAGGCGATGCTGCTGCGTGTGTTGCAATCCAAGAGCTACCGACCATTGGGAGCTACAAAAGACAAAGTGGCTGATGTGCGCATTATTGCCGCCACCAACGAAAACCTGCAAGAGGCAGTTCGGGAAGGACGATTCAGAAGCGACCTGTATTATCGACTTCACGAAGCGGTTATTGAGATTCCACGGTTGCGGGATTGCAAGGAAGATATTATGCCATTAGCTAACTTCTTCCTGAAACTATATGATAGGCATACGGACAAAGAAATAAAATGTATCAGTAAGGAAGCGCAAAGGGCACTTGTAAGCCATACATGGCCAGGCAATGTGCGTGAGTTGAAATCATGTATCATGCGAGCTATGCTGTTATGCGAGAATGAGATAATAGATGTCGAGGACTTGCAGTTGTCACAATCGGCATTGACAGAAGAGGCTTTGGACTTTGATGAACAAGAACGCAAGATCAATCGAGAGCGTATCTTGTGGGCTTTGAAGCAATGCAATGGCATCAAGCGTGATGCGGCAAAAATGTTGGAAATGAGCCATACTACATTCTATGCCCGTATGAAAGAGTATGGTATTCCTACTAATAAGTTGTAACGGTATAAGAACCGTGTAAGGAAGATTGGACGAGTGTCCGGTTTTCCTTACACTATTTCTGCTTGCAATTCCCTTGTGAAAATCTTATTCTCTTGATAAAGTTGCTGATTATCAGGAAATATCATCATCCTATTGTTTAGACTGTCTTGGAATGGCATAGGTATTGGACTAATAAATGATGTGCGCACAGAAACATCAAATTAGTACAAACCCATAAAAGAGACAGAAACATGGAATACAACATATTGATAGAGACTGATTTTTTCAACTTGCTGAATGCAGGTCATAAGAACAAAGGTGGTAACGCTTTGGAGAACTCATATCGTGAGTTTATCAAGGTTGTGGTTGATTTATGCAGCACCAACGTGAAGCAAGCGGTCTTTGCACTGTCATACGCAGAGACCGAGCTTGACTTTCATCTGTCAATGCCCCATATAAAGGATTGTTTGGGAACCGTAGGCTTGTATGTGCGCAAAGCAATTGCATTTGTCCGAAGGATGCAAGAGCATGTGGCAGCAACATATCATCTTCATGTGACCACATCCACTTCAGAAGCCTCTCCACCAGTATCATCAGAATCAAAGCCATTAGTAAAATGGACTGGCAATGCCGTTGACCTTGTAGAAATGGTATATGGCATCTGCGTTATGGGAAGCGTGAACGATGGCGATGTGAAGTTCAAGGACTTGGCGCAAGCCATGTACCAGTTCTTCGGCATCAAAGCCAAGGACTGCTATCGTTTCTACACCGACATCAGAAGACGCAAGAACCATAGCCGTACTTACTTCCTTGACAGAATGCAGGAGAAGTTGAACGACAAGATGCGAAAGGATGATGAATTGGAAAGAATGAGACGATAATCGAGGTGTTTCTTATGTTATTTCTGAAAAAGATTAAAAACTTTTGGTGTTGCCACAAAAATATTGTAGTTTTGTGGCAAAATAAAGAGGAATGGCAACGAATAGCGCTTATAACGAGATAAAAAGGAAAATAACGTCTTCCAAACGGGGAACATTGTTCTTTCCCGATTCATTCGCTCAAATGGCATCATCCGATGCAATAAGGTCAGCCTTGGTGCGTTTGTGCAAAGATGGAGACATAATAAGAGTGGCACAAGGCATCTATTGCTATCCAAAGATTGACACAAAATGGGGAAGCGGAGTTGTACCGCCATCCATTGAAGACATTGCCAATGGCATTGCTAAACGTGATAAAGTTAGAATTGTTCCGACAGGTGCGTATGTGTTGAATGTATTAGGACTGTCAAAACAAGTACCGGCAAATGTGGTGTTCTTTACAGATGGGTCTTCTCGCAAGGTTTCTGTAGGCAAAGGTAACGGAATCCTTTTCAAGCATACATCTGAGATGAGAACATTTGCTTATCGGTCAAAGCTTATGTTGTTGATAGTAATGGCTCTCCGTGAAATCGGTGATGAAAATATAACAGAACTACAGATGAACATCATCAAAGGTCATTTGAAAAATGTCCCAACGGGAGATTTTCAAAAAGACATTTTGCTGGCTCCAGCATGGGTTCGTAAAAAATTGCAACAAGTATGAATTATCAAGATATAGAAAAACTTGCTTCCTTAAAGGAAAGCAACAATTTGGAGTTTAAGGAATCGACAGGTCAATTAGACCGTTCGATGGAGACTCTATGTGCGTTTCTCAACTGTGAAGGTGGTACTATTCTTTATGGTGTAAAGGATAATGGTAAGATTATAGGTCAAGAGGTATCTGACAATACTAAACGCTCTATTGCTGAGGCGGTCAATAGAATTGAGCCTTTTGTAGAGTTGGAAATCTCGTATGTTCCTATTCTTGAGACTGACAAATATGTGATAGCCATTCATGCGGAATGTCAACGATTCATGCGTCCTTTCACTTATAAGGGAAGGGCTTATATGCGCATTGAAAGTACCACAACCTTTATGCCACAGGAACGGTATAACCATCTCTTAATGGAAAGAGGCGGCAAATATGGGTGGGAGGCAATGATTAACTCTGATTTGGAGATAAGTGACTTGGATGAGAATGCCATTCTCGGTGCTGTCCGTGAGGGAATACGAAACGGAAGACTTCCTGAAACAACTATTCGCGAGGAGATACCTGTAATCTTGAAAAAATTCGGCTTGTTCCATGATGGTAAACTGAACAATGCAGCCGCCGTGTTGTTTGGCAAGGATTTGTATGGATACCCACAATGTCTTGTGCGTATGGCTCGTTTCAAAGGAACAACAAAAGAAGAGTTTATAGACAACCAACGTGCGGAAGGTAACATTTACGAATTGCTTGATGCCTCAATGGCATTTTTCTTTAAGCATCTCTCACTGTCTGGTAAGATAAACGGTCTTTATCGTGAGGAAGAGTTGAGCATTCCGTACAAGGCTTTAAGAGAGAGCTGCATCAACTCACTTTGCCATCGCTCGTATCATCAACCGGGTAGCTCTGTAAGCATCGCTATCTACGATGACCGTGTTGAAATACGAAATACGGGAACTTTTCCTGCCGACTTGCCTATAGAACGTCTTATGCAGGAACATGACTCCAAACCACAGAATCCAATTATCGCCAACGTACTCTATAAGAGCAAGATATTGGAGAGTTGGGGACGTGGAATAGGTACAATGGTCGATGAATGCAAACGTGTAGGCTTGCCTGCTCCAGAATTCAATACTGATGGCAATTTTGTGTGGGTCGTATTTAAGTATAATAGGAGCAGTGTGGTAAACACCCAACAAGCTACCCAACAAGCTACCCAACAAGCTACCCAACAAGCTACAAAATTTGTTCAGGAGTTGATTTCTGTTGTAAATACCAATGAATATTCAGTAAAAGAAATCATGTCTCTCTTAAAATTGAAGGATAGGGTTAATTTCTTGAAAACTTACCTTACCCCTGCTTTGGAAGAAGGTCTAATTTCAATGAAATACCCTAAAAATCCAAAGCATCCGGGACAAAAATATATGCTTACAGAAAAAGGCAAGGCATTATTAAAATAGAAAGACGACAAAGGCAGTGGTGATTTGTTCCACTGCCTTTGTCGTTTCTATTTCTGTATCAAGTGCTTCAAATTCTCGTCAGCAGCGATGCGATCCAGTTCATCCTTGACAATCTGCTTGACGTCCTCCTTTATCTGATTGTAGTTGTCCTGAATAGCTTGCTTCATGCAGTCGTTGCCATTGGTATCCTTGAAATCGTTAATGATAGGGATAGGCTGATAATGGCTTTCCTCTCGCTTTACTTTGTCGGTGTCAACGACAATCTCGGCATGGAAGATCTTCTGCTCTATGCGCTCGGTGAAGTTGTCGGAAACAGAGCCGACAAACATACCTTGGGTAAGACCACTAATCTTGCTTGGCGGAATGAGACTGTCCATCTGGGTATTGATAGATGTAGAGACATCCTGTCGGTTGATGGAAATGGACTGGCGCTTTTGGAGCACCTTGCCGAAACGCTCGGATAAAGTCTTGGCGGTCTCGCCAACGACCTGTCCGCTGAAGATGTTACCTACCGTATTGATAACCACCTTAGCCTCCTTGTCTCCATAATCGCGAACCAACTGCGAGAAGTCCTGGAAGCCCAAGCAGACGGCAACTTTGTTGCTTCGTGCTGTTGCAATCAGGTTATCCAAGCCTTTGAAATAGATGGTAGGCAACTCGTCAATGATAACGGATGATTTGAGTTGTCCCTTCTTGTTGATGAGTTTCACGATGCGGCTGTTGTACAAACCGAGTGCAGCACCATAGATGTTCTGTCGGTCAGGATTGTTGCCCACGCACAGAATCTTTGGTTCTTCGGGATTGTTGATGTCAAGCGTGAACTCGCTTGCTGACATCACCCAATAGAGCTGCGGAGAAATCATCCTTGAAAGTGGTATCTTGGCACTGGCTATCTGCCCCGCCAACTGCTCCATTGCCCCACCTTGCCATGCGTCCATGAATGGCGAGAGGTAGTTTTCAAGCTCTGGATAGCTTGTAAGAATTGGAAAGACATCCTCGTATCGGCGGTTAAGCAATTCGATGGCATGGGGAAAGGTACAATACTTTCCGTTCTTGTAGATGCGTAAGTACCAGATGATGGCTGCAAAGAGGATTATCGGACTCTCCACGAAAAAGTCGCCCTGCTTCTGAACCCAAGTCTTATTGAGGTTGAGCATTATTGTATATGCACTTTCGTAAGCATCGGAAATGTCACTCATGAAATCCGGGTGAATCGGATTGCAACGATGACTTCTGCGAGGATCGTCGAAGTTGATGACATAGAACTGGGGCTTGACCTTATATCCATTCTGATGGTTCATCATATGGTTGTAGGCAATCGTCGAAAGGTCGGAAAACTTGAAATCATAGATATACATCGAGTAACCCTTCTCTATCTGCTGTTTGATGTAGTTGTTGACCACAGCAAAGGACTTACCGCTACCTGGTGTACCTAACACGATGGTCGCTCGGAACGGATTGACCACGTTGATCCATCCTCTCTGCCATTTCTTCTTGTAGTAGAAGCGAGTGGGCAGATTGACAGAATACTCGTTCTCCATGAGTTTGGTCTCCTGCATGAAACTCTCGTTCTCATTATTGAAGACATCCTCCATGAGGTTGTGTTTCAAGAGTCTGCTCATCCAGAGTCCTCCCATCAACAGGCAGATATAACCCGCTGTCATCGTAAAGATGTACAGCGTGGCATTGCCCAAATTAGATATAGGCAACAATAATATCCACCAGTTGAGGAAGAACAAGAAGAAGCCAACAGCAAGAACCGTCCAAATCCTGTTCCAACTCATCTTTTCCGCTTTCACGCCCTTGGTTCCCAGACATGAGAGTGCCAGGAGCAGAAGCGAAAACAGCTTGGTATAGAGAATGGAATGAAACAAACCACCTGTATGGTTGAAGTTGATCAGGATTCTGTCAACCACCCCGATTGTTACTCCCCAAATGTGCATTGCCTCGTAGCAATACCAATATACATTCATAATTGCGAGTATAATACTCACAGCACGGAGAAAATCCATAATTTTCCCCAATGCTCTCAAATCGTCTTCTTGTGCCATTGTTTTTCAGTTTTGAAGTTATACAAATTGTTTTTGATTGAAGGCAGGCTTTCTCCATTGTATAAGAAAGCCAACCTTGATGAAACGATTAAAGGTTTCGTCCTTTACGTTTCTTCTTCTTTCTACGCAACTCTCTGTCAAATGCAGCCTCTTGCGCCTCATTTGAAGAACCACCTCCTGCCATAAGTCCAAAACCGCTGCCGTACTCATCGAACAAGCCAGAACCATGATATTCCTGTTCTGGCATTGTGCCATCTTCCTTCGGGATGGTAAGCGGTATCGGTTGCTCATTCTCGTAAGGCAAGGTGAAGTGCTCCTGCAGGGCATTGGCAGAAAGATTCGTTCCAAGCCTTGAACCATTGAAAACGCTTTGGGTGCGGTGGTCAATGAATGTTGCTCCGTAGATACGGCCGTCAGCTGTATGGCGGAAAACAACATCAATGCCCTTTGCTTTCAGCAGTTCAATGAACTTATCCTTATGGTACGTCTGCTTCAAGACAGCTTCCACGCTATGTTTGGTCATCTCGGAGAGTTTCTTTTCCTCCTTGAACTTCTTGGTAGAATAAGCGAACCGTTTTTCTATTGCCTCCACACCGACAGATTTGTCAATCTTGGAAGCCTTGAAAGGATTTCCAACTTTGTTGCCCAGTCCGTCAGTGGCAGAATAGACGAAGCCATGATACTCACGACCGCCAACTTCGCCTCTGACCTCCTCCAAGGATATATTATATAAGGAAAGAAGTGCACGGTATTCGCCCAATGACTGGAACCTGTAGGTAGCGCAGAGAGATTTTACGGTGTTGGCAACCTGCTTCTTCACATTGCCTTGGCTTATATCCACCTTACGGAGTGGATTGTCTGCCTGACGTTGCTTGCGGTCTGCCTTGTGGAGATTGTACTTCTCCTCCAAGTCACGGGTGATAGCCTTGCTCCTATGGTAGTTGTATCGGCTATCCAAACACTTGCCGTTTTCATCCACTCGGATGGTCACGATGTGCATGTGATGACGGTCGATATCCTCATGCTTGTAAACCATGTATGGCTGGTTGCCATATCCCATGCGCTCCAAGTATTCCCGTGCGATGTTCTCCATCTCCATATCCGTCAGCACATCATCAGGATGCGGATTCAGGGAGATATGCACGACAGGCTTTTCCGTTCTGATGTGCGGAGAAAGGTATCGTTGGAAATCACGCAAGGCATTGGCGATGCTCGTCTTTCCCGAACAATCATCGAAGATCTTGTTCGTTGCCAAGAGCTTTCCCTCTTCCTTGTTAATCTTCTCACCATTGTATGCCAGTGCGCCATACAATGAACTTCCGAAACTTATCTTTGCGACCATCTTTCCTCAAACTTACGGGTTAGTTCAACTATCTCACGGGTAAGAGAGACCAGTTCCCTGGTGCAGTTCTCCAACTTATAGAGCAAAGCCATCGCCTTTTTCTCTGAGAAATGACAACGGAGTTCCTTGACAACCTGGTTGTAGTTGTTGCCAATCATTCGGTACTGCGAGTGAAAAGAAGAAAGCTTGGTGTAGTATTCCACCAATGTCTTGTCCTCGCGCAGCACCTTGAACGGCTCAACCAACAGATGTTTATCCTTGAACTTGGCGACCGCAAGCTGTTTGTCTTTGCTGTTCAGGATATTGTGTGTTGTGCTGATTAAATCGTCACAGGCGTTTGAAATGGTTTTGTAGATGCCGTTCCAATCAATCTGTTTATTGACACCGTATCCCTGAGAGACTGCATCCGCAGCCAAATTTCTGACATCGTAAAGATTCAGCGTCTGAGAAAAGAAGTTCGTCGCGATATTGGTCAGCTGGTGTGCCTCGTCTAGCACCACCAAGTCAAATTCCGGCAAAAAGTCCGTGATTTGATTGTCTTTGAGCGAAATATCCGCCAAAAACAGATGATGGTTGATCACCAAAAGCTGAGCTTCTTTTGCCTTTTCGCGAGCCTGCATCACAAAGCAGTCGTTGTAATGATCGCAGTTGGCACCGAGACAGTTTTCTCCCGTGCTCGTCACTTCAGGCCAAATGCCGGAATTCTCAGGAACATCAGTAATATCACCGCGCTCGCCGGTCACAGACTGTCCCGCAAACTTTTTGATGCGATGAAGATGAACCACTTCTTCACGAGATTTAGCGACGTAGGAATCCTCTTGCAAGGCATGCTCGAGGCGCTGCTTGCAGATATAGTTGGAGCGGCCTTTAAGGAGCGCCACGCGACAGCCCATTCCCAGCGCTTTTAAAAGCGCCGGAATGTCTTTCGTAAATAGCTGATCTTGAAGCGTCTTGCCAGCGGTTGAAATCAGTACTTTCTGATCTTTCAGAAGCGCAGGAACAAGATAAGCAAACGTCTTTCCGGTGCCGGTTCCAGCCTCGGCAACCAGTGATTTGCCCTGCTCCAATGCTTCCGCTACCGAGGTCGCAAATTCAATCTGCGAGGGTCTCGGCGTATAGTTCGCGGTAACTTTGGAGAGAGGTCCGTCCTTGGCAAAAACGTCGGCAACTTCTTTTACGAATTCTGATGGCATTTCGGTTCCTTATTTAGGAACACAATCCTATCAGATCAATGAGTTCCGATCCTTTTTGGATTGTTACAGGCGCGGTACTAAATCACCCGTGACGCTGTTCTTTTTCTGTTCTTCGCGAAGCTTGACCTGACGCTCGTACTCAGCCGCTTTTTCTGCGCGCTTCTTGATGTTTTCAGCGCGTTTCTTCTCTGCAGCAGCTCTGCGTTCGGCACGGGCTTGAATACGCTCTTCCGGCGTCATGGAAGGAGCTTCGGGAACCTTACGCTCCTGCTCGGCTACGCGTTCTTCACGTTCTTGCTGTTTTTTCGCATAAGCTTCGGCATTCGCCTTTTCTTCTTCCGGTGTCAGAACACGGTCAGCGGCATGGCCTTCGCCCGGTTTACGAGGCGTGACATCTCGTGTCTTGGGAGGAACTTTAGCAACGCGAGCGGGCTGAGCATCCATCTTGGCGTTTTTGGCGGCTTGCTTGGCCTCTGCAGCTTTGCGGTCTTTCACCGCCTGCTCGGAGCGTTCCTTCCTCAGGAAGTCTCTGGCTACGAGCCAAACGCGGCGAGCTTCATTGATGTGCTCGGTGCGTTCTGACTTGGCTTTGTCCAAGCAATAGGTCACAAAAAAGTTGCGGTAGCATTGAGCTGTTTCTTCTTTGTACCAGTTCTCCCAGGCTCTCTTTTCATTGTCGTAAGCCGCAATCACTTCTCTGGCGCGAGCCGCGGTCGTAATGGAGTGCGGATCGTACCTCTTGGCAAAAGGTTCGGTCGACGGCGGCTCCACGGCACATGCGTTAAAGCTGAGCAAGCCTAGAGTGAGAAGAATAAGCGGGATTCGCATCCGATAAGCTCCTGAATGGTGTGCGGCCAAAGCGAAAAAATAAGACCTGAGATTTGTTATTCCCAGGTCTTATTATTCTAACTAAAAGTTAATCCCTTCTTTATTTACCGCCAAGGCTGCCTCTTTGATAGCCTCGCTAAAAGTGGGATGAGGATCGCAGATCAGTGCCATGTCCTCTGCCGTTGCGCCGAAAGACAAAGCGTCACAGCCCTGCGCGATCAGCTCGCCGGCCTGCGGACCGATGATGTGCATACCTAAAACCATATCGGTCTCCGCATCTGCCAGCATCTTCACAAAGCCCTGCGTTTCACCGACGGCTCGCGCCCGACCGTTTGCCATGAACGGGAAGACGCCGACCTTATAGGCCCTTCCGGCGTTCTTCAATTCCTCTTCGGTCTTGCCGACCCAGGCAATTTCCGGTTCGGTGTAAATCACGGAAGGCACACGTTCAATGTGCGTTATCGCTTTGCGTCCTGCAATTCTTTCTGCAACCGCCACACCTTCTTCTTCAGCCTTATGCGCAAGCATCGGCCCTTTGACGAGGTCACCGATCGCCCACACCCGAGGAAGGTTCGTGCGGTTTTCTGCATCAACCTCAACAAAACCTCTTTCGTCGAGCTTAAGACCGACGACTGGCGCATCCAAGGCTGCTGTGAACGGAACGCGGCCGATAGAAATGATCAGGCGGTCAACCCACATTTCACTGTTTTTTCCGTCCTTATCTTTATATTGGACAATGACACGGTCACCGTCATTTTTGATGCTGTCGATGTGAACGCCGAATTCCATATCGACGCCCTGCTGCTTAAAGGCCTTCAGGGCTTCTCTGCTCACTGAAGAATCTGCAAAAGGCAGAAACGTAGGCATGGCTTCAAGAATTCGGACATCGGCACCGAGGCGTTTCCAGACACTGCCGAGTTCGAGGCCGATCACGCCGGCGCCGATAATGCCTAAGGTGGAAGGAACGCTCTTTAAATTCAGTGCGCCTTCGTTGGAGAGAATACGTTCTTCGTCAAAGGGAACGCCCGGGAACTGTCTGGGTCTGCTGCCCGTGGCAAGCACCACATTCTTAGCAAACACGCGTGTTTCGTCTTTGCCTTCCACACCGATCAAATAGCCGTCTTCGTCGGAAGTCACAAAGAATCCGCGACCGCTTAAGAATGTGATTTTGTTCTTGCGGAAAAGATAAAGAATTCCGTCATTGGTCTGTCGAACGATCTTAGCCTTGCGGGCAATCATCTTCGGGACATCAATTGAAGGTTCTTCGACGTGAATGCCATGCTCGGAAGCTTTGTCTCTGATCTATCCGCATCTTCGATATAATATCCATATCCACGTTTAGCATCGCACGATATAATTATATCAAAAATTGTCTGCACTGCCTCCTTATGATTCATAAATGTTTTCCACGGTAACGGTTTACCGTCACCTAATCCACTGTTTTCCCACTTATCACTAATCTCCTTGAATGTGATATATGGATGACATTTGATTAAATCAACAAGCCATACATACCTGCCAAATTTATTTGCTGCCATAAATACTAGATTTTAAATTTATATTATGCCACAAAATTGCATAAGCACATATGCCAAAGTTAGGCATATAATTAGAAAAAACAAGTAAATTTGTTCAGAAACATAGATGTATGGATCTATTCTACAATCCCCTCATAATATCTACCACTATCATTATATAATTAGGATTTTCTGCATACCCAATCTCATCAAGCCAAAGCAGATAGCTACCTCCTTTGTACTTATATTGCACTTTCGTGTAATAAGCTCTAACACTTTCAGTCCAATGATTGAATTCATAGTATTTCCCTGTACGTGGATTGGTAAGTCCGAAAAGATTATGCTTGTTCCGGCATACTGATGAACGGAACCATCCGGTCTCCAAGATAGCCTGAGCCAAAACTATTTTTGGGTATAGGATTCCGTTTCTTATGATTTCTTTATAAAGGTTGGGGATGGTCAGTTCAGGAAGATTGTTTTCTGCTTGATTTTTATTCTTTATTGTATTTTGCAACTCTGCTTTCAGAGAGGCTTTTCTGTCACTATTTCGGCTGTTTCCTTCTGATTTATTCTGATTGTCTGGCCTGACTATTAGGGTATCTTTTACTATTATCTTATTCTTTTTCCCTTCTGTAATATCCTTTCTGGTACGGTTATAAGGATCTTTTTGTATTACTGTTGGCAGAAGTTCTGATTCTCTTGTATCGTATAGAATTGTGCTGATACGCTTATCGGAAGTAGTATTAGCAGTAGTGTAATCAGAA
>ENA-UEQL01001747-UEQL01001747.1-human-gut-metagenome-genome-assembly--contig:-NODE-1747-length-14922-cov-7.887167_pt1 | contig 14922 bp, 9 predicted proteins | sample MGYA00242905_ERZ507926 | MGnify/ENA primary metagenome ERZ507926 (study PRJEB26167, sample SAMN06115531) | human gut metagenome | host: Homo sapiens | place: China:Henan | collected 2015-09-09 | study...
TCGGCTACGATGCCAAGGCCGCCGGCATGGTCGGCGCTGACTGGGCCATCAACACCAGCAAGCTCATGGCCAAGGCCGAGCTGATGGACGGCATCGAGGGCTCCGTCAACCAGGTCATCACCCGTGAGAAGGCCGCCAAGATGTGCCTGAACGCTCTTGAGGCCCCCACCGTTGAGTATGACACCAAGGGCAGCAACATCATCGTGAACGGCGCTGAGATCAACTTCGGCGCTTCCGAGCCCACCTATGTCACCAACACCATCGCCAAGGAGCAGACCATCTCCAACGAGAAGCTCTCCAACTCCAACGCTTACCTCATCGAGCTGGGCGAGAAGCTCTACAAGAACCTCAAGAAGATCGGTACCACCGATGACTTCGGCCGTCCCGCCACCAAGTGGACCTGGAAGTCCGAGACCGTCGGCACCTATGCCGATGCGGCTGACCTGAGCTACACCAAGGCTGTCAAGGCCAGCGACATCTACAAGGATCTCAACCTGAGCGACACCGTCGCTAAAAAGAACGTTACCGTTTGGGTCAACGGCGAGGTGAAGACCGATGCCGCGACCGACATCAAGAAGTCCAACGACGCCAAGATCGGCGATGTTGCTGGTGTCAACTCCAACGGCAACGGCGTTCTGACCGAGGTCTTCTATGACGACGTGGCCGACACCATGGTCATCACCCAGATCGTCACCTACATCGGTGAAGTCGCCAAGACCGTCAAGGCCACCGACAAGCGCGACGCTTATGTCGTGGTCATTGCCAAGGCCGGCGGCAACGACCTGACCAGACCTGTTGCCAAGGGCACCTTCGAGTATGAGACCGACGAGACCTTCGCTGACGACGCGTTCGTGCTCTACACCTACAGCGTCAAGGCTGAGGCGGTCAAGTCCCTCGCGGTCGCCGAGAAGGTCGAGGGCTATGTCACCAAGACCATCAACAGCACCAAGGACGAGGACAAGAACAACGGCATGACCATCAGCGGCACCGAGTACAAGATGTCTCTCGCCACCGCCGGTGAGAAGCTCGGCAATGTCTCCGTCAAGAACGACTACACCGTTTATCTCGATCAGTACGGCTACATCATCTATGTTGAGCAGATTCAGGAGATCGGCAACTATGCCCTCCTCCTCGCGACTGCCAGCAAGGGCAGCTTCATCGGCAACAAGGCTCAGCTCCTGCTGACCGACGGCACCGTGAAGTTCGTCGATACCGAGGAGAACTATGCCACCGGCTCCAAGAAGATCGCTGACAACACCATCGTCACCTTCCGCGAGAACAGCGACAAGACCTACACCCTGCGCGCTGTCTCCAACAATGGCGGCACCAAGACCAACGATGCCGCGAAGGTCTTCAGCCTGACCAGCGATCTGGCCGGCATCGGCTATAACGGCATCAGTGGTACCCCCGCCACTTACGAGACTGTTTATGCCAACAGCGCGACCCAGTTCGTCGTCGCCGACCAGAAGGATTACACTTCCATCTATTCTGACATCGACGACTGGTCCGCCTACACCGGCATCAAGAATGCTCCCATCGTCAATAACGGCAGTCTCGCGACTGGCACTCTTACTGCCGGTGCCGTGGTCAAGGCTTACTGGTACTGCAAGTCCGGCAGCATGGCTACCGTGATGTTCGTCATCCCCAACAGCCTGGCCCAGGTCATCGACGGCAGCAAGACCGCCCTGTACCTGTCTCAGAAGTCCAGGTCTGACCTCATCCACGACACCGACGGTGACTACTTCACCTACAACGCGGTCGTGGACGGCAAGATCGAGACCGTGAAGGTCGATGTCGACGCCAAGTGCGGCACCACTGCCGCCGCTGATCTCGACGGTCTGTATTCCGACTACACCGTCAGCAGCAAGGGCTACATCACCGGCCTGACCAAGTATGGTCCTTACAACAATACCTCTGACAAGACTGCTGTGAACGGCGTTGTCGGCATCGACAAGACCAGCAAGGAGTACACCGTCAAGCTCGGTCTGCAGGCTGGCGGTACCTACCAGTACACCATCACCTGCGCCGACGACATGAAGGTCTTCTATGTCGATAAGAAGGGCAACGTCACCGAGTCCAGCTATGCCGCGATCTATCCCGACAACAACGACCTCGTTTACGCTGTCGTTGACAAGTACCTCGTCAAGACCCTCGTGATCTTCGAGCAGGAGGACAAGGGCGCTGCGTCCGGCACCTTTGATCCTGCCAACCCGCAGAAGGCCTACATCGATGGAGTTGAGATCGTCATCCCCAAGGTTGACGGTAAGTTCGTTGACAATGCTGCCAACGTCCTCGTCAACAACGGCTACACCGTGACCGGTCTGATGGGCGGCACCTATTGGGCGACCAAGGGCGGCAACACCTACTTCTTCACAGTGAAGGATCCCGCTCCCGAGTACTACACCCTCACTGTGGACGGCACGGTTGTTGAGTACATCAAGTCCACCGAGAATTCTACCACCACTTGGAAGCAGGTCAGGGACGCTGCTAAGGGCGGCACCGGCATGCTCGTGGATGGCACCTATGTAGCCTATGCAGACAAGACTGATACGGATAAGGTTGTGACCAGCACTTCCGCTGCCACCGTCATCAAGACCGGCTATGTGAAGGTGACCAACAGCATCACTGGTTCTGATCCTACTATCGTGGTTGATGGTTATGCCAAGGCCAACTCCACCTTCACCGTGAAGGCGACCTACAACACTGCTGCTAACGCCAACGAGGAAGTTGTTCTGACCTATGACGGCACCAAGACTGTGACTGGCGTTGCCGATACTGCCAGAAAGGTGTTCACCTTCGCCGTTCCCGCGGGCGTGGCTGATGTGACCCTCAACAGCATCGCCAACGTTGGCACCTACACCGTGGCTGCTCCCAAGGTTGTTAACGCCTCCGGCACTGAGATTACCGGCCTGAATGGCCTGACCGTCACCGCTGTGGCTGACAAGACCACTGCTAAGTCCGGCGAGAAGGTCACTGTGACCGTCACCATCTCCGGTAAGGCTACCGGCGCTGTCACTCTGACGGTTACTGATCCTTCTTCTTGGCTTGCTGCCTCTGTTCCCGTCGGTGTTGTCTACACCAATGGCACTAAGCTGACGGTTGCTGATGGCACGAACCTCGGCGACGGCGTGACTGTCAAGTACGAGATCCCCGTCTCCGGCACTGTGACTACCAACAACATCACGCTTGTATAATCAAGCTTATATCGAAGCACATCCGTGCTGAGATAATGAAAGACCCGCTCCTCTCGGAGCGGGTCTTTTATGCGCCTTATTCGGCCTCTAAGATCGCAAACATACCGTATTGCGTGTCCTTATTATTGCCCATCCACGATTGAGAATTGTTTTCCGCGCTCCATGTGGCGCTGTTTCCGTCGACCGTGCAGGGCAAGCCGGTTACCGAATCGCCGCCCAGCTGGCCCCATCCATGGCCCTCTCTTGCGTTTATAACAGCAAGAAGCCATTGGGTGGGGCAGGTCAGAACGATCAGGATCGGCTTTGCGGGGAAAGTCCAGGTTTTCGTCAATTCCCCGTCTCCTGTGTAGCTGGTGGTGTAGAATCGGCAGTTGCGTGCCGCCAGCGCCGCGTCGATCTTCTCGTTGTCGGCGTTGAAGTCGTCCATCAAAATGCGGTCGGTCTTCTCCCATTGATTGAGCTGGTAGTTGGTGGTTTTAGTCATGCTTTCCTCCTGTGTTTTACGTTCAGCAATTAGAACAAATTTTGCTTCAGAAGCTGCTCTCTCCGCCAACGCCTGCCGCCCGACCGCTTCGCTTTTTGCCCGCGCCGCGCCGCGCGCTTATATCCGTATTCAGTTTTTTCGTTCGCTTTTTTCGTGCCAAGCCATGTCCCTTTGGTCTCGTGTGTCTGCGCTGCGCACCCGACGCACATCAATATTCTGTTTTCTCGTTTTTCCTTTTTCCTTCGACCCGTATTTCCGCCGGTTTTATGATTTTTTCTTACGGCGAAAACACCTCGAATCACTTGTAAGAGTGATTCGCCGGTTTGGTGTCCACTTATGTGCAACGAGGGCAAAAAAATTTTCCGGCTTGACATTTTCGCCCGCCGGATTATAATGAAGATAGAAAGGGACGCTGCGACAAGCGGTCGACCCAAGGAAATTAGTTTAGTTGAAAAAACTCAAGAAAACCGTCACTTGGCCGAGTGGCGGTTTTCGCGTTTCTTTATCATAATCGTTACCGTAAAGGAACCGATATGTAAAGTGATCCGCATGGTCTCACCCCCTTTCGGGTGGTGTGGCCGACCGCCTGCCGTCTGTGCAGCCTCCCTCAATACAATTGTACCATACCGCGCAAAAAAGTCAAGCCCTCCCGGCCGGGAGGGCTTGCCGCGTTTACAGGCTGATCGCGCCGTCGGCGCTTTGCGCGCCCGCGAGCAGGGACGCGCACTCGGACAGAAAGCGCTTGACCTGCTGCGCGCAGCGGCCGGTGTAGAGCGCGGGGTCCATGACGGCGTCGAGCTCCGCACGGGTCATGCCGAAGGCGGGGTCAGCGGCGAGACGATCGAGCAGGTCGCAGCGTTCGCCCTCCTTCATGCGTGCGGTCGCGGCCATGGAATGCTGCCGGATGCGCTCGTGCAGCTCCTGCCGGTCGCCGCCGCGCTTGACGGCCTCCATCATGATGTTCTCGGTGGCAAGGAAGGGCAGGTATTCGCGGATGGTGCGGTCAACGATCTTCTTGTTGACGTGCAGACCGTTGGTGACATTCTGGCACAGGCGCAGCACGGCGTCCGCGCAGAGGAAGCCCTCGGGCAGGGCAATGCGGCGGTTGGCGGAGTCGTCGAGCGTGCGCTCGAGCCACTGGACGCTCGCGGTCATGGGGGCGTTGGCGGCGTCGGCCATCAGATAGCGGCTGAGCGAGCAGATGCGCTCACAGCGCATGGGGTTGCGCTTGTAGGCCATGGCGGACGAGCCGATCTGGTTTTTCTCGAACGGCTCCTCGACCTGCCGGTCGTGCTGAAGCAGACGGATGTCGTTCGCCATGCGGTAGGCGCTCTGCGCGAGGGAGGAGAGGACGTTCAGGATGCAGCTGTCGGTCTTGCGCGGGTAGGTCTGGCCGCAGACGGAGAAGCAGCGGTCGAAGCCGAACTCCGCGGCGATGCGGCGGTTCATCTCGTCGATCTTCGCGCCGTCGCCGTCAAAGAGGTCCATGAAGCTGGCCTCGGTGCCGGTCGTGCCGCGGCAGCCGAGGAATTTCAGCGTGGCGAGGATGTGGTCGAGCTCCTCAAGATCGCTGAGAAAATCCTGCATCCAGAGCGCCGCACGCTTGCCGACGGTCACAGGCTGTGCGGGCTGATAGTGCGTGTAGCCGAGGGTAGGCACGGCGGCGTATTCGCGAGCAAACGCGGCGAGATTTGCCAGTACGCCGAGCAGCTCACCGCGCAGATAGCGCAGACCGTCGCGGTAGAGAATGAGGTCGGCGTTGTCGGTGACGTAGCAGCTCGTCGCACCAAGGTGGATAATGCCGGCGGCGGACGGCGCGGCCTTGCCATAGGCGTAGACGTGCGCCATCACATCGTGGCGCACCTCGCGCTCGCGCTGCTCGGCCACGGCGTAGTCAATGTCGGTGATGTGCGCTTCCAGCTCCGCGACCTGCTCGGCGGTGATGGGCAGTCCCAGCTCGTGCTCCGCGCGGGCAAGCGCGGTCCACAGCCGCCGCCATGTCTGAAAGCGCATATCGGCAGAGAACAGGTGCAGCATATACGGCGACGCGTAGCGCGACGACAGGGGAGATTCGTAAACGTCTTTGCTCATGGCTCGTTCCTCTTTTCTGATTTGCTTTATTGTACCGAAAAATCCGCGGCTTGTCCACCCGAAAGAAAATGGAACGGCGCTGCCGTTCCATTTTTCTTATCGGAGAATGAGGCTTTCTCTTTCCGCGCCGACGGAGACATAGCCGATGGGACAGCCGATGGCCTTTTCCACATATTCGACGTAGCTGCGCGCGGCCTCGGGCAGATCCTCCCAGCGGCGGGCGCCGGAGATGTCGCACTGCCAGCCGGGCATATACTCCATGACGGGCTTGGCGCGGTCGAGGAGGACGGGGAAGGGGAAATCGTCGGTCTGCACGCCGTCGATCTCATAGTGGGCGCACAGAGGGATCCTGTCCATGTAGCTGAGCACGTCGAGCTTCGTGAGGGCGATGCTCGTCGCACCCTGCATCTCCACGCCGTAGCGCGTCGCCACGAGGTCGATGGGGCCGACGCGGCGGGGACGGCCGGTCTTTGCGCCGAACTCCGCACCGGCCTCGCGCAGCTTTGCCGCTTCATCGCCGAACCACTCGCAGGTGAAGGGCCCCTCGCCCACGCAGGAGGAGTAAGCCTTGACCACGCCCACGACCTCGTCGAGCTTTGCGGTGGGCAGACCCGAGCCGACCGGCGCATAGGCGGCGATGGCGTTGGAGGAGGTGGTGTAGGGATAGATGCCGTAGTCCAGATCGCGCAGCGCGCCGAGCTGGGCCTCGAAGAGGATGCGCTTGCCGTTTGCCTGCGCCTCGCGCAGGAGTGCCGTGGTGTTGGCGACAAAGGGCCTGATCTTTGCGCCGAAGTCGTCGATCCACGCCGTCAGCTCGTCCATGGTATAGCCCTTTGCACCGTAGACGCGGGTAAGCGTGAGGTTCTTCCACTCGAGCAGGTCGGCCAGATGCGCCTTGAGGTGCTCGGGGTGGAGCAGCTCGCCGGCGAGCACGGTCTTTTTTTGATACTTGTCGGAATAGAACGGCGCGATGCCCTGCTTGGTGGAGCCGTACTTCTTGTCCTTGAGGCGCGCTTCCTCCAGCGCGTCCATCTCGCGGTGCCAAGGCAGCAGCAGGGAGGCGCGCTCGCTGACCTTCAGGTTCTCCGGCGTGATCGTCACGCCTGCGGCGCGCAGGGTCTCGATCTCGTTATACAGGTTCTCGCAGTCGAGCGCCACGCCGTTGCCGAGAATGTTCACCACGCCCTCGCGGAAGATGCCGCTGGGCAGCAGGTGCAGGGCGAACTTGCCCTTGTCGTTGACTACGGTATGGCCCGCGTTGCCGCCGCCCTGATAGCGGACGACTACGTCGAAGCGGTCGGTGAGATAGTCGACCATGCGGCCCTTGCCCTCGTCGCCCCAGTTGATGCCTACGATCGCACAATTCGCCATGATAATAGCCTCCTGAATATTTCCTCCGTACTATGAGAGATACGGTTTGCGTCAAAACGCCAGCCCTAATAGTATACGCGATGTTCCGATATAAGAAAAGAATCAATTTCATATATTTATTATCTGTAAAGCTAATGACAAGGGAGCCGGACACAGTCCGACTCCCTTTGCGAATGGATAAAGCGGCAGCGTCCGCACTTATTGCAGCAGCAACAGGCTGAACACCAGCGTGAAGAGCGCGACCGTTTCGATGATGCCGATGACGATGAAGAAGTTCGCCGTGCCCTTGCCGGTCTCGCCGAGCGCGTCGGCGCTCGCCGCGGCGACCTTGCCCTGGAAGAACGCGGACAGGCCGATGGCGAGACCCGCGAAGATGCCCGTAAACATGGCCAGCGACGGATCGGCGCCGGAGGCCACGGCGCTGCGGATGAAGTTCATCAGCAGGAAGCCGTAGATGGTCTGCGTCAGGGGCGCGCCGGAGAAGGCGACCATGATGAAGGGAGCGGGCTTGCCGTTCGCGTAGCACTTCTTCCACGCGCCGACGCTCGCCTGCGCCGCGAAGCCCGCGCCGAACGCGCTGCCCATGGCGGACAGGCCCAGCGCACACGCCATACCAATAAATTCAATGCTCATAACAATGTTCTCCTCTTTTTATTTATTTTCTGATCTTATCCAGTTTTTTGAACGGTGCGTAGGCGGTGCCGGTCCACTCCATGCCAAGCTGACCGGAGAATTCCAGCAGATTCAATCGCACGCCATGGACCACCACGGACAGCAGGCCCATCACGATGTTCAGCCCGTGACCGACGAGCATGATGAGGATGCCGACGACGACCAGCGGCCCCTTGAAGCCGAGCGCCATGTTGTTAAAGCTCTGCGCGATAGCGAGCGACGCCATGCCGACGGCAAACAGTCGGATGTAGCTCATGATGTTGCCGAAGGCGCTGATGGTGTTGAGGAACACTGTGAAGGCGTTGCCAAGGCCCGCCTTGAGACCCTGCGCGAAGGTCTTGTCCGGCGACATACCGCCGAAGCACACGACCAGCACGAAGCCGAGAAGGACCACCGCGGCAATGGGCGTGAGGTTCACCTGCTCGCCGATGACGAGGTAGAGCACCACGAAGTACAGCGCGCAGATCGCGCACAGCCAGCCGAGGTCGGCGACCCAGCTGAGGTCCTTCTCCCGCGTCTTGCGGCGGATGTTCATCACGCACGCCAGCGAGAGCTGGACGGTGCCGAGGATGAAGCAGAATTTCATGACGCTGTTCTGCTGCTGGGTGGTGGTGACGTTGAAATACTCGGGGTAGTTCGCAAAGGTCGGAACGACCAGCGAGCGGAGCAGCGGCACGTCCATCGCGCCCTCAAGCCCGAACCAGGTGCCGGTCATCGCGCCCCAGACGATGGTGGCGATGGAGAGCACCCACAAAAGCTGCACGGCATCGGAGGGCTTCTTGCTCTTCACCGTCAGGGCCGCGGCGGTCAGCAGGAACAGGCAGCCGTAGCCCGCGTCGCCGATGATCATGGCGAAAAAGAGCGTGAAGAAGCCGAGGAACCAGAACGAAATATCGTACTCGCGGTAGCCCGGCACGGTGCCGAGAATGTCGAACACCGGCGCGATGAGCCGCGTGACCTTGGTGTACTTGATCTTGGTCGGCACCTTGTCGTCGTCCGCCGCCGGATCGTCCATCGCCCACGCCCAATGCTCCTTCGCGGCGGCGGCCTTGAAGCGCTCCGCCTCGTCGACGGGGAGGTAGCCGGTCAGCCACACGAGTCCGTCCCCGCTCTCCGAGGTATTGCGCACGGAGGAGTAGTCCGCATCGTTCTGCGTTTTGAGCAGCTGCTCGCGGAAGCTGGGCAGGTGCTTCGCGGCGGCCTTGAGCTGCGCGCCGCACTCAGAAAGACCGCGCTCACAGTCGGCGATCTCCTGCCGGTATTCGTCAAGGCTCTTTTCCGGCGGGATGAACTCGCCGGCGGCGCAGGAGGCGGGCAGCGCACCGAGGATGGCGACGGTCTGCTGCTTCCCGACCGGCGCGAGCCGCAGGAAGCGCACTTCCTTGTCCGCCTCGAGCGAGGCGAGGAGCTTTTTGTCCACGCGGCAGAAGTGCAGCTCGAAGCCCTGCGCCTTCAATTCCTTGATCTCGGCGGGGGAGAAGCTGCCCCAGCCGGCGAGCGTGTCGCACGCGCTGACCGCGGCGGCGCGCTCGGCTTCCAATGCCTTTTTGCGATCCAGACAGGCGTTGAGCCCGTCATAGAGCTGCTTGAATTTCACGTCGTCGAGCGCTTCCGCTTCGACCTCGCTCACCCCCTGCTCCTCGAGCACGGTGATGAGCCGCGAGAGCGCGGCGAAGCGCTCCAGATAGGTCTGGTCGGCATCCGCCTTTTCCGCGAAATGGACGATGCCGAGCGCGCGCAGCGCGTCGAGCAGCTCCGTTTTCTGCGTCTGCGCGGCGACGATGTGAACGACCTTCATTTTCTCGATCATCGCGCCGCCTCCTGTAGCTTTTTCTTGGCGATCTTGCCGCGCACGACCGCGGAGGTCTGCTGGTCGCCGAGGTAGATGCCGATGACGCGGATGTTTTCCCTCGCCTCGGGGATCTTGACCTTTTCAAACAGGTTCACGCGCTGCGCGGTGGAGCGCAGCTCCCGCTCGAGCAGCTCGACCTGCGTGCGCAGCGTCTTGACCAGCGCGTCCAGCCGCGCGATCTCGCGCAGCGTGACCACGGCGGTGTCCACCCAGAGTGGATAGTCCGCGACGTCGTAGGAGATCTCCTCGAAGGTCAGCTTCTCAAAGACCGGCACGATCACGCCGGCGATGTTGTGGTCGCGGCAGACGACGTCCTTCGGACGGATGAGCGAATCGAGTCGCATCCCCTCGGGGAAGCTGCCGTTTTCGGCGAACACCGCGATCCAGCCGTCCAGACCGTCGACGATCTTCAGCCGCTCGGCTTCGACCTTCTCAAGCTGCGCCGTCACCTGCATCACGACCGACTGGAGCTGCTGCTTTTTCAGCTGCAGCGTCGGCAGATAGCGTTGAAACTGCTTGAGCCGGTCCTTCTGGACCTTCAGTTCATTTTTTGTTAGTTTGACAGCCATACGCGCTCCCTCAGTTCAAGGCGTCCTTTTTCGGCCATCTTTCCTGCAGGAGACTGGTCTTCAGACCCGTTTCGTTCGGCTCGAAGCACTCGGCGAGGATCCCCCAGCCAAGGTCCAGCGCCTCCTCCAGAGGGATGTTCACGCTCAGGTCCATCAGCTTCGTTTCAAAGAGGTGGCCGTACTTGAGCAGCTTCTCGTCCCATTCGGACATCATGAAGCCCATGGACTTCTTCTCAAGGCTTTCCTTGTAGGCGCTGTAGAGACGGATCATGCCGTCCATCAGGGCGCGGTGGTCGCTGCGCGTCGTGCCGTTGACGTTCTGCTTAAGACGCGAGAGCGAGCCGAACGGCTCAATGTGGCCGTTTTTGAGGTAATACTGGCCCTCGGTGATATAGCCTGTGTTGTCCGGCACGGGGTGGGTGACGTCGTCGCCGGGCATCGTGGTGACGCCGAGGATGGTGATGGAGCCCGCGCCCTCGAAGTCGACCGCCTTCTCATAGCGCGAGGCAAGGCAGCTGTAGAGGTCGCCGGGGTAGCCACGGTTGGACGGCACCTGCTCCATCGTGATCGCCATTTCCTTCTGCGCGTCGGCGAAGTTGGTCATGTCGGTCAGCAGCACGAGCACGCGCTTGCCGGCAAGGGCGAACTGCTCCGCCACGGCGAGCGACAGGTCGGGCACGAGTGTACATTCCACCGTCGGGTCGGACGCCGTGTGGACGAACATGACCGTACGGCCCATCGCGCCGCTCTTTTCGAGCGTGTCGCGGAAGAAAAGATAGTCGTCGTATTTCAGGCCCATGCCGCCGAGGACGATGACGTCGACCTCCGCCTGCATGGCGATGCGGGCGAGCAGCTGGTTGTAGGGCTCGCCGGAGACGGAGAAGATGGGCAGCTTCTGGCTCTCGACGAGGGTGTTGAACACGTCGATCATCGGGATGCCGGTGCGGATCATGCGCTTGGGCACGATGCGCTTGGCGGGGTTGACGGAGGGACCGCCGATGGGGATCATATTCTCGGTCAGCGCGGGGCCGTTGTCGCGCGGCACGCCCGCGCCGTCGAACACGCGCCCGAGCAGGTCGTCGGAAAACGAGACCATCATGGGCCGCCCGAGGAAGCGCACGGTGTCGGTCGTGCTGACGCCCTGCGTGCCGGCAAAGACCTGTAGGGAGACGAGGTCGCCGCTGAGCTTGATGACGCTCGCGTAGCTCTCGCCGACGAGGGCAAGGTCGCCGCTGCGCACGCCCGAGGCGCGCACGGTCACGACGTTGCCGACGATGGATTCGATCTTGGTATAAACCTTCTGCATTCTGAAACCCTCCTTAACCCGTTACCTTGCTCCGGTAGAGGTCCGTGAGCTTCGTTTCCTGCGCCGCAAATTCCGGCGTGCCGTAGACCGTGCCGTGCCAGTCGAGGAATTCCTGACGCACCTGATTGAAGAAGGCGCGGATCTCCTTTTTGTCGCTGAGCGCGTAATCGCGCGTGAGCACATCGTAGAGCACGTTGAACTCATGCGCCTGACGCTCCGGCTCGCAGGCCGCGTCGATGGGATCGAAGGAGTTCTGCTGCAGGTACACGGCATCGAGCAGCTCGCCCTTCTGGTAGAGGATGTAGTCCTCGGCCGAGGTGCCCTCTTCGCCGATGACCTTCATCATCTGATTGATCTCGCTGCTGCGGCGGAGGATGCCGCGGGCCTCCTCCACACGCGCCATGTCCACCACGCCCTGATACTTTGACCACGAGTCGATGGGGTGGATGGAGGGATACTTGCGCGCGTCGGAGCGCTCGCGGGAGAGACCGTGGAACGCGCCGACGACCTTGAGCGTCGCCTGCGTGACCGGCTCTTCAAAGTTGCCGCCCGCGGGAGAGACCGTGCCGCCGATGGTGACGGAGGCGATTTTGCCGTTTCTCAGCCGGACCTTGCCCGCGCGCTCATAGAACGCGGCGATGACGGATTCGAGGTAGGCAGGGAAGGCTTCCTCGCCGGGGATCTCCTCCAGTCGGCCGCTCATCTCGCGCATGGCCTGCGCCCAGCGGCTCGTGGAGTCCGCCAGCAGCAGGACGTTGAGTCCCATCTGGCGGTAATATTCGGCCATCGTCACTGCCGTGTACACGGACGCTTCACGCGCCGCGACCGGCATGGACGAGGTGTTGCAGATGATGATGGTACGCTCCATCAGCGAGCGGCCCGTGCGCGGGTCGGTCAGCTCGGGGAACTCCTTGAGCACCTCCACGACCTCGCCGGCGCGCTCGCCGCAGGCGGCGACGATGACGATGTCGACGTCAGCGTTCTTCGCCTCCATGTGCTGCAGCACGGTCTTGCCCGCGCCGAAGGGGCCGGGCACGCAGAAGGTGCCGCCCTTGGCGACCGGCAGGAAGGTGTCGATGCAGCGGATCTTGGTCACCAGCGTCTCGTCGGGACGCAGACGCTCCTCATAGCAGCGGATGGGCTGCTTGACCGGCCAGGAAGAGACCATGCTCAGCGCCTTCTCCTCGCCCGCGCCGTTTTCCAGCACCGCGACGGTGGAGCGGACGTGATAGACGCCCTTTTCCTTCACGCTCTTTACGCGCCAGCCCTCGTCCTTGAGGTCGAAGGGCGCCATGATGAGGTGCGTGAACTGCCCCTCCGGCACGCTGCCGACCGCGTCGCCCGCGAGCACGGCGTCGCCGGGCTTGACGCAGGGGGTGAACTCCCATTCCTTATCGGGGATGGGGTCAAGGTATACGCCGCGCTCGAGGAAGAAGCCGCATTGCTCGGCAAGCTTCGGCAGAGGATTCTGCAAGCCGTCGTACACCTGCGTCAGAAGGCCGGGGCCGAGCTCGACGCTCAGCAGCTCGCCGGTCAGCTCGACCTCGTCGCCGACCTGAATGCCGTTGGTCATTTCATAGATCTGCATACTCACGGCGTCGCCGCTGATGCGGATGACCTCGCCCTTGAGGCGGTCATTGCCGATCTTGACGAAGCCGACTTCGTTTTTCCGAACGGAGCCCGAGAATCTTGCCGAGACAAGGTTGCCGTTGACTCCGGTCACATAGCCTGTCACTTTCTCCATTTCGTTTCTCCCGTTTTCTTATAGGCTGAATATCTGCTGACGGACCTGTCCGAGCAGGGTGTCGAAGGCGGCTTTGCCCTCGTCATGGCGGAAGACGCGCTGCCGTTCGAGCAGCCGCAGCTTCAGCGCGTAGCCGTAGAGCGCGCAGTCGTCGAAGCTGTGCAGTCCCACCAGCTCATCCAGCCGGTCAAATTCCAGCGCGAGCAGCAGCCGCTCGCCCTCGAGCGGGTCCTTTGCGTTCACCGCCGCGGTGACGGTCTGCGTCACGGCGGCGTCGCGCTCGTTCGGCGCGGCACAGCTCTCGCCGCGCTTCACACGCCGCTGATAGGTCAGCTCGCCCTGCAGCACGCGGTAGAAGGCCGCCCACCGGCTCACGAAGCCGCCGTCCTCCGAGCGCACCGTCAGCTCCTCGAGCGAGCGGTAGACCCTGTCGCTCACCGCGCCCCGGCATTGGTCAAGAAACGCGGCGTAATCCAGCGGCGGGGCGTCGCCCGCGCGGAGCATCGGCAGGCTCGAGATCAAGTAGTAATAGGAAGCCAAGAGCGTCCCTCCTTAAATGCGCAGCTCGCGGAAGAAGGGAGCGAGCTGTTCCGCCAGCTCCTCGTCGGAGCAGTCGATGTAGCCCGAGCCGTCCTTGGCGCACAGGCGGAAGCCCGTGTGGACCTTTTTGGAGAGCCGCAGCTCCAGCCCCGCCTTGAGCTCGCCGGCGAGCTCGCTTTTGAGCGCGTCTGTGACGGAGGCGACCTCTGCGGCGTAGGCGGAGGCGTCCTCGCCCTGCAGCGCGGCGGTGATGAGCGCGGCGAGCGCCTTGTCGTCGAGCGCCTTATGCGTATCCTGCGCGAGCAGCTTCGTCAGCTCCGCGCCGATCTCCTGCCGGAAGGCGAGCACTGCGTCGCGCTTCGCCTGCTCTGCGCTGAGCTGAGCGCTGGCCTTGAACACGCCGATCTCCGCCTGCGCGTCCGCACGCAGCTTGTCCGCCTCGCTCCTCGCGTCGGCGACGATCTTTTCCGCCTGCGCCTTGGCGTCGGCAAGGATCTGCGCGGCCTCGCGGTTCGCGCTCTCGATGCCGTCCTTTTTGATGGAGGATACCAGATCCTGAATTTGAAGCTCCATAAAATCCGCCTTTCTGTGTTTATGTGAGTAAAATTTCGTAATCAAACTAAAATATAGCGCACAACACCAAAGAAATCAAGAAAATGCAAAGAAATAGAATGATTCATTTTTTCAATAATGCCTAAAAACCGGGTAATGATGCGGAAAATATTATAACCGTCCGTGCGGGAGCCTAACCGCCGCCTTGCTCTTCCCGTGTCGGTGTGCTATACTGGACCTGATATAAAAGAGAAAAGGAGAACGCTTCCCATGCCTGCCTTTGATCCGCTGACCTACCGTTACGCCTCACGGCGCAATGTCGTCTACGCCAAAAATGCCGTCGCCTGCACGTCTGTGCCGCTCGGCGCACAGATCGGACTGGACGTGATGAAGTCCGGCGGCAACGCCGTGGACGCCGCTGTGGCGATGGCCGCGGCTATGCCGCTGCTCGAGCCGACCGGCAACGGCCTCGGCTCGGACTGCTTTGCGCTCGTGTGGATCGAGCGGGACAAACGGCTCTACGGCCTCAACGCCAGCGGTGTCGCGC
>ENA-UEQL01001751-UEQL01001751.1-human-gut-metagenome-genome-assembly--contig:-NODE-1751-length-14906-cov-10.580484_pt1 | contig 14906 bp, 12 predicted proteins | sample MGYA00242905_ERZ507926 | MGnify/ENA primary metagenome ERZ507926 (study PRJEB26167, sample SAMN06115531) | human gut metagenome | host: Homo sapiens | place: China:Henan | collected 2015-09-09...
CCGAAAGGAAAATATCACTTCGGACAAAGCCCGGAATATCACTTTTGTCCATGGGCACAGCGAGCTTCGGATTTTGTTACCAAAACCCCTTATGAATCTTTTTTGGGATAGTACAAAAAGAAGGCGGCACAAATTTTGTGCTGCCTTCTTCCTTATGGAGCCTCTCTTGAAACGGCATCCTTTTATTACTCTTTTTCTTCCTTCTGTCTCTTGATTACCTTCAGGCGCGAGAAATCCTCGCGTTCTTTTTCTTCAAGAGCCTCGGTGATATATTTTATCGTCTCGGTGAACTGCGGGATCATGATATTATCGAGCGCATTGGCGCGCTTCTGCGTTTTCTTTATCGCGTCGGCAAGGCGGTAGACGCTGTTCTCTATCTCCGCAAGCTCTGCGGTCATACGCTTGACCTGCGCGAAGCTCAGATATGCTTCGTCAAGCTGGGAGTTGGTCGAGTTGAGCCCGTAATACATATCAAGCTTCTCCTCGCCGAGCGTAACAACCGGCAGCTCAACGCCCATGACGCTGCGAAGGTCAATATCGAGCGACTCGTCTATCGGTATCGCCTGCGCGAACTCAGCACACATACCGAGCGTGACGTTCGCACGCTGGAGCGCGAGATAGGCCTTTGAATAAGTCTCGTCTATCTCCCGCTGAATCTTCGACGCCTTGTCTATGAGCTGCATCATCTCGTGCACGAGTATATTTCTTTTGCGGTCGAGCAGATCATAGCCGAGCTTGGCGAGATCCAGCGACTTCTTCGTGCTCATCAGATTGCTTTTTGTCGGGAACACCTGTGCCATGACGCTCTCCCCCTTTCTTTACTGCTGTGCGGGCTTGTAGTGCTCCTTGAGAACGTCCTCATCAACACGGTCGAGCTCGGATTCGGGCAGCATAGAGAGCAGCTCCCAGCCGAGGTCGAGTGTTTGGTCTATCGTTCTGTTTTCATCGTAGCCCTGATTTATAAATTTCTCCTCAAACGCTCTGCCGAACTCCATAAGGCGCTTATCCGACGCGGAGAGCTCATCCTCGCCTATGACGGACGCGAGTGCCTTGGCATCCTGCACCTTTGCATAGGACGCGAAGAGCTGGTTTGCGAGCATACTGTGGTCGGAGCGCGTGTAGCCCTCACCTATGCCGTCCTTCATCAGACGCGACAGCGACGGCAGGACGCTGACGGGCGGATAAATGCCCTTGTAGTCGAGTCCCCTGTCAAGCACTATCTGACCCTCGGTTATATAGCCCGTGAGGTCGGGGATGGGGTGCGTGATATCGTCGTTTGGCATGGTGAGAATCGGTATCTGAGTGACAGAGCCCTTCTTGCCCTCGACTATTCCCGCGCGCTCATAGAGCGATGCCAAATCGGAATAGAGGTAGCCGGGGAAACCCTTTCTGCCGGGAATCTCGCCCTTTGACGAGCTGAATTCACGCAGAGCCTCGGCATATGAAGTCATATCGGTGAGGATAACGAGCGTCTGCTTGCCCAAATCGAATGCGAGATACTCGGCGGCGGTCAGGGCGCAGCGGGGTGTTATGATACGCTCGATTATCGGGTCGTTAGAGAGGTTCATGAACATGGTGACGCGGTTCATGACGTTGGCGTTTTCAAACGAGGTGCGGAAATATTCCGCGACGTCGTTCTTGACGCCCATGGCGGCAAAAACAATTGCGAAATCGTCGCCGTCGGCAACGTTCGCCTGGCGGACTATCTGAACGGCGAGCTCGTTATGCTTCATGCCCGAGCCCGAGAATATCGGGAGCTTCTGGCCTCTGATAAGCGTTGCGAGCGCGTCTATAGAAGATATGCCGGTGTTTATATAATTTCGCGGATAAACACGCGAAACGGGGTTTATGGGCGAGCCGTTGACATCGCGGCGGCACTCGGGATATATCTCGCCGAGGCCGTCTATCGGTCTGCCGAGGCCGTCGAAAACTCTGCCGAGAATCTCGGGCGACAGCGGCATCTCCATGGGTCTGCCGGAGAGCACGGTCGTGCTGTTGCTCATAGATATTCCGCGCGTTCCCTCAAAGACCTGAATGACCACAAGCTCGCCGTCTATCTTGACTATACGCCCCGCACGCGAGGTGCCGTCATCAAGTCTGAGCTCGACCATTTCCTCGTAGCTCGCGCCCTTGACGCCGTCAAGCACGACGAGCGAACCGTTTATTTGATTTAAACCGATGTGTTCAAAAATCATAGCTGTTTAAATCCTTCCTTGCCTTCAGAATAAGCGGGCTCAGCGCAGAAGCGGAGCGAGCGCTTTGTCTATCTCGGTGCGGTAACCGTCAAACATATCGAGTCTGTCGTTGGGCACATCGTACTTTATCTTGACGAGCTTATCGAACAGACCGAGCTTCGTTATCTTGGAAATCGGCACCTGCTTTGCGACTACCTCGCGGCATTTGTGATAGAGATAGAGGATAATTTCCATCATCTTCATCTGCTTTGCCAGAGGAACATAGGTGTCCTCCTTATGGAACGCATTCTGCTGCAGGAAGCCGACTCTGATGACCCTTGCCACTTCCATGACAAGCTTCTGGTCGTCGGGCAGAACGTCCGCACCGATGAGCTTGACAATCTCCATAAGGCTGTTTTCTTCGAGCAGAATTGAGCACAGCTCGTCGCGGTAGTTCATAAATTCCGGCCCCGCGTTGTCATAATACCAGGCGGACAGGTCGTTTACATATTCGGAATAGCTCGTGTTCCAATTTATCGCGGGATAGTGACGCGCATAGGCGAGCGACTTGTCAAGCGCCCAGAAGCAGCGGGTGAAGCGCTTTGTGTTCTGAGTAACGGGCTCCGAAAAGTCAGAGCCCTGCGGCGATACGGCGCCGATTATCGTTATCGAGCCCTCCGTGCCGTTTAGATTCTTGACATAGCCTGCGCGCTCGTAGAACTCGGAAAGTCTCGACGGCAGATAAGCCGGGAAGCCCTCGTCGGCGGGCATCTCCTCAAGGCGTCCGGATATCTCACGAAGGGCCTCCGCCCAACGGGATGTGGAATCCGCCATAATAGCTGTATGATAGCCCATGTCGCGGTAATACTCGGCGAGGGTTATACCGGTGTATATGGACGCTTCACGCGCGGCGACGGGCATATTAGAGGTGTTCGCTATGAGCACCGTTCTGTCCGTCAGGGGCTTGCCCGTGCGCGGGTCGGATATCTCGCCGAACTCCTTAAGAGCCTGGGTCATCTCGTTGCCGCGCTCGCCGCAGCCGACATATATGATGATATCCGCGTCGCACCACTTTGCAAGCTGATGCTGCGTCATGGTTTTGCCCGTTCCGAAGCCGCCGGGTATTGCCGCCGCGCCGCCTTTTGCTATCGGGAAGAGCGTATCTATGACACGCTGACCGGTTATCAGCGGACGCTGCGCGGGCAGTCTGCGGCTGACGGGGCGCGGGATTCGGATAGGCCAGCGCTGGCAGAGCGTCAGCTCATGAGCGTTGCCTTTTTTGTCCTTTAAAGTAACTATCGTATCGTTTATTTTATATTTTCCGTCGAGCTTGACTTCCGTAACCTCTCCCTCAAGTCCGGGCGGAACCATAAATCTGTGCTTGACAACAGGCGTTTCGGGGCATTCGCCGTAGACGTCGCCGCCCTTGAGTCTGTCGCCGGGCTTGACGAGCATATTGACCTGCCACTCGCGCTCCTCGTCGAGAGCACTCTCGGCGCAGCCCTTTGATATGAACGCGCCGTTGTGCTCGGCAATAGCCGAAAGCGGACGCTCGATTCCGTCAAATATATTTCTGATTATTCCGGGGCCGAGGGTGGCGAACATTGCGCCGCCGGTAGCATAGACCGGCTCGCCGGGCTTGAGCCCGGTCGTCTCCTCGTAGACCTGAATGGTGGTGAGCTCCTTATCAAGGCGTATGACCTCGCCGACAAGACGCTTCTCGCCGACATAGACCATCTCCATCATGCTCAGTCCCGTCTCGCCCTTTACCGTAACGACGGGGCCGTTTATTCCGTATATAACATTATTTTCAGACAAGCCGTTCACCTCCGACCGTTAAAGTATTACTGACATTCCCGAATTTTCGAGGAACCACTCGCGCTGCGCCTCAAGGCGCGTGTCGAGCGTATCGTCAGCTACGGTGCTGCCGCCGGCAACTCCGGCGCGGCATCCGCCTATAGTTATTTCGTCGCAGCTCTCGACCCTGCAGGCTCTGCCGAAAGCTCTTTTTATCTCATCCGCAAAGCGCATATCGGCGGGACGGAGATAGACCGTCACGTCTCCCTGCGGGAAAACGGCGGCGAAGCCTGCCGCGCTCCTTTTGAGAAACTCCGCGTAACCGTCGGACTCTGTAAAGCTCATCAGCTTGTCACGCGCATCGCCGAAAACTCCGTCCGTAATGGCGCTGCGCTTGTCGGTCAGGCGGGCTCGCTGACGGGTTCTCTCATCGGCAACGGTGCGGTTGAACTCCTGCTCCTTGAGCATACGCTCGCGCTCTATTCTCGCCTGAGCCTGGGAATACGCCTTCGCCTTTGCCTTTTCAAGGCCGCTGTCAACCGTCTCGCGTGTCTTGCGGGTCAGCTCCTCGTGGCGCTCCTCGGCGTCCTTTGTTATGGCGTCAAAAAACTTTGCGGCTCTCTCTTCCTGATTGAGCATTGGTCAAACACCTCAAATCTTTATGCCGATAGTGTCGCGCACATAGCGCGTAATGGAGTCGCTCCCCTGCGAACCGTGGCGGTCGGGGATCTCGACTATCAGGGGCTTATCGTAACTGCGCTTTGTCTGCGTTATAAAATCCTCGCACAGCTCACACAGCGGGCGCGTGATGAGAATGATGCCAATCTCTTCATCGGCAAGGCAGCGGTTGACCGCATCCTCGACCGACTGAGCGTCGTGCACAAGTTCTCCGTCGATACCCGCAAGGCGCATTCCGACAAGCGTATCGGCATTGTCGCTTATCAAATAAAAACGCATGGCTTTTGTTCCTTTCAACGCAGTGTAAAGCTGCTGCGCTTTACACTAATGCTCCTCAGCCTCGGAGCGTCAGACCTTGTTGAGGATAAGGATGGAGATAACGACACCGTAAAGGGCTATCGACTCGCCGAGGGCGACGAAGATAAGCGCCTTACCGAAAGCCTTGGGATCCTCGCTCGTTGCGGCGATAGCTGCGGGAGCGCCGGCGGCAACTGCGATACCGCCGCCGATACCGGCAAGACCGGTAACAAGACCTGCGGCAAGAAGTCCGAGACCCTTGGAGTTATCCTTGGCGGAAGACTCGGTGCTCTCGGCCGCCGTGTCGGAAGCCTGGGCGGCGGTGGTGTCCGCCGGAGCTGCGGCCTTGTCCTCGCTGCCGGTTGCGAAAGCGCCCATGGCGCAGCCCGCGACGAGCAGAAGCATAACAGCAAAGGTGGCCGCGTTCATGCGAAGGCTCTTCCTGACGCTCTGACCCTCAGAGTGCTTCTTCATTGTGTATACTACGGATGCGAGAAGCACCGCTGCGGGAACTACGATCATAACGGAATAAAAAAGAGTTGTCATTTTACTTTACCTCCGATTAGTCTTTATTTGCTAAAGCCCTTCGGGCCTTTTTGTTGGCAATTTTTGTTTTTATATTCGACTGAGCCTGCTCAAGCTTTGCGGGAGTGAACGCCTTGCCGCCGCCCTCATAGAAGCGGCTGAACATCTCGTAGAACTCCAGACGCAAGCCCTGAATGCCCGAGAGCAGACCCTCAAGGGCGATGACGATGATATTGCCTATGATGATAACGGGGATGTTGCTGCCGTTACCGCCGAGGGTGAACACGACCATCATCATGCTGGCATGGACTATAACAAACGCGCCGACACGAAGGAAGGACACGGTGTTGCTGAAATAGGAAAGGACATATTCGATAAGCTCGAACAGGTTCTGGAGCAGGAAGTCAACGACGCTGTCGGGCTTCCAGTCCGGATGCTTGTCTATAATACCTATCGGTATCTCCTTTAGGTAGAGCAAAACGGCGCACACACCCATAATACCGAACAGGACGCTGTTCGGAAGCACCTTCGGGCCGTTCATAAACGCTACGCAGAACGCAACGCCCGCCAAATAGAACACTATTCCGACAAGTCCGTTGTTGCTGAATATCGCCTCGCCTATCTTCTTATGCTTGAGGCAGGATACGACATTCAGGAGCATAGCTGTCACAACAAGGACAACGCCTATGCCTATGGCGACTATCAGGACGGTGTTTATCGAGTCCATAACACTCAGCGGCTTTGAGGCCATACCCAACGCATGGTAGACGGGGTCGAGCATATTCTCATAGCCGAACACGGAGCCGAACACAAAGCCGAACACTGCGCTCGAAAGTCCGCACGGGATAAGAATACGCGCAAGGGACATCTTCTTTATCCTCCAGCCGAGGATACCGAGCAGGAAGAGCACAAGTCCCTGACCGAGGTCGCCGAACATGATGCCGAACAGCAGCGTGTAGGTTATTGCGACGAAACCCGTGACATCGATATCCGAATATGACGGCAAGCCGTACATATCGACGAAGAATTCATAGGGCTTGAATATCAGTGGGTTTCTGAGCTTTACAGGCGGGGTCTTTGAGCTCTTATCGGGGTCGTTCTCCTCGACCTCGACGTGCGGAATGGCCTCCGCTTTTTTCTCGAACGCCTTTGAATCGTGTGCGAGCACCCAGCCGACATAGAAGAAATACTTGTTGTGGCACGCGGCGTAGCGGCGCATCTCAAAGACTGTATTGAGATCGACGAGCTTCGTATATATCTCGTTGCAGCGCTTGCGGTTCTCTTTCCAGAGTGCCGCGGCGCGCTCGTCAAGCTGCTTTAAGTCGCCCTCGATAATCTCGATATTGCTCTTGAGCTGATCTATTACCTGCTCAACGGTACCGACTGCCGAGGGAACCTGGAGACGCTCGAAATTGAGTCCCGCAAAAATGCTGTCGACCTCGTCGACGCGCTCTCTCGGCGCGCAGTAGACGCCCCAATAGTCTGTCGCATCGGTCGAGCACGGGATGAAGAGCACATAGGGGTCGTCGTCATAGGCGACAAGCTTTTCGTAGCTCTCTTTGGGCATATGACCGAAGCGGGTCTTGATGAACTTACAGTTGAACAGCTCATCGAGTCCGACATCGAAGCCCGTGAAATGCTCATATTTTGCAATGCCGTTTCGGCACTGTTCGAGCTGATCCTCAAGCTCCTTGTACTCGTCGTGCATCGCGGACAATTTTTCGTCCAGTTCGTCGATGTAGGCGCTGGTCTTATCGTCGAGCTGAATCTCACGAGAGCGGTCGCCGACTATCGTCGGGTCGGGAGCGGAATCGTTCTCGCGGATAAGCTCCTCTATTTTTTGCAGCATCGGCGCATACGGGTTCTCCTCGCTGAGAGTCAGATAACCCATTGACGCAGACATATACTGCGTTGCCTGCTCGGGCTGGAACGAGCCGTCCAAGCAGCAGGTCGAAATGAAATTGTTAAGTTTATCGAGCGGACCCGTAACTTTAACAAGCTTCATTTTTGCAACTGCCAAGGTTTATCACCGTCCTTTTAAACTCTTGAAACACATTCAGTCGCCCACGCCTAACAAAAGTCGGCTTATTTCTTCGGGCGGAATATTATATCTTATACCCTCGATAATGTGGGTCAGATTTTCTGCTTCATTCTCCGCGAGCGCAACATAGCTCATCATCACAACGCTCGGGTAGGTCGAAAAACGCACAAGGCTCTTTGCGCGGTCATATCTGAGCTTTGCGCTCACCTGCTCAACGGAGAGGTCGCCGCGCTCGGCAAAGGCGGCATACGCCGTGCCCTTGAGCGTCTTGAGAGCCTCTTCGGCGTTCGGCGCTTTCATAAAGCCCGTGAGCTCCTTTTCTCCGAGCGTTCCGCCCGGCAGGAGCATGGTCAAAAGCACGCTCTGCGGCATATTCGTGAGCCTCTTGAGCCTGTAGAGCGAGACGATGTTTTCGGCGTCCGTATCGAACGCGTGCATTGCGTCAAGTTCCTTGCGCGCCTTGCCGCTGTAGTTCTTTTTGATAAGCGCCTCGGCCTGTGAACGGAGATATTTGTTGAGCGCCAGCTCCATGCCGAAATAATCGGGTCTGCCGGCCGAGACAAACGGGGCGAGCACGGTCTTATATGGCGAGCCCTCGACCGCCGCCAACAGCAAATCGGCGTTTGTCGCAGTCTCGAGCGCCGCGGCGTTCAGCTCCGAATGGCGCATGAAAAAGTCCGGCACCTTGGCGAGATTGTTCTCCGGGTGGCGGCTGTTCAGATATCGCACCGAATGCAGCAGCATATCGACGTCGGAGAGCGTAACGAAGTATTTGTAGAAGCCGTCGCCGATTGACTTTTCGTATCTGCAAAGGGAAGCGAAGTTATTTAAAAGGTGCTCTCTGAGCAGTATCTCTATCTGCCGACGTCTTACGGAGCCCATGGTCACGCCCTCGAATGCGTCGGCGTAGGCCGTGTGAGCTTTAAGATAAGCCGCCGCCTCGTTGACCGTGCGGCAGGCGAGCAAATCGGTGTAGTTCTGCGCGGTAAGGCGTTTGCCGTACATAGCACGAGCCTTGGCGAGCACTGCGTTTGCGGCGGACGAAACTGTCATACGGCACACTTCCTTTCAAAAAAATCTTATCAGTCGGCGTTAACCGCTCTGTCTGCAAGCACCTGCGCCCATTTTGCGCGGTTCTGTTCACTCTGCACGTCAAGCGCATCGGACACGGCACAGGCTTTTTTATCTATCGCGGCAAGAGCTTCTTTCAGCTTCGCGTCATACTCCGAAGCGGTCTTTGCTATCTCGCTGTCGGCGCGCTCCTGCTCCTCGGCCTGCAGCTTCTTTGCCTGCTCCGCAAGCTCGGAATCGGCTCTGTCAAAGAACTCCTGCTCCTCCATGGTGCGCTTTCTCGCGCGCTTGTCCATATCGACTATCGTTTTAATGATGCTGTCCATTGCTGCACCTCTTTTTTTCGACTGTTTCGGCATACCTATTATATATGCCTTTTACGCATCTTTCAGCTACTAAATTATATCACCCACGATGCAAAAGGCAATATGCAAAAATGATAAACTATCGACGATTTTTAATTTATTTTTTGTACCGTGGCATAGAAATTTAATAAACATTTCAAACTTGTAACAAAAAGTTTCACCCGTTAAATTCCGAGCGGAAAACAACCCCTCCGAATTGCTTTCGAAGGGGTCTGAACTTTATTTTTTAATTTTATCCTCGATGAAAATTCTTATCTTCTCGGCTACAAACGCACCGAGAGCAAAGGTGCGTGAATGATAGAATTTCATAAACTTTTGGCCGGGCTCGGTTCTGAAAATCCAAAGCGCCCAATCGGGGACTGGCTTATCGACTCTGCCGCTGTAGCGAAGCTCGAACGGCTGCGAATAGGTCACGCCGCCGCTGCCTTTCATTTGGAAGCGAATGTAACAGCCGAGCTCATCCTCGTAATCGTTGAGGTCGATCGTGTTGCCCGTGGCTATGACCTTGCCGTCGGCTATCCACTCGATAACCTCGCAGTCACGGTCGGGGTCTGCGGCAACGGTTATCGTGTTCTCCTTTTTATTCACCCTGATGTCGGTCACGAGCGGCACGTTTCCGTCGCCCTCAAATTCGCCGATGCCGTCGGTGGTCTTGTGATATCTGCTCGCGGCGAAAAAATTGCCGTCCTTCATCGCTTTTTTGACTGCATTTTCGTTGTTCTCCGGCAGGACGAAGAGCTCAAACGATCTGCCGATCTCGTTGAGCTTTTCGGAGTCGTCGTCGGCAAAAGCCCAGATGTTTCTGCCCTTGGGGATAACGACCTGAAGCAGTTCATCCCAGAGGGCACGGTCGCCGCGGGTCACTCTGTCCGTGCTGTTGACTATCTCCATGCCGAGGCAGCTCGGGCAGTCGATGAATATGCCCGCGAAATAGGCTATATATACATTCCAGTGGGAGCGCTGTGGGAATCTTCCGGAATCGACCCAGTCGCCGACATGGTTGAGCACGGAATATCCGCCCGCCTTTTCTATCTCCTCGGGCGCGGTTCTGTAGTCGTTCTCTATTCCCCACTCGCCCTGACCGTAGGTGGTGAAATAGCCGTTGACATGAGTCTTGGAGATGACCGCCATATTGCACTCTATTCCGCCGCGGATATCCGTCATGCCTCTGCCGCCGCGGTCAAGTCCCTTTGTGATGCGCTCGTAGTTCTCCTTGCTCATCGGATAGACTTTTCTAAAGCCGTTGAATATGCCGTTGGTCTTTCTCTTTTCCGTCCAGCCGTTTGTGATAACGCCGTGGTCTGTCATGGCGAGAATGTCGTAGTCGGCCTTGTAATATGCCTCTACCATCTCGTCTAAGGTCGGCTCGCCGTCGCTCGCGTCGCAGTGGGTGTGGAGATTCGCCTTGTAGGTTTTCCACTCGCTCCAATCGACCTGCTCATAGGGATTAACTATAGTATAATCCGTCTCCTTTTCTCCGAGCGCAAACGCCGCCGGGAACGCGGTGAAGAGCAAAACGAGGGCGAGAGCCGCAGACAGAATACGCTTGAAATTCCTTTTCATTGCTTTATTCTCCTTAAAAATCAATACGGGTCAAAGAATCGGTCAAAGACATTGTAGCCGAGGAAGAAGAGTTTGAACGCCCAAATAATGGGGTTGAACCTGAAGCAGGTCCAGTCGAGCACCGTGACCGTGGTGCGCAGTAAAGTAGAAATATCGTGAGTTTTCGGGACTCTGACTTTTCCGAAGTCCTCGCCGTCTCTGCTTATCACGAAGGGCTGAGAGTAGCATATTCCGTTGTCGCCCGTGATATAGAATCTGACATAGAGATACGGCGTGTCGAGCAGGTCGTCCGCGTGAAGGTCGAGCGTCGCCTTGCCGTCCGATATGCCTGTCTCGCGCCTGATGACGCTGCAGTTCGAGACCCAGGTTATCGAATTGAAATTCTCGCCCTCGATGCTTATCGTGTCATTTTCGTCGTCAACCGTAACGCGGGTGACAAGCGGTGTGTCGTCGCGCAGATAAGCTTCGGTCTCCATGAGCTTCTCCCCGTCGAAGCCGGGAATCTCCTCCATTCCGTTCAGCTCGACGCCGTTTGAATAGTGGGAGACCGCGAAGCACCAGCCGTTTTCCATACCCTTGCGGAAGCTCTCGTTTGTGAGCTCGGGCAGCACCATCATTGTATATGCGTCGTTGAGCGAACGTACATTGTGCGAATCCGCGAACGCGAAGCCCCACGGGACAACGCCGTTGGGTATCGTCTTTTGGAGTATCTGATCGTAGAGTATGCGGTCGCAGCGGGTATGCTCGTCGGTGGCGCTGTTTATGCCCATGCCGACGCTCGAGCCTTTATTATCAAGGAAGATGCGCGCAAACTTGTTGACATAGTATTCGTCTATTTTCTGCCCGACGTGCTCGGCGCTGTCCTTGTCGGGATAAACATATTCGCCGACGTGCGAGAGCATGGATATTCCGCCCTTGCGGTTGACGCCCTTTGACGGGGTCTCGTAGTCGCCGTAAACTCCGGCCAGACCCTGACCGTAATCCGCAAAGTAGCCGGTCAGGTGGCAGTCGCACTTGGGGGTCGCCATGTTGAGCTCTATGCCCTGCGGGATATCGAGCATTCCGTTTTTGTGGGTTCTCGTCGCCGACGCGGCTGTACCCGCAGTGTAAGCCTCATACTCGGCGGCGGTCAGCGGGTATATGGGCGCGAGCTTCGTGCGCTCATATTTTACGAGCCTCAGCAGCGGCACAAGCTGCGGCTTTTTATCCCATCCCCGGTTTATTGTGCCGTGGTCGGTGACGGCGAGGATATCGTAGTTGAGGTCATAGTGCTTCTCAACCACCTCGCGGATAGGCAGATATCCGTCGCTCGCGTTGCTGTGGGTGTGCAGCTGAGCCTTGTAAATTCCCCAGCTGTCCCAGTCGACTTCGGCATAAGGGTCGGTTATCTCGTAGCTTGCCTCTGCCGGAGCGGCCTCATTCCCCTGCGCAAAAGCAAAGAACGCGAGGGTCGGCGCCGCGACAAGCAGGCAGAGCAGCAGCGAAATGGTGCGTTTATACATCGTCATTCCTCCTCAAAAAGATTTTATTTTACAATAACAGTTTAAATCATTCGATATATCAAGTCAACAAAATTAATAAAAATTATTAACTAAAGATTTATTTTTTATTTATCTTTTCTGCGAAGTCCGTTATTTTTCCGTCAAATGTGACATTTTCGACAAATTTAGGTTGACTTATTTTTCAAAATTTGATATACTCGACTTGCGAGTTGAGCGAACGGAATTATTCCGCGGACTCTCCACCGGGAAAGAAAAAACTAAAAAGAAAGGGAAAAACAATGAAAAGAAAACTTATTTCCGCCGTTGCGCTCATCCTGTGCGCGACAATGCTGCTCTTCTGCGGCTGCAAATCAAAGAAGAATAACGACGATTCAACCTCCCCCTCCGAGAGCGGAGCGGCAGTTGACGCCATAACCGACGAGAGCACCGAGCCCTCAACGGAGGGAACAACGGAGCCCGAAAAGAAAGAGTCCACTCCAGATGCCATAAAGAAAGTTACGGACAGCACAAAGAAGCCCGGCAAGGTCAACACCACAACCCCCGCCGTCAAAAAAGACGAGTGGAAAAAAGCAGGCAAATACACCTGCGGCAAAAACCTCGCGGCAGGCGAATACTATATTAAACCCGACAGCAAAAATTGCAGCGTAATCCTGACGGACGGCAAGCATTTTGGCAAAGATGAGATAGTCGAGTTCGAGGTTCTTCCTTTCGGACTGTTTGTCACCATGAAGCCCGGCTACACGCTCGAGGTCAAGAACGGCAAGTTCATCGTCGCTTCCGCCGTTGAAAAGATGGGCGGCAAAAACGGCGTATATGAAATCGGCACCTACAGAGTCGGCATAGATATTCCCGCCGGCATAACCACTCTCGGCTCGTCCGAAGGCTCGTTCTTCACCGTTTTCTCGTCAAGCGATTATTTCGACGAGGACGCAACAGCAATCATTTTTGCTAAGGATTATCCTGTCTATTTCAACCTTGAAAAAGGTCAGCGCGTCATGTTCATGGAAGATACTTCCATCGGAGTAAAAATCCCCGCCGCCAACAGTGACGGCAGCTTCAATCCCGGAATGTACAAGGTCGGCAAGGATATCAAGCCCGGCAAGTATAAGCTCGTTCCCACGGACGCCGAAAACGGATATATTGTTTATTACGATCTGCAATACATTGATCTCTCGGTAGCCGATTCTGCCGAAAATCTCGGCAAGGATAAAGTAATCGAGCTTGCAAGCGGACGCTATATTGAATTTGCAGGCTTAAAGCTCGTTCCGTATGTCGAGCCCAAACCCACGGAGCCTTCAAGTGAAACCTCAAGTGAAACCTCAAGCGAATCTTCAAGTGAGACTTCAAGTGAATCTGGTTCCGATAAGGATAAAGACAAGGATAACGATGCGGACACTCCAAAAAATAACGAGGCCGGCGACAACAATGTCGGCGATAACAAAAATTAACCAATAATTAAACCCAAGGAAGGGTCGCGAAACTCGCCCCTTCCTTTTTTCAACCGTGTGGACTTAAATATTTTAATTCAGTATAATAAAAACGCAGAAACACAAAAAATAATTTTATGAAAGGACGAAAACGATGAAAAAGCTGATTTCCGCAATGCTCTGCCTTGCCATACTCGTCGGAGTTTTGGCGTTTGCAGGCTGCAAGCCGAAGAGCAATGACGAGACAACCGTCCCGCCCAACACCGATGCTGCAATCGACAACATCATAGGCGACGGCACCGAGCCCGCGCTCGAGGATACCACGCAGTCCGCGCAGCCCGGTCAGCCGGTACAGCCCACAAAACCGGCAAGCAAAAAGCCCGCTTCAACAACCCAGAAGCCCGCGCAGACCGTTAAGCCCGCCCCCACGCCGAACACTACTACTCCTCAGGTTGAAAAACCGTCCGCATGGAAGAAGGCCGGCACATACACCTGCGACAAGGATATTACCGCAGGCATATATTACATTAAATCCAACGGCAATAACTGCAGAGTTATCCTTACAAAGGGCGACAAGAAAGTTGAATTCTATCCTCTTTCCTACGGTCTGTTTGTCGAGATGAGAAAAGGCTATGTTCTCAAAATCGAAAACGGTGAGTTTATCTCCGAGAGAGAGCTCAAGCCCATGACTTCCTCAAACGGAGTATATAAACTCGGCACTTACAGAATAGGCGAAGATATTCCCGCCGGCGAATACGTTATAGGCGAATTCGGAAACACAGATTTCAGCATTCTGAATTCTGTAGACTTCCTTTCCGGAAACAACTATGCTATCACCTATAGGGGCTTACGCGTTTATGTTAAGCTCGAAGCAGGCGACTACATAATTTTCAACAAAGATACCAAGGTCGTTAAAGCAAAGGATCGTACCGGCAGCTACGACGAGAAAGACAAGAGCTACGGTGGCGGAACATATTTAGTCGGCGCTAATCAGGACATGAAGGCCGGCAAATACGTGCTTGTTCCCACCGATGATGGAAACGGATATTCGACCGGCGCCGCACACATTAAATTCAGCCAGATCACGGGCGAACTGAATGTCAAGAAAGACAAATCAATAATTATCGAGCTTAAAGACGGAGAGTTTATCTCCTTCGAAGGCTTTAAGCTCGTAGAGTATGTCGAACCCGCGCCTAACCCCGACCCCAATCCCGACCCCAATCCTAATCCCAACCCCGATCCTAACCCCAATCCCAATCCTGACGGCAACAATGGCGGCGACAATAACAAGCCTGACAACAATGCCGGCGGCAATAACAAGCCTGACAACAATGCCGGTGGCAATAAGGCCGACGAGAACAAAAGCTAAACAATAACCAAACACATGGGAGAGCCGCAAAACGCGGCTCTTCTTTTTTGCCCATGTTGACTGAGAAGTTTAAGTTTGTTATAATAAACGCAGCGGA
>ENA-UEQL01001752-UEQL01001752.1-human-gut-metagenome-genome-assembly--contig:-NODE-1752-length-14905-cov-5.249056_pt1 | contig 14905 bp, 11 predicted proteins | sample MGYA00242905_ERZ507926 | MGnify/ENA primary metagenome ERZ507926 (study PRJEB26167, sample SAMN06115531) | human gut metagenome | host: Homo sapiens | place: China:Henan | collected 2015-09-09...
ACTCGTGAGCAAGCCATGCAGCAGTTTCTTTTTCACGTCCGTGCTGCTGCATATACCGCACTACGGCGTGTTTGCTCCCGATATTTCCGTTCCATGCACGGAGTGCATCGTCTATATCGTCCTGCGAGAGCGGACGCAGCAGATCATGGAGCCGCGCATAGGTTCCCTCAAAAGTCTCTCGGTGCAGGCGGCTGCGGAACTCCGGCATATCCGAAAACAGCCGGATAAGCTCCATATCTTTTGAATTGAGAACGGCGCGGCGCACGGCGGCATTACACTCGATCTCCGCATTTTCCCGGTCGGAGTGCCCGCAGGCGTTGCGATAGACCGTATCCTCCGAAACCGCTGCCATCACCACCGGCCTGTAATGCTCCAAACGTTCCTGCACCGTGGGCTGGGGTGTATCTGCCGTGGGTTCGCGGAACACTCTTGTGCCGTCCGCGCCGAACTCCGCTTCATAAGCATTGATGGCGGCCTCCGCTTCATGGTCAACGGAGCGCAGCGTGTAAATGCGGCGTTCACCTCTAAAGTCCGGCGCTTCGGCAATCGTCACATCATACTTATCGCGCAGTTTCTCTACATACATCTCTAAATTGTGCGACGGTACGCCGCACATCTCCACACGCCCGGCGCCGGGGATGTTGCGGGTAGTGAGATTCATATTCAGCAGCTCCGCCGCCTGTTTTGCGTCCTCGCCGTACATCTCAAAGAAATCCCCCACCTGAAACAGCACGAGGTTGTCCGGGTGGGCTTCCTTTACGGCATTGTAGTCATTCCATGCTGCACTTCGCGCTGCGGTCTGCCGCTGAAACTGCTCGTACTGTGTCTTTTCCTCCGGGGTCAGGAAACGGTCTTTGCGGATCAGCTCAGAGATACGCTTGGCGACGTTCGCCCAGTTCAGCTGGATTTCCGGACAGTCCTGCTTTTTCAGGCTGACGCCCTTGCCGCTGTGATCCTCACCGCTGTGGGATGCGCCGGATACCGCGTGGGAGCGTCCCCCAATGCCGTATTCATCTTTCAGGAAATCCGCCTGCTCCCTGGGGGTATGCTTTTCTTTGAAATAGGCGTAGATGCGCCCCTTGCTCCCTTCAATATTGCTCCCGCGGGTCAGGGTCGCGGCGATCTCGTCCTCCGTAATGAACCGCTGCACGGCGGGGATTTCTGCCATTTCGGTGCGGTACTCCCTGCGGGGCAGGGACAGCTCCCGCAAACCCTGCTCGATTTTGTTCGGCTTGTGGTAGTGAAAGCGCAGCAGGCTCCTGTCCTCCCGGTAGTCGGATCGGAGCTGTGCAAAATCGTCCATGAGGACTTCACGGAACGCAGGGTCTCTCAGCCGCTCGGCAAGCCGCGCCGTTTCCTCCGGGAAACCGCCGCCCCGCATATCCGACAGGCAGGAGAGGTAGCCCTGCGCCCGTGCCTTTTCGCTTAAATCCTGCCGTAGATACCAGATAGACTGCGCCAGCTCCGCGCGCTCATGCCCCGGCGCTTCCGCAAGCTCCACATTGGCGGCGTATTCGCCCTGAGTGAGAAGCTGCCCGATGCGCTCCGCCGCCTCCTGCCAGCTTACGACCTTTGCGGAGGTCAGGTGTCTCGCCGCGTCCCCATTGGCGATGTGAATGCCGTCCTCTGCGTACCACGCGGAATATCTGCCGTTTTCGGTGACGACGCCGTTGCCGCCGTGGAAGCTGCTTTGAAGAAACGCCGCGATTTCTTCCACGCTCTTGCCCTTGGAGAACTCCGTGGCGATCTTCATGCGGGCATAGTCGGCGTTGCCCTCCATACGCAGAATGTGGTCGATATCCGCCTGCGGGATGGACATGGAAAAAGCGGAGGGCGTGTAGCTCTCCGCTTCTGCGATATATGCGATTTGCTCTTCCTCCGTGGGGAACAGGCTCAGTTGGTATGCCTGCGGTATCGGAGGCTGCGCCGGTTCCGCTTCCGGCGCGTCATTGGTCAGTTGTACACCAGCTCGCTGAGGATGATCTCCTCCGCCTGCGCTTTCAGGCTGTTCATCAGCCCCACCCATTTCATCTGGTCGCGGGCTTTCAGCTCCTCCGTCACGCCCGCCGACTTCATCAGCTCCGGCATCATCTGCTCCAGCCTCCGGTTCGCCGTCTCGTCGATCTCCCGCAGGTGCGGGAACAGCTTCTCCGACAGCACCAGACGGCTGTACAGCCCCGGTCTGTGCTCCTGAAGGTAGCTCCTGCGCAGTCTCCCGTACTTGCCCAGGGGTCTCGCGTCCTCCGGCGTCTCGCTCAGCGTCAGGTCGGGAATCAGGTAGTCCCCGTTCTTGGTGTAGGTCAGCTCTGTCATGGCTATGGCTCCTTTCCGCGAGTTTCTCGCGCTCGTAATTCTTGATGGTGACTTCGATCTGCCGCAGCACCTCTCCGTTGATCCTGCTCACCGCCGTGCCCAGCTCGGCGGCGGCTTCCGGGGTGTTGAAATCGAAGATGCTCAGGAAATCCTCATGCTCGAAGCGGTCGTCCGCTTCAAGCCCGCAGCGGGACATGAGCGAGTAGGCAATGCTGACGGCGGCGGCGCTTTGAAAAGCCGCTCCTACGTTGAACTCATCATACCCGTAAAGAAAGGAATCGTCAACGATGGCGAGGATATCCCGCTTATAGTCTCTCCAGTATTCCTCCGCAAGCTGAGACGCGATGCGCTCAAGCTGATCGGGCAGCCCTCCTTTTCCGTCCACACCGTAGCGGCTTTCCAGCATGGCGCTTACCGCGTCCGCGTGTTCCTCCCGGTATTCCCACAGGTAGCGGCTCTTGGGAAACTCTCTGCCGCCCGTGTCCGACACATCGAACACATACCGAAGCCTCGGCCTTTCGCCGCTGCTGTCGATGAGGGCGATGCCCTTGGAGCCCCTGCGGACATACCGGCCCATCTTTTCGTTCCAGAAGTCGTACTCCGCGCAGGCGGTGGCGTCCGGACGCTGGGCGTGGATCATGACCTGCTCGGCGTAGGGGTATTTGTACAGCCTTGCGGCGGTGGTGAGAAAGCCCGTCCAGCCCCGGTAGCTGCCGGTGATCTGCCGCTGCGCCTCGTCCGCCATCTGCATATACGTTTGTAGCTTGCTCGGCATATTGCTCCTCCTTCATGGCATAAATTTAGAGCGCCCGGAATCGGGTGCTCTATGTATAAGGAGCTGCATCTATTAAGTTGACTTTTTATTTCCCAAAATTGAAATTTTTCTGATTTTGGGAAATAGAATATGCAGGCATATCCGTCAGATAAACGTATGAGCGCAAGACCACTCACCAATAAATCTGGCAGAAAAATACCCGCCTGTTGTGACAAGCGGGCATTGTGCCGTTGGTATTACATTTTTCCGTTTTGTCCGTCTGCCTCCGCCTTTCCAAGCAGATACAGAAATGCGATGGCAGGCACTCGCAAAATCGGCACATGGGTTTCGTGCTTTGCAATGCCGAAATCATCCAACTGTTTCGTGATAAGAAATGCGCTTGTGACCTTTGCACTTTCATCCTTGCAGAGTTCGACGATGGCATCTGTGGCAGGTATATGGGAGTTGTTGCGGTATTTTACCTCACAGAGAATCTTTTCACGGGGCAGCTCAATGACCACATCGACCTCTTTCTGATTATCCTTTGCCTTTCTGAAGTAGCCGAGCTGCGCCGTGCTGCCCTGATAGAAGGATACGATATGCTTATATACCGTCGTTTCCACCATCGCCCCAAGCTCTCGCTCATCCGAAAGAACGTCGTCTATCATTAGAACGGCGTTGCGTATGGCGGCGTCGGCAATGTATATCTTCGGCTTGCCCTTCAAAGCACCCTTGCTGCCCACATCCATCGGCTTCGACAGATAAATCAGGTTAGACATTTCAAGCGCCTCAATATAGCTGTCTATTGTAGCGGCAGAGGTATTTTCCAGTTCCTTCGCCGCCGTGGTCACGCTGAAAATCTCTGTTGAGTTCATACAGAGATACAAAAACAGTTTTTCCATCAGAAGCGGGCTTCGGATATTAAAAAGTGTCAGAACATCACGCTTGATAACCTTATCCACCACATCTTCCCGCAGCATCCGCTGTGCATACATATCATCGTCGGATAATACAAGCTCAGGAAAGCCGCCAATCATAAGGTAACGGTTGAAATGCACTTCCAGCGGCGCAAACCGATCCATCAGATCGCCCAACTCCGCTTTGCTCATTTTTACGAGCTTTGTGAGCCGCAAATTGTCTGGCAGAATCGGCTCTTCAATTTGCAGCAGACGACAATATTCATAAAACGACATGGTGGGTATCTTCAGGATGCTCCATCGCCCCGTCCCGCTGTCGGTCGAGCCTTTTTCCAATATCGGGCTGGCCGAGCCGGTCGCTGTAAGCCGTATGTCCTTCCGGCTGTCGTAGATGACCTTCATCCAGAGTTCCCAATGCTCCGTATATTGAATTTCATCGAGGAAGATATACCTTGTTCCCTCTATGGGATAAAGGGATTCGTAGATAGAAAGGACTGTCTCCACATTGACGAGCTTTACAATCGGATTGTCGAAGGATACATACAGGATATTTTTGGGGTTTACGCCCTCGTCGATCAGGCTGTTCATCATCTGATACATGATCGTCGTCTTGCCGACACGCCTTGCGCCGGATAAAACGGCAAACCGCCGAATCGTTTTGTGCGAAATCATTCTCAATGCTTCGTAATAGGCAAGCCTTTTCTGTGGCTTGTTTTCCTCTTTGATTGCCAGCGGATTGCGCCACCAGGGATTATACTGCCGCAGCACCTTGATGACCTGCTCATCGCTTACGATTGCCATACAAACACCTCCGTACAGGTAGTATTTCCACGGAGTTGTATCTTCATACCAGCGAAACTCCGTGGGAGTTATGCAAGTATATTATAGCAACGGTCAAGTACGAACGCAAGGGGATTTTGAAAGATGCGAAAAAGTGTCCAATATTTTGCTGCCTGAATCCTTGCATTTTCCTTTAGGTTCGCTGCAACACCGATAGAGCCAGCAGAGAGACGGCTCCGAATGGAACCGTCTCTCTGCATTTGCTGTTCAGTCAAAGTCCGGCACTAGCTCCAGCTCCGCAAACTGCTCATCGGTGATGCGGCCCAGCTTGCGAAGAGCACTGTCGGTCAGCTCCAGCAGCTCGGCTTCATCGGGTTCCAACTGTCCGCGCATGTCGGTCAGCGCCTGCATCAGACCGGCGCGGGTGCCGGTATTGTAGATGCACATCAGGTTGATCTCGTCAAATGTAAAGTTGCTCATGTCACAGCTCCCTTTCCGCGCTCCGTTTCGGGGCGCTCTTCACAGATTTGGTGTCGGCTACGGACGGTGCTTTCAGCTTTGCAAGGATGGAGGGCTTTTCACCGGATTTTTCTCTGCGCACCGGCTGCTGGGCACGGCGCTTTTCCGCGTCTTCGCGCTGGACGGCCTGTGCCAGCTCCAGAAGAGAAATGGGCGTGCCGGTCTTGGACTGTTCCTCCAGCTCCGCGACTGTTTTGCGCGGGCCATTGTTGATGATACCGTCGATCATACCGTAATCATCCTCCATGGCCATCTCCGCGTTTTTTAGATAGTTTTCCGGCTTGAGAAAGCCCGGCAGCTCCTTGAAGCCCCAGGAATCGACGTAATGACAGGATACCACGCCGTTCTGCTTCAGCGCTACGATGTCGCTGACGGACAGACTGTGACCGCGAAAATCCTCCGGGCAGCGGATATTGAAGGTCTCGTACAGCTCATTCAATCTGTCCTGCGTATCGCCCCCGCGGACAAGGTCGCCCGCATAGACGGCGGCGTAATTCTCCTTTTGGACGGAAAGCCCTTTCTTCTCCAGATACTCGGAGTTCATATAGCGGAGCTGCGCCGTGTCATCATTATCCCGAAGCTGATAGATGGCAAAGCTGTCGCCGGGGTTATCGAGGAACGCTTTCTCGTAGTCCTGCGGCGCGAAGCGGGCTTTGACCGTCTCCCATTCGGAAGTCTCCACGCCGAAAATGCCGTCAAAGCTGCGGATTTCATCGGCATCAATCGCCATGGCCTCGGTGTTGTCGGTGTGAAGCATGTACACGGTCACGTCGCGCTCCATGAGTTCCAGCGCACGCTCCTTTGTCAGCGGCAGCATATTGGCGTCGGTGTAGCCGTATGCGTTCATGGTCTCTACAGAAATTGCCGGGTCAGGAACGCAGCCATTATCCGGTGCGCTGACCGGCTCCGGCTCCTGTACCGTGATCTCCTGCACAGGTTCGGCAGCAAGGCTTTCAGGCTCCTTATCCAGACCGCGCTCTTTGATCAGCGCCTTATAGTTCCGGTCAATATCCGTGATCAGGCCGGATGCTGTGCGGTTGATGGTTTCCAGCGAGGCTTTCAGTTCCGGCAGCTCCTTGCCCTTTGACCAGGTGGCGATATACCCGAAGCTGTTCTCGCCGGTCTCAATGCCGAAACAGGCACAGACGGCATAGGAAATGCTCTCTGCCTGCACTTCCTCGGTGTTGCGGGAGAGTGCTGCGGTCTTTACAGCACTCAAGTCTTCTTCAACTTCCAAACGCCATTCAAACCGATTTTCGTCCAGATAACGCCAGTTTTCCGCTTCGGCAAAATGTTTCGCTTCTGCCTCGGTTTTGAAGCCGGAGCTGAAATCGCGCTTTGTGCCACCTTCGCTGACCATAACTACTTTCCAACTGGGTGTCAGCTCATTGGTCTCTTTGGAATGACTGTGCAGAAGGGAATGTGCAATCTCATGGATCGCCGCACATACCGTCTGCACCTCGCTCATGCCGGTGCGAACGGCGATGCGCTGATTCTCATCATCGTAATACCCATCCATGCCTGTCATATTCTCCAGGAAGACCGGCACCGGCGCACTGCGCTTCACAGCCTCCATGAAGACCTCATAATTCTGCACATTGCCGGTAAGATCGGCGGCAAGCTGCGGCAGGGGCTTGCCCTCTGTCTGGCTCACATCAAAAACCGTGACCGGTTTGTACATCGGAATCTTAATTTCCTTTTCTTCCATGATGGCCTTGCCGTCAGCATCCAGCATGGGGAGCTTGGTGTCCGGGTCGAGCTTTGCTTCTTCGATTTTCTTCTTGTACGGCGTCGGGGCAATGATCTTGATGCCTTTTTCGCCCTTGAGTACATTGCGGCCAAACTGATCTCGCCATTTGTTGAAACCGGCAACGACGGTGGCGTCCGGCTTCTGCATATAAATGAGCATGGTGTTGTTGACGCTGTATTTGTGGAACCGGCTCATGGTGCGGAGATATTGCCGGTATTTCTCACTCTGGAACAGCTCCTGAATTCCTTTTTCAATGCTGTCGGTGATCTCTTTGAGCCTGTCCTTGTTAGACTGCTTTTCTGCCATATACGCTCCTTTCCGGGATTACAATCCCTGCATATGGTCAGCCCCTGCGTGGACGCGGAAATCCTCGCAGGAGCATAGGGCTTATTCAGATTTGGGGACGGTGCCCCTGACCGGGGGCTTGTACCCGGCCTGTTTGGCTCGCTCACTGGCGGCGCGGCGGCGCTCTTCGCTGTACGGCTCCCGGATAGAGATGCAGTTTTTCGGTACGATGAAGCAGGCCGAGCCGGAGCGTCCCTTGCTGTCTGGATAGATTTTGTCCGGCTGCCGCCGATGCAGCTCCTTGAGCCGCGCTTTGAGCTTTTTATCGAAGGTGTAAACGCTGGCGGTATCATCCGCATCCGAGAACAGGATAATGGTCTCACGCTCCGAAGGTTCCAGTCTCATCGGCCTGCCTCCAGCATGGATGCGGCAAACCGGCGGCAGATTCTGTGAAAAAGGCGGCTGGCCGACGAGGCAAGGGTCATTTCAAAGGCAGTCGCAATCTCCAGATATTTGCACACTTTCGTGGGCGCAAATCCTTTATGGGGATTGAAACCCAGACGCATACCCAAAACCGTCCGATCCCGATACCCCAGCTTTTCAAAGATGGACATAACGGTTTCGCACAGGTTGTCGATGGTGTCGCAATGGGTGCTGAAAGCGGGAGCGGCCTCTCCCTGCATGGTGAGAATTGCTGACAGGATCAGGTGCGCCGCACGCATTTTATGAATACTGTTTTCCATTTGTTTTCCCTCTTTCAAATTCCAGCCGGTAAGCTGTCTTTGTGCCGTCGTCCTCCAGAACGATATAAGCGTCGTAGGTCTTGCCGGTTTTCTCCGAGAAGATGCCGCTGGAATAGGTTTTTCCGTCTTTCAGCAACGCCTCCGCCATTTTCTTTGTCAGGTTGATCTTCTTGGCCGCAAGAAAACGGTTGTCCCGCCAAAGGCCGAAATGACAGTCATTCCGCTCACAGAAATAACCCTTTTTGCTCTCGGTAACATCACTGCCGCAGCGTGGGCATTTTCCGACGACCGTTCTTCCGGATGGGAACAGCACATCGGCCCCCAGTACCGTTTTATAGGTCTTGACCAGCTCGCAGACCATATCGTGGATGCCCTGCATGAAGGTTTCCGGGAATTCTTCGCCGCGCTCGATCTCTTTTAGGCGATGCTCCCATTCAGCAGTCATAAGCGGAGACTGGAGATGTTCCGGCAGCACGGTAATCAGGGAGATCCCGGCGTGGGTCGGGATCAGGTTCACCGTCTTTTTGCTCTTTTTGCGCTCAACAAAGCCGGTGGCCACCAGCTTTTCCAGAATGGCGGCGCGGGTGGCAGGCGTCCCCAGCCCCTTGCGTTCAGCATCTTCGGGCATTTTCTTTGCACCGGCGACCTCCATTGCAGAAAGCAGCGTATCCTCGGTATAGTGTTTGGGCGGCGTCGTCTTGCCCTCTTTGACGGCGGCAGAATGAACCGTAAAAGCCTGCCCTCCGTCCATGGGCGGCAGTGCCTTTACTGCATCCGAAGATTCATTCTCACCCTTGCCGGAGTAATGCGTTTCCATCAGCGCCCGCCAGCCGGGATTCATGACCGTGCGGCCTTTTGCGCTGAAGCTGTGCCCGGCACATTCCAGCGTTACCGCCGTTTCCGTGTATTCATAGGACTGCGCGACGGCGCAGAGCAAACGCAGGGCGACCAATTCCAGCACAGCACGCTCACCGGCGGGCAAGCCAGTGAGCGCGGTTTCTTTGAAATTGGCGGTGGGAATGACTGCGTGGTGATCGGAGACCTTTTTATCGTTGATGACCTGCGCAGCGTTCACATGGATCGGGATGCCGCCCACCTTCGGCATTGCCGCAGCTGCATTGTTTACGAGTGCAGCCAAACCGTCTGCCATATCCGAGGTCAGATATCGGCTGTCGGTGCGAGGATAGGTGCAGAGCTTCTTTTCATAGAGGCTCTGGAGGTAGTCCAGCGTCTGCTGGGCGGTGAAGCCAAGAATCCGGTTGGCGTCGCGCTGCAAGGTGGTGAGGTCATAAAGGGCAGGCGGCTTTTCGGATTTGTCCTTGCGCTCCAGCTTCGTGACCACGGCGGTCTGATTGACGCAGGATTGGCTCAAGGTCTCGGCATCCGCTTTGCTTTTCATGCGTTCGCTGCCAGCGTCAAAGCCCGGAAGTCCAAGCGTGACTGTATAGAACGGCTGCGGCTTGAAAGCGTCGATTTCCGATTCGCGCTGTACAATCAGCGCCAGCGTGGGAGACACCACACGGCCAACATTCAGCGTGCGGTGATAGAGAACGGAGAAAAGCCGCGTGGCGTTGATGCCCACCAGCCAGTCGGCCTTGCTGCGGCAGAGCGCCGACGCATAGAGATTGTCGTATGCGCTGCCGTCTTTGAGCGTTTCAAAGCCCTTGCGGATCGCCGTATCTTCCATAGACGAGATCCACAGGCGCTTCATAGGCTTGTCGCATTTGTTGAGCAGATAGACCGTGCGGAAGATGGACTCGCCCTCACGCCCGGCGTCGCAGGCGTTGATGACCTCGCACACATCCGCCCGGTGCATGAGCGTGTTGAGCAGGGCAAGCTGCTTTGCCTTGTCCCTGGCAACGGAATACTGCCAGCTCTCCGGCAGGATGGGCAGATCGTCATAGCGCCATTTGGCATACTTTTCGTCGTAGGCGGCGGCTTCGGCCAGCTCGGCCAGATGCCCAAAGCACCAGGACACGATGTAGCCGCTGCCCATAAAATAACCGTCCCTGCGCTCGTTGGCACCAAGAACGGCGGCGAGGGATTTGCCAACAGAGGGCTTTTCCGAAATTACCAGCTTATACATGTTCTGCATGGTCAGTCGTCTCCTTTTTCTCTTTCTTGTGCATCCCGAAGACATCGAAATTTACATCAATGGCCACGAGAATCCGCTTCGCGCTCTCCAGTACCTTCGGGCGATTCTCGCAGGTGGCCTTGTACATCAGATATTCGCCGTAATAGTCGGGCTTAATTGGCATATGGCGAATGGTGGATCGTATCATCTCTTCTACCGTATCGGCTTCCTCCATGGTTGTGTAAGGGTCGGAACTGTCCAGCATTTCCCGAAGCGTGGAAAACGTCTTATCTTCCTCCTGTCCCGTCCGGATCAGATACTTGATATACGAGGAAAACAGCAGCGTAAGAGATTCCATTTCAAAGCGGGAAAGCTCATCCAGGATGTAGTCTTTCAGCCAGTACATTTCCTCTTTTATAAACCTGCGAACATCGTATGACCGTAGGCTCTTGAGTGCATCGGGCGAAAGCTCCGGCATGGAATCGTCATCCTCCGTCAGCGAAGAAACATCATAGATTTCAAGCGTTTCCGGTTTCTCCGGCTTTTTCGGCTCATCCTCCAAGTCGTCCAGGTCGTCCAGAAATGTGAAGTCGGTGGCCTGCTTCTTCGGCTTGCCGATTTTGCGGATTTGGGAGACGATATCATCCATGATGTAGAAAAAGAGATAAATCGCGTTAAAACCGGCAATACAGCCGATCACAATGAACAGCGTGGTCATTCTGCATCCTCCTGTTCTGCATCGCCGGTGCTTTCCTGCTCATCAGGCTCCGTCTCGTAGTCCGCATCGTCCTCATCCTCACCGTAATCATAGTCATCCAGATCGACCGGCCCCTTGGCATCCGGCTTTTTCTTGCGGAACTTGAACCAATAGAGCGCACCGCCGCCCAGAAGCAGCAGGAGAAGGAGCGCTACAGTGCCGCCGCTGGATTTCTTTTCAGGCTCCGGTTCAACCTCCGGCTCCGGTGTGGTGTCCGGTACTTTTTCCACGACCTTCTCCTTGCCGGTACACTCTGTCATGTTCGTTTTGCAGACTTCGCAGGAAGTGTTGACGGCTCCGGCCTCACATTTTGTCGTGCAGGAGCAGACCGGTGCTGTCTTATCGCCATCAATCAGCGCCAGCAGATCGGCCTCATCCACAAGATTCAGGAAATAGGTCTCGTAACGCTCTCCATCCTCGTCCAGCGGCTTATCGTAGTCGATCACCAGATAGAAGGTCTCGCCGTTGCGGGTCTCGATGGTGATAAACTGCTTGTTGCTGTATTTGTCGTAAAGCAGATCGCGCGTGACGGAATTGCCGTTCTGTGTAAAACCGGTGCCGTCCTCTTTCGTGATGGGTTCTGTCGTGGGAGCCGGAGCCTCGGAAGATGCCGGAGTCTGCGCAGACGAGCCTGCATTTTTACTGCCGCCACTTACAGAGGATGCACCGCCGCTGCTGCCCCCGAATGAGCTGCCGGAGCTGCTGCCGGACGTATTATTCTTGCGGCAGTCGCAGTCTGTGGGGCAATGCTCGTCGTGCTCATCATCGCCGGTGTCCGGCGTGGGTGTGGGCGTCGGTTCCGGTTCTTCTTCGTAGAACGGATTGGCAAGTACAACATAGTCCGTCCAGTTCCCGGCATTGTCCAGCGCGTCGATGTAGAGATAGGCGTTGTCCGTCAGGTTATCAATGCGGACGTTCAGCTCACCATTTTCGAGGGTCGTGTATAACTCATCATTGACGAAGACCGCAGCAATGCCGGAAAGCGCATCGCTGGCTTCCACGCGCAGGAGCGTACCGTTGATACCAGCTCGAATCACCGGTGCTTCAAAGTCCATGCAGAACACATCCAGAGGCAGCTCATGCTCAACGCCCATCGGATCGGTGATATAGAAATACACGGTGCCGTTATCCGGCATCGTGCGTTCCAAATAACCGTATTCATTCCATTCTTCCGTCATATCGTACCGTTCTGCATCGGTATCATTGCTGAACGCAGCCTCGATTTTGACCCAGCCGGTATTGTTTTTGTCAATCAGCCGGACGGTGATCGTGACCGGCGCATTGTGCCAGCCGGAAGGGATTTCTGCATCCAGCTCATAATCCGGTTCCAGCACAGGCATGTCCGTGGGTTCCGGTGGGACAGCGGGTTCTTCCGACTCCGGCGTGGGTTCCGGCGTTTCCTCTGCACCGGGAGTCTCGGCAGGAGGTTCTTCTGTGGGGCCGGGTTCTAACTCCAATTCTGCCTCCACAATTTCGAGGGTGCTGTCAGGCGCGGCATCGGACACGTCTGTCCCTTCTTCCGCAAGCGCCATGCCGGTCATGGTGAAAAACACCAGCACAAGGCTGAGCATCAGCGCAATCATGCGGAACATACGCGGGGTTTTCTTAGTTTTCTTCAGGTGCATTTTCCATATCCTCCTTCTGTGTGCTGCAAAACGGCGAACCGCCCTTTTTGATATGCATGAGGTACTGCGCCAGCTCTTCCATCGTCATGCCGGTGGCACGGGCAAGGCCGACGATATCCTCATTTTCCAGCTTAATGATATCCTCGTCGATTGTGGAGCATTCTTGTGACGCTGTTGATGCTGATCTTTCCGTTCCGTTTTGTTCGGATACCGGTAATATTCAATTCGTCCGTTACTTCCCGCATGGACTTTCCGGCGGCGTAATGCCGAAAGGCATTCAATACGGCAGGAGCGGTGATAGGATCAATCTGAAAATATTGTGCAGAATCGATAACATATCCGATTGGTAAGGTCCCGCCGTTGTATTTGCATTTCAAGGCGTTTTCCGTCAATCCCCGAATCACTTTTTGTGCAAGGTCGGCCGAGTAATACTCCGCCATACCTTCCAATACAGATTCCAGCAGAATGCCTTCCGAACCTTCTGAAATAGATTCGGTTGCCGAAACAACACGAACGCCGTTTTTGCGCAGGATAGATTTATAATGTGCCGAGTCATAACGGTTTCTGGCAAAGCGGTCAAGCTTCCAAACAATGACGGTGTCAAACTTCTTTGCCGCGCTGTCCTTGACCATTTTCAAGAAACTCGGACGATTATCCGTTTTCGCAGAATAGGCTCGGTCGATGTACGGATCGAGCAGAGTGATACCGTTCCTGTCCGCATACTGACGGCACTCCCGAAGCTGACCTTCAATGGACTCCTCACGCTGATTATCGGAGGAATACCGTGCATAGATAACGCCAATCATGTGTCACCATCCTTTTTCTTTACTGTTTGTTCTTTCTCCCGCTTTTCAAGCCAAGCGGCAAATTCCCGCTGTCCCTCCTCGCTTTGAAAGAACTCGATCATCGCCGGAAGCAACGCATCTGCCAGATTGTCGATTTCCTCTTTCGGAACACCGAAACAGCCACGGGTATTGTTGATTGCGTTTTTGAATTTTTCGACAAGCCAATCAAGTGACAGACATTTGTCATAATCAGGATCCCCCTTGCTGACGATCACGACCTGTGTGGTTTTATTGTTGTTCATCGTTTCGACGATACATTCCCATGCTTCTTTTAATGTCAATGTTTCTTCCTCCTATCGTTTCAGTTCTTTGATGACCTTGATTGCCACACCCTGAATGGTCACATTGCGTTCCACCCGTTCGGGGTAATCCGGATTCTCGGCGTGCAACAGATAAGCCTGCTTGTCGGGCAGATAGGTGACGGTTTTGAGCAAAGTTTCCCGCCCGTCCACAAGTACGACGGCATAGTCTCCGTCCCTGCAGGTGTTCTGCTCACGAACGATCACAAGGTCGCCGTCATCTACCCCGATGCCTGTCATTGAGTCACCCTTGGCGGTGAGAATGAAGAATGTTCCGTTACCGACGAGCGATTTGGGTAGCGGCAGCACCTCTGCGGGTTCCACATTTACTTCGGTCGGCAAACCGCACTACACGGTACTGTCATACCGGGCGGCAGGTGTGATATCGGTCATGACACGGGAAAGGTCGGTTTCAATGCTCCGTCTGCCGTTGTATTCGATCTCGCCGTGCGCCTTCATATCGGTCAGATAGCGTTGCACTGCAGTCTTGGATATTCCCGTGCCTGCGGCAATGTCGCGCACGGTCGGGGACTTATGATGGTCAAGATAATATTCATCGATGAACGCCCGAATTTTCGTAAAGCGTTCTGCGTCCAATGCTTTCATAGACACCTCTTTCTATATATCGGTACAATAGTACCGCATATTATTATAGCATCACCCGCGCAACTTGTCAAGAGAAAGAAGAAAAGATTTTTAACCTATTTGTTGTCGGCACACAAGCAGGAAAACTACATAGCGTTGCCCTGCCAGAGGTGTATTTGATCGCGTTGGAGAACAGGTTGGTGAAGATCTTCTCGATCACGTCGTGGTCGAAACTGGTGTAGAAACTCTCGTACCGGGAACTGAAATCGGTTTCGATGCCCTTTTTGCTGGCATAGAACTCGAACAACGAAAAAATGCTGTCGATAAATCGGATCAAGTCGCCCGGCTGCCGGTTCAGGGTCATTTTCTGGCTCTCGATCTCCCGGAATTGAAGCAGCTGGCTGATCATTCGCTGGATACGCCCCACGTTCTTTTCGATCAGGCGGACATAGTCGTTGCACGGGGCGTCCCCGGGCAAATGCTGTTTCAGCTGTTTCAGCGGATCGATGACCAGCGTAAGCGGTGTTTTGAGGTCGTGGGAGATGTTCGTGAAGAAATTGATCCGGGCCTGGGTCAGTTCTTTCATGTTCTGCTCCTTGATCCGTTCCAGTTCGAGCCGCTGTTGGAAGATCTTCTTGTCGGTGAAATAGCGCCAGATA
>ENA-UEQL01001754-UEQL01001754.1-human-gut-metagenome-genome-assembly--contig:-NODE-1754-length-14886-cov-42.650213_pt1 | contig 14886 bp, 21 predicted proteins | sample MGYA00242905_ERZ507926 | MGnify/ENA primary metagenome ERZ507926 (study PRJEB26167, sample SAMN06115531) | human gut metagenome | host: Homo sapiens | place: China:Henan | collected 2015-09-09...
GCTCCGGCACGGACAACGATCTTCAACTGTTTCGCGGCGTCAAGCACTTCGGCTGTGACTTTGTCGGAACGGATGATGAGAGCGTCCACATCAGCGACGGCTGCGATGAGCTCCGAAGCGTCGGCGTATTTCTCAAGAGCGGCGAACTCGTGTCCTGCCGCTGTGACAATCTCCTTGATCCCGGCGACAGCCGCCGCTGAGAAAGGCTTCTGTGTTGCGACTAATATCTTCATAATGAGCTATTTCTTAAGTTCCTCGAATTCCTTCATACTATCAACAAGGGCCTGAACGTCCTCGACGGTGCAGGCGTTGTAGAGGGAAGCCCTGAAGCCTCCGACCGAGCGGTGACCCTTGATGCCGATCATTCCGCGCTCTTTGGCGAACGCCAGGAACTCGTCCTGAAGAGCCTCGTAGCCAGGGGCCATAACGAAGCAGACATTCATCAGCGAGCGGTCCTCCTTCGCGGCGGTGCCGACAAACAGAGGGTTGCGGTCTATCTCTGAATATAAAAGGTCAGCCTTCCGCTGGTTGATCTTCTGGATGGCAGGAACTCCACCGATGCTCTTGAGCCACTTGAGGGTCTCGTTCATCATAAAGATGGAGAATACAGGAGGGGTGTTGTACATAGACAGCTTCTCGATGTGGTTGCGGTAGTCAAGCATCGCAGGGAGGTACCTTGAAACCCTTCCGAGAGAGTCCTTCCTGATGATCGCGAAGATCACGCCGGCAGGACCTACGTTCTTCTGCGCGCCACCGTAGATGAGATCGTACTTGCTCACGTCCACAGGACGGCTCATAATGTCGGATGACATGTCGGCGATCAGAGGAACAGGGCAGTCGATGTCCTCCTTGATCTCGGTGCCGTAGATGGTGTTGTTCGTGGTGATGTGGAAATAGTCGATGTCCGTAGGAATCTCGTATCCCTTAGGAATGTAAGAGTAGTTCTTGTCAGCCGAGCTTGCGAGAGCGTAAGCCTCTCCGATTCCCTTGGCCTCCTTGAGGGCTTTCTTCGCCCAGACACCTGTCTCAAGATAGGCGGCCTTCTTCTCAAGGTAGTTCATAGCCACATAGAGGAACTGCAAAGACGCACCGCCTCCGAGGAACACGATCTCGTGTGTCTCGGGAATATTCAGAAGCTCTCTCCAGAGTGCGCGGCACTCGTCCATAGTCGCGTCCCACTCCTTTGTGCGGTGGGAGATGCTGAGAACAGAGACACCTGTGCCCTTGAAATCCTTGAGGGCCTCAATGGCATTGTCGATGGCCACCTGCGGAAGCAGGCAAGGGCCGGCGTTGAATACGTGTACTTTCTTCATTTCTATTTTAGTTTCAAAGTATTATTAAAATATACGGTTTAAAATCAAAACTGATTTCGCGGTAAAGATAGGCAATTAAAAGGATTTGCCCAACATTTACCGCGAAATTATAAATTATCTGTAGCCGAGGAGGTACGAGATGATGGCCATCCTGACGTACATTCCGCCGCCGGCCTGCTGGAAGTAATAGGCGTATGGGGTGTCGTCGATGTCCGTGGCGATCTCGTTGACCCTTGGGAGCGGGTGCATTATCTTCATATTCGGCTTGACGGAGCCAAGCATCGAGGCGGAGAGTCGATAGACATCCTTTACCTTATTATATTCATCCATGTCAGGGAACCTTTCCTGCTGGACTCTTGTCATGTAGAGCACGTCGCAGATGTTGAGACCATCCTCTATCTTGTCGGTCTGCCGGTAGTCAACTCCCTCACGGTCAAGGATCTCAAGATATTTCTTTGGCATATTCAATTCTTCAGGAGAGGTGAATATGAAGTGTGGGTCGAACCAGCGCAGCGCTTCCACAAGGGAGTGGACGGCACGGCCGTACTTGAGGTCTCCGACCATATTCACTGTCAATCCATTGAGTTTGCCTTGGGTCTTCTGGATGGCGTAGAGGTCGAGCAGGGTCTGCGTAGGGTGTTGGTTCGCTCCGTCGCCGGCGTTGATGACAGGCACCGACGCCACTGACGCGGCGATGTCCGCCGCTCCAGCTTGAGGGTGCCTCATCACAATCATATCCACATAGTTGGACACAATCTTTATGGTGTCCTCCAGGGTCTCTCCCTTGGTCTGGCTGGTGTTGCGGTTGTCAGGGAAGCCGATGACTCTGGCTCCCAGCCTGTTGACCGCGGCCTCGAACGAGAGCCTCGTTCTGGTCGAAGGTTCGAAGAACAGGCAGGCCACCACCTTTCCGGCGAGGAAATTCTGTTCACGGTTCGCTTCGAATTCCTTTGCTACCTCAAGGATGTGAAGGACTTCGTCCTTTGAAAAATCCTGGATTGAAATTAGACTTTTAGGCATAATGTTTAAGATTTAAAGTTCGTTTATAGTACAGTTCTCGATTTTCCCGATTCTGGTCCGGAAGTCATCCTCGGCGGAGAGCCGGATCCAGACCTGAAGTGTGCACTCCGCTCCGAAAGCCTGTCCTTTCTGCTTGAGGTCCATGTCTTTGAGAATCTTCATGACGCTGTTCATCGCCTCGTAGCCGAAACGGACGCTGAACCATTTCCCGGCGATCTTCTCAACGCATCCGGCCTTGTCAAGGGCTTCTGCCGTGGAGGTTTTGTAGGCTCTGATAAGTCCCGGGATCCCGAGCTTGATTCCTCCGAAATAGCGCACTACCACCACCAGCACATCGCTCAGCCCTCTGGAATCGATCTGGCCCAGGATCGGTCTGCCGGCCGAGGAGGAGGGTTCTCCGTCATCATTGGCCCTGAACTTGTCCCCGAGATAGCCGAGGCGGTAGGCGTAGCAATGGTGGCGGGCATCGTGGTACTTCTTTTTCAAGTCACCGACAATGCTCTTGACCTCTTCTTCTGTCTCGACAGGAAAAGCGAATGAGATGAAGCGGCTGCCGTTGTCTTTGAACAGCCCTTCAGCCGGTCCGGGAATGCTCTTGTAGGAGTCTCGGATGATGTTTTCTGGTCTTTCCATTCCTAAGACACGAAATTAGCGTTTTTCACATAATTTTGCAACCGAACGATAAATTTTGTAATTTTGAAATGGTTTTGAATCAAAAATATTTATGGTTTATAAATACAGGGTGACTTTGGCCGGGATCAAAGGATTCTACCGGGTTTATGAGATGAGGGGCGAAACGACCCTTTACGAATTCCACAAACAGATGCGTGCGGACATGGAATTTCCGCAGGATCAGCTGATTATGTTCAAGGCTATGGATGCCGGCGGCGGAGTTCTTGCCCGCTACGGACTGTTCGACCTTGGCAGCGGCACAGTGGACAATGTAACCGTGGCGCAGACTGTCAAGAACGGGGTCGCCTCGTTCCTGTACTTCTACGATGTGCCTAACCGCAAGAGCGTGATCGTCACGTTCGAGGGCGTGGAGGAGAAGCCGGAATGCTCTCCGACAATCGTGGAGGTGAAGGGACCTAATCCGATCGAGTTCGAGAACGGTTACGTCGCCTTTGAGGATCTTCCTGATTCTCAAAGACATCTGCCTGGCCAGAAGCCTGACTGGGGTTCGGATGATGATGACGATGAAGGTGGCTCGTCCCTTTCCTTGGATGAAGACAGTGACGATGAGGAGGACGATGACGACGAGGACGGAAAGATAGTCTTCGACGGAACCGAGGATCTGGACATCTAAATATGTCTCGGCGGCTTCTCATAATCCTTGGACCTACCGCAGTCGGCAAGACTGACTTCAGCGTCTCGAAGGCTTTGGAATATGGCTCGCCGGTGATTTCCTGCGACTCCCGCCAAATCTTCAGGAATATGTCGATCGGGACCGCTGTCCCGAGTGCTTCGCAGCTTGCCGCTGTGAAGCATTATTTCATTCAGTCCGTTCCGGTCACGCAGGCCTACACGGCGGGGGATTACGAGCTGGAGGCTGTGGCTCTGGTCGAGAGACTTTTCGATGAGGGACACGAGACCTTGGTGATGACCGGCGGCTCGATGTTCTACATAGACGCGGTCTGCAACGGGCTTGACAATCTTCCGGACGGGGATTCGGCTTTGCGGGCCGAGCTGTGGGAAAGGCTTGGAAAAGAAGGCGTTGGGACTCTCGCCGAGGAACTTAGGCTGAAGGATCCGATGACATATTCACAGATTGACACCCGCAACAGCCAGAGGGTCATACGGGCCTTGGAGGTCTGCCTGGTCTCTGGGAGGCCGTTCTCGTCGTTCAAGACGGGGGAGAGGCGCGGGCGTTCCTTCGAGATAGAAAAAATAGGACTTACGCGGCCGCGTGAGGAACTATATTCACGGATTAATCAGAGGGTTCTGAATATGATTGACGAGGGGCTTGTGGAGGAGGTCCGGTCGCTGCTGCCGTACCGGGATTGCCAGGCGCTTCAGACCGTCGGCTACAAGGAGATCTTTGAATATCTTGATAAAAAGATTCCTCTGGAGGAAGCTGTCCGCCTCATCCAGAGGAACACTCGTCATTACGCCAAAAAGCAGCTTACCTGGTGGCGCCGTGACCCTTCCATCCGTTGGGTTGACATCCACTAACAGTAGAAGGATGAATAAGATGGGAAATGGGAATGAAAAGGGCGCGCAGCGCGTAGCGACGCAAGGGGTATGGGGAGAACGCTCCCCATTGCCCCACCGGGGCTGTCACGAAGTGACTGGGGGTAAAAAAGGAAGGGATCTTCCGTTCTGACTTAGAACGGAAGATCATTGCTTGGATCATCCGCAGGGAGATCGTCGATGGTCGGTGCGGGAGCCTGCTGCTGAGGCTGTGCGCCGTAATTCGGCTGAGGAGCCGGAGAGTAATTCTGTGGAGCCTGGTATGCCTGCTGCTGCGCCGGGGCTGATGCCGACTGTCCCGCCGGAGCGATTCTCCAGACACGCACATCGTTGTACCAACGTCCGTTGTATTCCCGTGCCCTTAGATTGAAAGCCACCTTAACCGAGTCTCCGACCTGGTACTTGTCCAGATCCGCGACCTTGTCGTTGCCGAAAGCCGTCAGACACACGTCCGCCGGATAGTTGCCGTCTTGATATTCAAGGACAAAATCTTGTTTTGTCCAGGAGCCCTTGGCTCCCTGTCCGCTCTGCTTGGCAAGCTTCTGCTTGATCCTGCCTTCTATTTCCAATGCCATGATATTCTTTGTCTTGTAAAAATTAAACCTGCTCGGCGCACGGGCGCGAAGCAGGCTTGTCATACGCTGCCTGAAGGCAGAGATTATTTTTTGTCCTCTACAACCGGCTCAACGAAGTGCTTTACAGAGTCGAGCTGGATGTCGAACACGAGAGTCGTGTTAGGGTCGATGCCGTTAGATCCGCGCTCGCCGTAGCCAAGCTCTGAAGGGACATAAAGAGTAGCCTTTCCACCCTCACCAAGAAGCTGGAGACCTTCTGTCCATGCAGGGATGACCCTGTTGAGGGTAAGCATGACCGCGTCCTGGTCCTCTTTGACCTCCTCGATGACGGTGCCGTCGGTGAGGGAAAGCTTGTAGTGAACATAGACGGTGTCCTTGTTGGAAGTAGGCTTTACCTCGCTTCCGGCCTCGGCGATGATGTACTGGAGTCCGGACTCGGTCTCCTGAACGCCTTCCTTCTTGCGGTTGGCCTCAAGGAACTTCTGCTCCTTCTTGCAGGATGAGCAATCGATGCATCCAATAATCAAAGAATCCATCCCCCTGCAAACATTCGTAATAACCGAACGAACGAGGCTGGTAATATTTACAGAAGATAGAACGATCTAACTTGCGGCTACTGTGAATGTCTTCTGTTGAGAAAGCAGCGAAAAGTGGTAGGGCTATACTCCCATCATCTTCTGTTGAAAGATCGTGATATAACGAATGAGTATAATCACGCAAAGGCTTGATGCCAGAAATTGCTGTACGATTTTTCTTGCCTGTTCGACTCAGAATCATATTTTGAAACTCCGCAAAATCGTAGGATATAATCACTTGTCGTTCTAAAGACTCTACCCCATCATGCACCTCGCTCATAAAATCATCATTAGAGATTCCAATAAAACGAGTGTTACTATCGGAAAAACCTGAGAAAAATGAGCTCATTGCTATCTTTAGACCACGCAGGATAGAAGTCTTACCACAACCGTTCACACCAAACAGTAAGTTTACAGTTGGTTTGAACTGCAAGTGATATTCTCCGAAGCAACGGAAATTATTGAAAGTTATCGACGTTATATTCATATGTCATTTCTAATTGATACTTGCCTACAAAAGTACGACTAAAAAAGCAATTTGCCAAATATTTCTCTTATTATTTACGCTCAACTATTACTTTTTCTGCAAAAACATATTTATCCACCCTCATTTCACGCTTTCTTTTCATCTGTAATTACATATTCCCGTACGTCATCCTGCCGACACTCGCACTCCAGCCCAGAAAGCATCTCAGGAAGACCTCCTCTACAGTCTCGTCCTCGACTATCCCGATGCCGAGATCCTAGGTCATCGCGACCTTCCCTGGGTTCGCAAGAGCTGTCCTTGCTTCGATGTCAAGGAATGGCTGAAGGAAATCGACTTCCATCTCTAGAAAATGCTCCTCATCTGAAAACAGATGGGGAGTTTTTTCTACCTCTCCGTCTCTCCTGCAAGGAGAGCTCCACCTCTAACCAAGCCTTCCTCCTCAGAAGGATGGATGTAAACCGCCCTCCGGTGCTCAGAACCGCTGCGCTCTAAGGTTGGCGGGGCATCAAAGCCCTCGCCAGGTTGTGCGGGATGGGACCGCCTGGGGACAGCATGCTGATTGGGACCGCCTTGCTAATGTTCGGGTTTCAACATAAACATATTAACAGTATTGTTGTTCAACTACTCTTCTACAACTTCGAAGTCTTCCTTATGCACGCCACGGATAGCTACTGCTCGTCCACCGAAGTCGAAGACGAGCTGGCGGTCACGGTCTATGCGGACAATGTAGCCTTCATAGTCTTTGAATGGGCCTGTAAGGACACGCAACTTCACGTGGTCTTTGGCAAACTTCTCAAAATCATCACGAAGGAATGTTACCTGCTCCGGATGGGTCTTCATCACATTCATAAAGGGCTGCATGATGGAGTCCTTGATGGATGCAGGTCGTCCTAAACTGCGGTCTTTGACTAAATGAAATTGGGGAAAATAATCTGCAAGAAATTCTTGTAGGTCCTTCACCGTACCTTGCAAGAAGACAAGTCCGCTGACAGATTGCTCCAAAGTCTTTTTCACTCCTTGTTGCTTTTCTTCATCCTTGTAGGAATAACGAAGGGTTTTATGAATGAAATAAGGTTGTTTGGTATTTTTCTCGTCAGCATTAAATTTATCAAGCCATTTCTCCATCCCTTTAGCTGCCATGTGAAGAATAAAAATATAGCTCCATGAAGTGGGGTTGGTAGAAGGGTCTTCTTTCTTTCTGATCCGTTTACGTCGGGATATTCCTTCTACACTCGGATCCGAAAGTCTTTCAGCCCCGATAACGTGGATGCCCTTTGGTAAGCGTTTGCTTACGTCGGCTGTAGAAGGTGAATTCAAGCAATCCTGCGTCATATTCTCGTTCTACTTTATGTCCTCAGCTGCAACCATACATGATGGTTGTGGAAGCCTGGTCCATTTCTTATGATTATGCATAATCTTATATAAATGAGTATTAGCCATACGGCCTCTACACATGTAGCTTTATTTTACATCATTTGCGCTTTCTTCTTAGAAAAGGGCAACAACTGCCGAAATAAGTGCAAATCTGCCATTTACAGAAATCGTCCAAGGCAGATTTGCTAAACATTTGTGTTAAATTTGGTGGATAGATTACAGAAAATGATAAAATTTGACAAGTAATCCAACTAATTTTCGTACTTTTGTAACCAGATTACTCTCTTCTAAGAAGAAAGGGCGAAGTTTGCTAAAAATTTTACCCCATCATTCCGAAATGGGGTAAACATAACGATTTGTTTACAACTCTTTTGAGATCGTTTTTATAATCCGCTTGTTGGCTTCATTGATGGTTGCTACGTCTAATGACTGCAAGTAAATCTGTGTGGTCTGATAGGAGTTGTGTCCCATGCCCTGGCTGATGGTGGCTATTGGGATGTTCATGTGCAAGGCTACGCTTGCCCATGTATGGCGTGCCACATAGGTAGTGAGCGGTATCTTCAAGCCTACCTTCTCACCGATTTTCTTCAGGTTGTAGTTGGTGTTGTGCTCCACCTTGCGGTATGCCGTGTATGGAGAGGATTCCTTGCCTGTCAGGATGGGTAACAGATAAGGGGAGTTCTTGGTCTGTTCGGCGTATTTGTCGATGATGGCTTGCATTGGCTTCATCCACTCGATGTTGAGATTTTGGTGGGTCTTGCGACGGTTGTAGCTTACCAAGCCACATTTCAGGTCGGTCTTCTTCAGGAATGCCATATCCACGAATGCCATGCCTCGGAGATAGAAGCTGAGCAGAAACAGGTCTCGTGCCTTGTCAAGAGCGGAACCTGTTGGCAAGTCCAGGTTTTCTATCTTGCGAATATCCTTTACAGAGATGGCTCGTTTGGCAGTTCTCACGTTAGCGGTCTGCACGTGGGCAAAGATATCCTTGGCTGGCGCATGGCCTGTTTCCACTGCCTTGTTGTAGAATGTGCGCAGGATTCGCAGATAGAAGGATACGGTGTTTTGTCCGACACCTCTATTCCATAGCCATGCCTGATACATTTCCATCATCTCGCTGGTCATCTGTGAGAAGGTGAGGTCTTCGTGATGACGAAACTCCATAAATCTGTTGGCGGCACTGATATAGTTGCTCTTGGTGCCAATGCACTGCATCTGTTCCTTCTTGTCTATCTGCAGGCGAAAGAAAGCAAAAACGCTCTGGCAGGGTGGCAGCTGCTGTATCTCTTTGTCTATGTCGTCAATGGTATAAGGGATGCCCTCGGCATCCTTATCACGGATGATACGCTGCATCTGTTTCATCTCCCAATCTATCTGTGACTGGATGAGCTGCAGATGTGCCTGACGGTTGTTGCGGTTAGAAGCAATGATAGCCGACTTCTTGTCGTTCCACTCGTCCGGAAAGACATGATAGTTGGTACTGATCCAGCGCAGGCAGCGCTGGTGAATGAGGTGATAATACAATGTGCCTTCCTTTCCTGGCACCGAGGATGCTCTGAATTTTACTTTTACTGTTGCCATAATACTAACTTTTTTATTTGTAATTCATGTTGCTTTTGGGTAATTTACACCTTTTTATATATAAGCAACATTATGGCAACGAACAAAAACGAGAAGATGGATGCTATCATTGTGACCTTGGGTGGTATCTATCCATTTTTTAGGAGAAAGAGTAAAAGCATTAAGACCTGCCTCTTTTTTAAACCCCTCGAATTCGAGGGGTTTAAAAGAAGGATTACATAAACTTCTCAAAATCCTTAACACTTATTTAAAAGCGATTCAATCCCGCTTGATTTCTAATTATGGCGAATTCGCCATAATTAAAATTCGGATTGTATATCTTCTCCCAAATTCCAATATATTCCAATGTATTTCTATTACGTAACCAATCTGTTACAAAAAACTCACCATCTTTTGCTTTCATCATATCTGTTAGACAGATATAGTCCTCACCATTTAGGTTCAAAACAGAAACTTCTGTTGTATTTACTATAATTTTTGCCATATTTTGTCAATATTTGGTTTGTGCTTACAAAATTAATAAAAAAACTCAAACTTACAACACTTTTGCAACAATTTTACAACAGAAAGCAGCAAAATAAACCAAGTTTACCATTCTCATCCACGTATGGAAAAGGAATATGATGTGGTCGATAACAGCAGGCACCCTCTGCTATATGCTGCTCATCAGAATTCTACACTTTTAATCCCGATAAATCCATCACACACTTAAATACATTTTTCCAAGGTAAAAACTGCCTATTTCATACATTTTTCCAATCCATTTTCAGGCCATTTCTTACACTTTTCCAACTTTTGGATGATATAATTAACTGAACTTTCGCATATGGGGAAGTTAAGTGAAGTTAGGGAAGTTAGAAGGAAGTTAAGGGACAAATGTCCTACGTTTTACGCTAGAAGACTATTGTCCCTTAACTTCCCGAACGACCGTAGGGAGTGATAACTTCTTTAACTTCAATCAATTCCCTCACTAGCGAAACTTGAATAATTAATCAGAAAAGCCTCTCTGCAAGAGTATGCAGAAAGGCTCAACATTTTATAGGAACATTACAATACTTCTAATTCATTTCTCTTCATAATGAGGGGATAACGTTCTGGATGTTTCAAACTATCAATTTCCAAATCCACATCAAGTTTGGGCCATTCTATAGCATTTTTACCACTCATTCTTACCTCAAGGGCATCAGAGATGCATGCATGTTTCATCCAAGGTATCCTATTATAAGATATAAAATAATCATTACCTTTTACAGAAAGCATAATGCCCTTATCATTAATCATCAAGACGCTTACCTGTGTGTCTTGCGAATTTGATTTTAAAATCGTCTCCATTTTCTTTAAGTATTTTTTCGATGAAACTTAAATCTTTACTACTAAAGCCAAAATTTTCTGCTAACTCAATATCTGGTTCCAACCAGTACTTAGCCTCATTTTCCGCTTTTACGACATGAATATGCATTCGTAATTCCTCATTGGAGTAAATCTTAAATACAAAACCATTTATTTCTTTAAACTTTGGACTCATAATTATCTTTCTTTTAAGATATTCTCACTTCCGTCAGCAAAGATAAACAAATAATCTGATAATACTATTACTTATTAAGATATTTAAACCTTTTTATATGGCAGGCACCCTTTGCTATATGCTCCTCATCAGAATTTGATTATACATTCAAGTTTCGCAAGTTCAGTTATACATATTTCTCCATCAACACAAAGGTGATGAATCCCAGGAGAAGGGCATAGGTGGCTTGCTTCTGAAAGCCATGGGCATGGGTTTCGGGAATCATCTCATCGCTCGTTACATAGAGCATGGCACCACCGGCAAAACCCAGCATCACGGGGAGGAAGGTGGTAGAGGCTGAGCCCAAACCGAAACCCAACAGAATGCCTACCACTTCGAGCAGGGCGATGAAAATGGAAATGAAGAAGGTGCGGACTGCTGTAATACCAGCCATCATCAAAGGAGCGATAATCACCATTCCCTCAGGGATGTTCTGCAGAGCAATGCCGAAGGAAACACCCCACTCCGTTGCTCCCTCAGAAGAACAGACACTCACTCCAGCAGCCATGCCTTCGGGCAGTTTGTGCAGGGCTATCGCCATCACGAAGAGCATCACATGACTGAGCCTGACATTGTGGCGATGCTCCTCGGGGTCTAGGCCCGTGATGTGATGAAGATGGGGAGTTACCAGATCTAGCACATTCAGGAACAAGGCTCCTGCCATCACGCCGATTACTACCAGCCACCAAAGACTGGTCTGTTCGAAGGCTGGCACTATCAGTCCCAACGTGGAAGCTGCCAGCATGATTCCGGCACAATATCCCAACACAGCATCGTTCCATTTATGAGGCAACTCCTTGACGAAGAAACCTAGAAAGGCACCGATAATGGTGGCACCGCACAGTCCGGCGGCACTAATCAATACGTTTGTCATTGCATTTTTTTGTTTTTAAACTATAAAATATTTAAGTTTCGCAAGCTCAGAAGTTAAAGGAGTTAAAGGAGTTATCGCTCCCTACGGTCGCTGAGGAGTTAAGACATTTGAGATGCTACCAAATTGTCATTTTATTTTAATTTTATCAATCAGTCCTTCGAAATCCTCCTTTTGCATAGCACCCATCTGCACAGATGGTTTGCCTTTCACGGGGATGAAGAGGAAGGTAGGGATGCTGCTGATACCGAAAACAGAAGCAAGTTCGGACTCCTGGTCGATATCCACCTTATAGAAATCTATCTTGCCGGCATATTTCCCGGCGAGAGATTCCACTACGGGAGCCATCATCTTGCAAGGACCACACCAGGTGGTATAGAAATCGATGACGGCAGGACGGGAACCGGCAAAGACCCACTCATCCGGATGAGCCTCGTAATCCATAATTTTTTTTCTGAAATCAGATGTGGTGAGATATTGCACCTTGGCAGTTTCATTCTTCTCAGTTTTTCCTACAGTCGGTTGAGGAGAAACAGCAGGTGCTTTCCTGTTCTGAGAACAAGAAACAAGAAATGGTAGAAATAAAATAGCTGCTAATATGATTTTCTTCATAGTTTTTCGTTGTTTTAATTTGAGAAGGTATGCCATTAGTCTATTACACACCCTCTTATTACAATTAATCACTAATAAATAATCACTATTCACTAATCACTACTCCTAATCCTTTAAAGAATAAGTAACGGTAGTAACAACCCTTACCTTTTTAATATATGGGGTATTGGAATCGCGTTCTTCGATAGAGAACTGACCTTGGTCTGCATTCATGATTTTATCAATCTTACTCTTGCTGTTCTCAGCAAACTGGGTAGCAGTTTTCTCATCATTCTCTATCGCCTCCTGCATCATCTTAGGTTTCATCTGACGGAAGGCAACATACTCATACTTCACCGGATTCTCGTAACCACCATCCACAATGGCAACACCTTTCTGAAGCAGATCACCCTGACGGGCAATGATACTTCGGACCAGTTTCACATTCTTCGATGTAACCGTGATGATGGAAGTAATGTTATAACGATACCCCTGGCGGTTTTCGCCATATCGTTCAGCATTGAGGTCGATGACCACAGGCGCATTCACATTGATTTCATTAGCCTTAACGCCATTCTCCACCAGGAAGTTTCTGATGGTTCTCGTGGTGGCATTGATTTTTTGATAGAGTTCAGGCAGGTCATTGCCTATTTCCTTGGAAACGATAGGCCACGTCACCTTATCAGCCTCCACCTCCTTTTCGGCAAGGCCTTTCACTACAACCTTTCGGTCTTTACTAATCACACTTTCAAGTCCCGACTTGATACAAAATCCAAGCATGATGATGCCGATGGTTAAAATCACGGCTTGCTTAATACCAGAATTGATGTTCATAATTAGTCCTCCATTATTAAGTTGCTAAAATTGAGTTTCCATTCTATCTCAGATTGAGTTGCAATTTGAGTTTTCAAAGATACAATAAAAATATAGAAAAACGACACTTTATAATGATAAAATATGCTAAAACAGCCCATATCACCCCATAAACACCATTTTTTCTGCCCAAAAGCTTGCATATATTACCGAAAAAAACTACCTTTGCCAAAAAACAATAAAATGGATTACAACATGATTGGGACCGCATGGTCGTTACTGCCTCCTATCGTCGCCATTGCTCTGGCGCTGAAGACGAAAGAGGTCTATTCTTCTCTTTTTATCGGTATCATATTGGGTGCCGTTCAATATTGCATTTCGATGGGAACAGGTTTCGACGGATTCCTCGTTCACCTGACCAACCACACTGTAGGTGAAGGCGATGATGCCAAGACATACGGTTTGATACATTGCCTTTCCGACCCATGGAACGTGGGCATTCTAGTATTCCTGGTGGTATTAGGCTGCATCGTTTCACTGATGAACAAGGCGGGTGGTTCGGCTGCTTTCGGCCGTTGGGCTTCCAAACACGTACACTCGAAGATTGGGGTACAGATTGCCACCATTCTGCTCGGCATTCTGATATTCATCGATGATTACTTCAACTGCCTTACGGTGGGTTCGGTGATGCGTCCTATCGCTGTGCGCAACGGTGTTACCAAGGAGAAGCTGGCTTATCTCATCGATTCTACGGCCGCTCCGGTCTGCATCATCTCCCCTATCTCGAGTTGGGCAGCTGCGGTATCGGGCTTCGTATCAGGAGGTGAGAACGGACTGGCACTTTTCTGCAAGGCGATACCTTTTAATTTCTACGCATTCTTTTCCAAATCCTCATCACCACTGTAACGCACAGCGTGCAACGCTTTCAAGGCATTCAATAATTGCTGTCCCCAGTATTCTTGGAAGTTCGTGCGGCACAAAGCGATAGCCTCTTGCATAACTTCCTCGTTTCCTTGACGGAATAAAGATACGAAATTTCCTGTATCTTGATAGACATCTGCCAAATTCTCGGAAATAAACGCTGCGATAGGAGTATCGCTATACCGCATATCCGCATGAAATGTTTCCAGATAGGAATCTCGTTCGCCAAGCAAACCGGCTATCCGTGAACGAACCGACTCGTACATGTCTTCTGAAACGGAAAGCTCAAGCTCGGTTTCCTCTTCAGATTCCACTTCGGGCAACAGGCTGGCCTTTAAATATAAAAGAGGCAAAAGTTTTGTCGCCTTATCTACGAAGTCGAAAAGCCCGGTATTTCCGGCGGCCTCAACAAAGGTACAATATTCCAGTGCTACCGTAACAAATTCTAGCGTGTTGCGCTCGTATATCGGATTTTCTTCTTTTTCCATGTGCCTGTTCGTCTAATCATTCTTGATAACAATTCGCAAAAATACAACAAAAATCCGTTTTTTTCGTGATAAAGCCCCGAATATTCTTTTTGCTCTTGAGTTCAAAACATCGTTTATGTTAATTTGCTTTTTTTGTGATAAAAACGAACGTATTATTTATGTAAACAGAAAAATGATCTTATATGTTACGTAAAATTAGATTAACACTCGCTGTCATTATCTTTACTATGACCACTCTTTTGTTCCTTGACTTTACGGGGGTAACGCATTGCTGGTTGGGATGGATAGCAAAAATGCAATTCCTGCCGGCCTTATTGGCGGTGAATGTTGGGGTTGTATCGGTATTATTGGTATTAACCTTACTCTTTGGACGTGTCTATTGTTCGGTTATTTGTCCGTTAGGCGTATTTCAAGATGTTGTTTCTTGGATAGCCGGAAAACGCAAAAAGAATCGTTTCTCTTATTCCCCGGCAGTCTCATGGTTACGTTATGGAATGTTAGGAATTTTTATTATCGCTTTTTT